>Ga0210057_1006117_pt1 | contig 15112 bp, 14 predicted proteins | sample CryGeyCG2114_010_2_FD_183968 | JGI IMG/M metagenome (GOLD analysis project Ga0210057, IMG submission 183968) | Groundwater microbial communities from aquifer - Crystal Geyser CG10_big_fil_rev_8/21/14_0.10 (SPAdes) (version 2) | ecosystem: Environmental > Aquatic > Deep subsurface > Groundwater ... | reverse complement strand
AATAGGCATTGCCTGAGGACTCAATCGTGGAGACAAGGGTTGTGCCAAGGGTTGTGGTGCCAGAGACATTCAAGACATTTAACACTCCCCTGTTGGCTTCAAGAGAAGTTAGGGTGGTGGTGGCTAAGGTGCTGGTGGCGTCAACATGCAAGAAGTCGCGCAAGTGTGCTCCCGACAGATTCTCAAGGTAGGCGATGGTCGCGGTCGCCAGGGTTGAAGTGGCGTCAAAAAATGTAGTGTCTCTGAAATGCGCGCCTTGCGTGTTTTCTAAGTAGGCGATGGTGGCTGTGGCTAAAGTTGTTGTGCCAATATGCTCAATGAGCCCGCCAGCTAAAGTTATAGTTGAAGAAGAATACAAACCAATATTGCCTGAAGTGTCAATGGCTAAACGAACTGTTTCGCCCTGATATAAGCTATATGCTGAGGTGGTCGCGAACTTGTGGGTTAAGTCGCCTGTGGCTATTTGGGTTATGTTGCCCGAAGCATCCGAGGCGATTGTCAAAGCGGTTGTTGAGCCATAGGCCAAATTAAATTGCGGGGTTGAGGTTGAAGTTAAAGTTAAAACCCCAGCATTAGTTAATTCAAATAAAGTGTTACCAAAACCCTTAAAAGCGACAATGCTGCCGGTGCCAGTTTGGTCAACCGACAAAGCAGCCGCCGAAGAACTTGCTGTAAAGGCGACTGCTCCCGAGTAACCAGCACCTCCGCCAACGGTTAAAGTGCCAGCGATTGCCATATCGCCCGACAAATCAAAATTGCCTCCCGCTGTTATGTTGCCAGTAGTGTCAAAGTTGCCTTGCGAGTCAATCACTAATTGGTTAGCAGTTGATGTGCCAACTGTCAAACCCTTTAACAAAGTTAAATAATTAGTTAAGTTGACTGGGCCAATAAAGTCAGAGCTGGCGTGGACTGTTAAAGTGTTGTTGTCAGTTGAGCCGACAGTTAAAGAGTTGCCCACCCCAAGGTCATTGATGCCAGCTGTGCCTGAAACATTTAAACTTGACAAAACCGCGTTGCCTGTTATTTCTAAGCCGGGCGAAGAAATATAGACGGGGGAAGTGTTAACAGAACTGGGCGTGGCTGGGGGGCGGGCTTGCAATTTGCCGAATAAATCCCGCAGGTTGTTTATGTCGCCTTGCCAATTAGCGATTTGGTTTTGCAACTTTATGTTGCTTTCTTCTAATAAAACCAACCGTGTGTTATCAATTGTAAAAACCTGCTTAATTGTCTCAACTTGCTTGATTGGCTGATAAACAACTTCTTCTTTTAAAAGAGGGTTTTCGTTATTAGTTATTAATTCTGGTTGGTAAACAAATAAATTCTGTTGCTCTTCATCTCTAAGCCAAGGCGACAAAGCAAACCTTGCGCCCTCAACAACATTATCTTTAATATTTAAAACGAGGTTTTTAGTTGCGTCAAAAAACCCGGCGATAAAACCAGTGAATTTTTCCCAGCCAACACTCCCCTGCCCCAAGGCCTCATTGGCAATGCCTGAAGCTCCCTCTGTTAAAAAGTTTGTTTTTTCTTGGGTTTCTCCAAGGGCATTTTTTATTTTTTGGGTTAAAAGTTGAAAGTCCCTTTCTTGCTGTCTTTGGGCTTGCTCTTTTTGCTCTTTAATTGTTTCTTGTTCAACGTTATATTTCAAAATTTGAAAACTACCCACAAAGAAGTCCCTGGTAAAAACAAAAAAGTTTTTTAGATACTTAGGCACTTGCGGAGTTTGTTCAACATAACAAACCGCTTTTTTAGCAATCGCACTGGCTGATTCTTGTAAAGAAAAGGCGATGCCTTGGCTACTTTGGGCTAATTGCTCAAAAAACTCACTAACTCTTTTTGAGGGTTCAGCAATAAAACCCTGAAGGGTTTCTCCTGAAGATAAAACTAAGTCGCTTGTTTTGAAAGATATTTTTTTAATTAGTTGCCCTGATTGTTTAACGGTATAAAAAGCACCTTTCGTTGAAATCTCGCTAAATGACAAAAAGGCCTGGTTGGCATATTGGGCCTTGGCTTTAATTTGCTGGGCAAACTCTAAAATATTTTGGGGGGCTTCAAAACCCTCTTGAGCTAATTCAATTACTACTTGTGAAAGCAAGGCCTCTGTTTTTTGTGCCACCTTAGTTAATTGGGGTTGAAAAACTTGGTAGCCAAATGAAACGCCCACTAAACCAAATACCAAAACAGTGGCTACAGCGATGGCTTTTAGGCGGGGCTTAGTAAAGACCTGACTAAAAATTGTTAAAACCGGCTGAAAATTAGGTTGCCATTTTGTTTTTAAATCCTCTGAAGAATGAATGCCTACCCCCGCTGATTTTTCATCTTCAAGGTTTGCTTTTTCGCTTTCATTTTTTTGGGCAGTGGAGTCGTTGCTATGGCCATTACCATGGCCGTTCCCATTAGTTCTGTTGTTGTTATAATCATTGACTTGGGCTAAATACTCGTCAACCCACTGCTTGGTTGTTACCCAATTTCGGCCCATTTTAATTGCTTGCAATTTACCCTGCCTAGCTCTTAAGCTCAAATATTCCTGGCTGTAAATTTTGCAATAATTTGCTGCCTCTTGTAACGAAATAAACTCGGTTTGTTCTTCAACCGATACTTGATTTTGGCTTGATTTTACAGGCCCATTCTGTTTTTTTAGTTTGCCCCCAAGGCGCATAATTTAAAGTGACAATTAAGAGTTAATATGTATTATATATATTATCGCTTATCCGATACCCCCAGTCAAGCCCTATCTATCCCCTCTTGTGGATAACTTTTAACCTATTCTTCTCGAAGGAGCTAAGCTCCTTCGGATTATTTTGACCTGGCTTAGTCAGGTTAAAACTGCCTACTAATTTAAAAATTGGTTTCTTAAAAATACTTTCTAAAAGAGGATCCTTTTTAGCTCTTTTTACTTGAAAGCTCTTCTCTGTTAAAAGGATAAAACTTAACTCTCTTTTTGTTTGTTTGCTTAGCTCCTTTATTTTTTCATCTAAAACTAACTTCTCAATACTCCCAACAATTAAAAGTTCAACTTCTCCCTTGCTTAACCTATTTCTGGCCGAATTCCCAAAAGCAAAAGCAAAAGCCACCTTCTTTTCTTTTTTAAGCATATAAAAAAACTCACGAATTAAACCCAAAGCAGAGTTTTCAGCAAAAATAATTCTTTGGTATTCCTTAAAAAACTTAAACTTAACATTTAATTGAAAAAATCTTTCCTTGCCTTGGAACTTATCTATCAAAACACCTTCTTTCTTAAGCTCGAGAAGTTTTTTATGCGTATTGGAAGGATCTTCGTTAATTAGGCGGGCTATTTCGTTAATATAAAAAAACTGTTTCTCATTTTGAAACATTAAATAAAGTATTTTTTGACTAATTCTTGACTTTAAAAAAAGCACGAGTTTTAATTTGACTTTATTGAAGGCCTGAGGATATTTTTTTAACTATAGTTATGGTAAAAATCTACCACAACCAAACGAAAAATTAACTATCCTTTATTTATTATCGCTTATCCGATACAACTCGTCAAGCCCTTTAAATAACCCCTTCTGTGGATAACTTTTAACCTATTCTTCTCGAAAGAACTCTCAAAGGAGCTTAGCTCCTTCGGATTGTCTTTTGAGATACCCAAGGCGCAAAGACGCTCTTTATAGTATGTCTTATTATTAAAATCACGCAGGCAGTCAAAGAACTTCCAGTGGTCATTGCCATCAAGAAAAACATCCCGCTTATCAACACCACGATTATAAATATGATAATACTCATTGTTTTCAAAATCTATTTTTCGCATATTTTTATTTCTTTAGTAAACCTAACTAAGTTAAGTTCAAGGTAAAGATAGCAAATTTTAAAGAAAATAGCAATTTTTTGGCTAATTATTAGCTATCCGATATGCCAATGTTTCAAGCTCTGCTTAGCTATGAAGCTCTTTTTCTTATTTCGCCCGACATATCACCTATTCTATCCGATACTTACTATATAGAATAAAGATATTGCTAAAATGTGAAACTTTTTGCTCAGAGGCGAAGATTCAAAGGTATTGCCCGACCTGTCCGCCGAAGGTCGCCTGAAGCAACGCGAAAGAAGAAGGACAAGTGGGTTTATGCCTTTAGCACAAGAGTCATTCGGGGGTGAGGTTCTCAACTACTACCACAGGGCAAATTAAACTCCCCAAAAATGGGGAGTTTAATTTGCTCGGAGGCTTGGAGTCGGACCAAGATTAACGCGTCCAGAGCGCGACGTCCTACCATTAGACGACCTCCGAAGATTAAATTGTTTTACGCAAAGCTAAGTGGTTACCTACGGACATGGTTGCCTGGGTTTTTAACGGAAAATGAAACATTTTCCTAAAAACCCTTGAAAAGCAAATACTTTTGCTTTTCAACCATTAGACGACCTCCGAAGATTAAATTGTTTTACGCAAAGCTAAAATACCTACCACTTTGCCCCATACAACCAGATTTAAATCGCTTTTAAGGATCTCAGAAGGCCCCTTGGGGGCCTTTTTTGCTATATCTTAAGGTATTTACGCACAGCAAACCAAGACGAAATTAGAGCCACAGCCAAAGCAAAACCAAGTTGCATCAAACCAAGGATAATCCCCTTCTGGATAACCAAAGAGTTTAACAAATCAAAATCAAGCAGTAAAGGCCTTAGCTGGCTATTCAAAAATAAAACTAAACTTATAAATAAAACATCAAAAACTATAAGCGACGTTAAAACATACAAAACCGCTTGGGCTAAAAATGGCCCGCGAATAAACCAATTATCAGCACCGACTAATTTGCGTGTGGTTATCTCTCTTTTCAAAGAAAAGATAGACAATTTAATCGTGTTAAAAGTTATCAAAGAGGCCAACAAAGCAAAAAAGATGGTTAAACCCAAGCCAGCTTTTTTAATATTAGAGATAACAGCGAACAACCTTTCAATGACAAGTTTGTTTCGATTGTAAGATACCTTTTCAACTAAATCAACCAAGGGGGCTACCTCAAAAAAATCAGCGATATATTTATAATGATCTGGGCTGAAAGCTGAAATATTTAAAGAAGAAAAGAAGGGGTTGTCGCTGACTTGTTCTAACGCTTCAAGGTAAGTTGGATCATTTTGGTGTTTTAAAATAAAAATATTCTGAGCTTCTTCTCTTGAAACATAGTCAACTTTTTTAACTTTATCAACTATCCCTTCCAGCTCGTTTTTAATTTCTAAAACCTTGGCCTCTTCAACGTTTTGTTTAAAATAGACCGAAATATCAACTTTTTCTTGGGTTTGCGAAATCAAAAAATTACTAAACTCGTTGAATAAAAACAAAAAAGTTGTAGTAAAGACTAAAACAAATAAAATAAAAACAACTTGAGCGGTTAACGCCTTGCTTCTGTAAAAGCCCTGCCAGCCGAATTTTAAAACTCGTTTAAATGTTAATAGCATAATTATTGATGTAAAATATTTAATGACAAAATCCGAATGACGAACAAATAACAAAACCCAAATAACTAATGCCTTGAATTTGTCATTTTAGTTTTGTTATTCGTCATTTCACAATAAGAATTTGCCTTTGGGGTCATCACGAATTATTTTGCCTTCTTCTAAAGTTAAAACCCGCTTTTTTAAGCTATTGATAATTTCTTTGTTGTGGGTAAAGAGCAAAACGGTTGTGCCCATTTGGTGAATTTTCGTTAAAAGGTTAACTACCTCGTAAGTATTATACGGGTCAAGGTTGCCAGTTGGCTCGTCAGCGATTATTAATTCGGGGCGATGAATAAGTGCCCGAGCTATAGCTAAACGTTGCTGCTCGCCCCCAGAAAGCTCTAAGGGGAACATGTCAAGTTTTTCTTCTAGCCCCACTATTCCTAAAACCTTTAAAACATCTGTTTCAATTGATTCGTCAGAGGCGCCTAAAATTTGTAAAATATACTCCAGATTTTCTTGAACGGTTTTGTCGCAAAGTAATTTGTAGTCCTGGTAAACAACTCCGATTTTTCTTCTTAATTTTTGCAAGTCAGCTGGATGCAAACTATGGATGTCTTCGCCTTGAAAAACTACCCTGCCTGAAGTTGGCCTGTATTCAGCGATTAAAATTTTAGCCAAGGTTGTTTTGCCCGCCCCCGACTTTCCGACAAACGAAACAAACTCCCCTTCTTTTACTTCAAAGGAGACCTCGTTCAATGCCCGAACTTCCCTGCCCTTACACTGGAATACTTTTGTAATGTTTTTAAAAGATAACATAAACTAATACCTAATTTAAATTCTAAATTCTAATATCTAAACTCTAAACAAATTCAAATATCTAATTTTCAAAACCTGTCTGTCGATAGGCAGGATTCAAAACGAATTCCTTAAAGGGTTTTTGTTTCGGTCATTTGAATTTTGGTCATTTGAGGTTGTTTAGGATTTAGGGTTTAAGATTTTGATTATAGGCCTATCTCTGCTTCAACAAACTTATCTAAATCGCCTTGCATGACATCATTAATTTGGGGTGTTTCAACTTGGGTTCTTAAGTCCTTAACTAACTGATAGGGCTGAAAAACATAACTTCTAATTTGATGGCCAAACTCAACATTAACCTGCTCGCCTTTTAATTTAGTTTGCTCTTGTTTCATTTCTTGCTCTTTTTTAGTAGCTAACTTGGCTTTGAGCATTTCTAAGGCCACTTCTTTATTTCTGGCTTGCATTCTTTCCATTTGGCAACAAGTAACAATGCCAGTTGGTAAGTGCGTTACCCGAATAGCTGTTTCTCGTTTGTTAACATTTTGCCCCCCCTTACCTTGCGACCTATAAGTATCTACTCTAATATCTTCTGGTTTAATTTCAATATTTTTTAAATCCTCTGTTTCCAGTTTAGGCAGTACCTCAACCTTACAAAAAGAAGTATGCCGTAAATTATTCGCTGAAAACGGCGACATTCTAACTAATCTGTGCACGCCGGTTTCATTTTTTAAAAAACCATAAACATATTTCCCTTTTATTTCAAAAGTAACTTCCTTCCTCCCTGTCCTGCCATCGGGCCCGCCCCCTTCAGAAAAACTTTCGCTTAAAATTTTAAAGCCATAGCCCTTTTTTTGGCAATATCTTTGATACATTTCCAAAAGCATTAAACACCAATCCTCGGCTTCCCTACCCCCAGCGCCTGATTGAATAGTTGTAATGGCAGAGAGCTTGTCATACTCCCCTTTTAAAAGCATGCATAAACTTGTTTGGTTGATTTCTTTTTCAAGACGAGTTAGCTTTTCTTCTATTTCTTTAATTTCAGGTGCTTCCTCTTGGGTATCTTTTAAAAGCAAAAGCAAATCCCTTAAATCAGTCAAATCCTTTTTTAAAATAGCGAACGAAGTGGCCTCTTCTTTTAAGTTAGATAGCTCTTGCGATATAACAGCTGCTCTTTGTTGATCATTCCAAAAATCAGGCGAGGCCACTTCTTGTTCTAATTGAGTAATTTTGGGTAAGTCAAAGGCATTGCTCCAAGGGCAGGAGCTTTTTAAAAAGTTCTTCAATTTTCTCGTTTAACTCTTTCATCTTTTATATTTTAGCTTAAAAAATAAAAAACCGCAAGCTTTAAAAAACAATTATTAAACCTGCGATCGCGTAGGTTTAATAATAAAAACCTTAAAAATAAAAACGGAGCCGGAGGCGAGAATCGAACTCGCAACCTCTCGCTTACGAAGCGATTGCTCTACCCTTAAAGCTACTCCGGCTAAAATGACAATGTCTTGTCGTTTCAGGGGTTTTTAGGTAAATGTTTCATTTGCCGTAAAAAACCCGGGGTGTATTCTGCCTTGAGCGGGTGAGCGGAGTCGAACCGCCGTTTATTCCTTGGGAAGGAATCATAATAACCGTTATACGACACCCGCAAAATGTATTATCGCCTATTTTATCTTCGTCAATATCCAATACCAAAAGTCCTTGCTTTCAAGTTCCATTTTAATAGAACTAGTTGAATTGTCAACTATCGGGAATGCGACAACTTGCTCGCCCGGTTTTTTATAGTTTAATTCATCTCTAGCTATTTTTTCTAAATAAAACGAAGAGGTGGCTTGACTTATTTTCCCCTCAAGAATTCCTTTTTCTTGAGAAATTTTAGCTGTTTTTTCTTTAAAAATCTCTAAGGCCTCTTTTAGGTTATTGGCTTTTTTAAAAATAGAAAAATTAGCCACACTAAAAAAAACTAAAGCTATCAATAAAGCTAAAGCAAAGAAAAAATGCTTTAGGTTACGTTTTTCTCTTGTTTTCATAAGGTTAAACAAACAAAGGCCAAAGCAAAGAAAAAAGCATACTAAAGGCCACGATAGAAATTGTAATTATCCAAATTATTTTTATCGTTTTGTGCATATTTAATATTTAACATAAATCTCGACGATCGTCACAATTTGTGTTAATTCAATTTTTTGTCTAAACTAACTTATCTCAACGCTTCTAAGAAACTAGTAGCAGGGATCGACACTTTCCCTTTGCTCTTTAACTCTTTCTTGCCTTTTTTCTGCCTTTCTAAAACCTTTCTTTTCCTAGTGACATCACCCCCGTAAAGTGATGAGGTCACATCTTTGCGAAATGATTTGAGGGTTTCTCTAGCAATTATCTTCCCTGAAATAGTTGCTTGCAAAGCCACGGAAAATTGTTGCACGGGTAAAATATCTTTAAGTTTGCCTAAAAATTTCTTTGATTCAGTGAAGGCCTTGTACTCAGGCAAAATTCTTGAAAAAGCATCTTCTTTATTCCCCGCGATGAAAATATCTACCTTAACTAATTTGGCTGATTCAAAACCGGCTTCTTTAAAGCTAAACGAAGCAAAGCCAGAACTGACATTTTTTAAGGCCTCGTAAAAATTACCTGAAATAATTTCTCGTAAGGGTGCTAAGGCAATAAAAAGGGATTTGTTTTCCGTGAAGGCCTTTGTTTGAGTAAGGATGGCCTCAAAGCTTTGCAAGCATTTAAAAACAGGGCTATAGTATTGATTCGGGCAAATGATTTCCATTTCAACAAAGGGCTCTTTGGTGGTTAAAATATTAGCTGGCTCGGGCCAATTAGCGGGTGAGGAAATTAAACTCTTGGCCCCGTTCTTTAAGTGTACCTCAAAAACAACTTGCGGGGAAGTAGCCGCTAAGTCCATGCCATATTCGGCTTCTAAACGTTTAATGGTAATTTCAGCGTGCAAGGTGCCTAAAAAACCAATCCGAAAACCCCGACCTAAGGCCATTTTTGATTCAATTTCAAATTTTAAGGCCGGATCATTTAGTTTTAATTTTAATAAGCCCTCCTTGAGTAGATCAAAATTATCAGCTGAAGCTGGGTATAAACTTAAATACAAAACCGGCTGGGGCTCCTTGTATCCTGGAAGAGGACTAACACACCTCGAAAAAGATTGGCTACTTTCTGGGGCGGTTTTTTCTTGGCTGTTTTTTATATTTGCCATTTGCCGTTTGCTATTTGCAATCGTTATAGTGTCCCCTACTTTAACCTTACCCGGTTCTTTAATGCCTGTTTTTAAATAACCGACTTCACCAGCTTTTAATTCTTCACTAGCTTTTAAAGTTGGGGTAAAATAGCCTACTTCCTTTATTTGGCATTCTTTATTTTCAACCATTAATAAAAGCTTATCTCCTCTTTTAACTCTGCCTTGAAAAACCCGAACATAAGCCACCACCCCAGAAAAAGAATCATATTTTGAATCAAAGACAAGTGCCTGCAAGGGGGCTTCGCTTTCTTCTTTGGCTTCGGGAACTTCTTGGACAATCCTCTCTAACAATTCTTCAACCCCAAGGCCTGTTTTACCTGAAACCTCCATAATCTCGTTTTCAGGCAAACCAACTAAAACGGCTAACTCTTTTTTTGTTTCTTTAATCTGGTCAGGGGTGGCAACGTCAACTTTGTTTATAGCCGCTAAAATCTTTAAACCCTGCTTTTTAGCATTTTCGTAGTTAAAAATAGTTTGGGCTTGTACCCCTTTAGTAGCATCAACCAAAAGCAAAGCCCCTTCACAACAGGCCAAGGCGCGGGATATCTCGTACGAGAAATCAATATGCCCTGGGGTGTCAATTAGGTTCAAAATTATAGGACCCATAGGACTGATAGGACTAATAGGTCTTATATTCGGGGGATGATAAAGCATGCGGCAGGGGTGCATTTTAATCGTTATCCCCTTCTCTCTTTCTAAATCCATTGAATCCAAAAACTGCTCTTTGAGTTTGCCTTTTTCAATTGTATGAGTTAATTCTAAAAGCCGGTCAGCTAAAGTTGACTTACCATGATCAATGTGAGCAATTATACAAAAATTTATTATCTTTGGTTTTTCTAGCATACTTTAATTGTTTCGTTTCTAAGGCCTATTCTCTATTTTACTTATCTTTCACTTTGAAACAACTGCTTATCCCAGTAAGGTTAAAGCTTAGCTTTAATTTCGCTTTGCAGGGTGGCTTAGATTTAAAAGTTGACTGTTTCCGATAGTATACAAAAACAGTATAGTATCGGAAACAAGTTGTCAAGCCCAACTTTTACTTAAAACATTTTGGAGACGATCGTTTCCAAAATGTAAAAAATTGAACGATCGTTCAATTTTTTACATTTTTAAAAGTGAATTTTAAGGCAAATTAGAACGCGTGAGGGTTTAAAGCACTTAAATGCCCAGCCCAAAACAAGATAAACAACAAAGCTTAAAAACGATGACAGGCCTACCTGAAAAAACAAACCCGACACTTTATTGGTATTGAAGAATAAATTAAAAAATCGCAAAGCAAAAAACAGGAAAACGCCCATCAATAAATTAGCCAGAATTAAACGGAACCATTTAGGAAAAACCAAAGGTATTTTTAAACCCTTAATCTTTTTCTTTAAAAGTAAATAAAGCAAAAATGTTTGGAGAATGGTTGAGGTTGTCAAAGCAATGGGCAAGGCCAAAACAGCCACGCTTTTTAAATTTTGTAGCTTTAAAAAAGAAATTAAAAATTGAATAAAGAAGTTATCCCCTCTTAAAACACTAATAAGCCAAAAAGAAAGCCCCAAGTTAAGAACAATGCAAATAAGCGAAATAATAACTGGGGTTTTGGTGTTTTTTAAAGCGTAAAATACTCGAGATAAAAAAGGGATTAAACAAGAAGCGAAAATAGAAAAACACAAAATACCAACGCTAGCTGCAGTAAGCCTTGTTAAGTCCCAAGAAAAATAACCTTCCCCTAAGATTCGTGTGCCATATAAAAGCCGGACAATTTGTGCCCTTAATAAAAACATTAAAACAGATAAAGGCAAAGCAAAAAATAAAATATCAGAAAAGGTTTTTTTAAAACTCTTTAAAAAGTTTTCTTCTTCTTTTTGGGCAAAGCATTTAGAAAGCTGGGGGAAAACAGCCACCGCAAACGAAATGCCAATCAGGCCCATAGGCACCCCATAAATATCATTAGCAAAGCTAAAGGCCAAGATACTGCCTGCGGGCAATAAAGAAGCCAAACCAGTGATTATAAGCAAATTGAGATAATAACCAGCACTCCCGATAGCTCTGGGGATTGTCATTGTCAAGATTTTATACAAACCCTTTGATTTTAAATTAAAAACTGGCCTTAGTGTCATACCTGTTTTGAAAAATGAAGGCAGTTGAATCAACAAATGAGCCACAGCGCCAGCCACCACCCCAAAAGCTAAACCCAATAACCCAAAACGTTTAGAAAAGAATAAAATGCCCGAGATGATGCCTAAGTTATAAAAAATGGGAGCTAATGAGTAAGCCAAAAAGAAATCAAAGTATTGCAAAACACTTGAAACAATGGCCGAGGCACCAAGAACAATCGGGCTTAAAAGCATCACTCGCATTAGGTCTGTTGTTTGTGCCTTTTGAAATATTGAAAACCCAGGAAAAGCTAAGTTAACAATTTTAGATGAAAAAATAAGCATCATAAACGAAAGCAACGAAAGCCCTAAAACAAAAGTAAAGAAAACATTTTGGGTTAGTTTCTTGGCCTCCTCTTTGTTTTCTTTAAAATAATGCGAAAACACTGGCAAGAAGGCAGCTGTTATCCCGCCAGTAATTAAAATCCCGTAAACCAAATCAGGAATACGGAAGCTGGCTAAATAAACATCAACTTGTTCTGGGGGGAAGATATTGCCTAAAAAGTTATTCCTTAAAATACCCAAAAAACGGCTGACAATAGTTGACAAGGCCAAAATTAAAGCGGCAAACGAAACGGTCTTAGTTTTTGAATGAAAAATCTTGTTTAACATCTAACCTTTAACTATATTTATTTAGTGTGATCGCACGGGATGTGTGAGGTTTTATTTTTGAGGTGAACTTGACTTAGACAAGTTCATACCCTATTTTACCTTTATTCGCCCAAAAGTCAAAACCCCCGCAACAAGTGGTCTTTTATCAAATTATTTTATCGATAAATATCTTTACGATGTCCTACCCTAATCAACTTAATTGAGAATTCATTTAAAATACGCCCGGGGAATTTTTTAACGGTTTAGCGCTCCGCTTCGCTACGATGCTAAACCTAAAATTCCCGTTGAAAGGCGAGCAGTCGCCTTTCAACCCCGCCAGTCGCGGGTAATCCTAAAAGAATAAAAACCAGCTAATTGCCCGGTAAGCGGTTTAGTATGCAAAACAGAATGAAACGGGTTTTGTTCAAGTGTTCCGATTTGTTTCGCTAATTTATTATGGACATTTACAGGCAATTTTTTAGCTGTTTTCAAAAAATCGCTTGTATAGACAATTTCAAGAGGCATATTTTTAAGAACGCAATTTTTTCAGAAAGTCCGTCCTCTTAAAAACAAACACTTTTTCGTCTTTGGATGAGCTTAAAATTTCTTTGACAAACTCAGGCCGATACTCGCCTTCCTCGTCTCTGCCAACCGTGCCCACCACAAAAGACCGCAAAACCGCGGTTTCTCTTTTTAGCTCTAAAATACTATTATTAATTTTTTCTAAAATTGCTTGGGTCATATTACTTTTATTCTATCACCCCTTCCCCGCCAAAGTCAAGCGATTAGCCCTTCGCAATAAAAAGCCCGCCTCGTTTCTACTGAAACTCGGCAGGCATATTCACAACCCATTCTTAATTTTCCATCTTCGGCCCGACAAACAGTTTGCCAAGCCGAGAGTTGGCAAGTCGTTGCGGAGTATTGACTTGTCAACTAATTTTTTTCTGTAAGCCAGTGCACAGGGCGCTGACTATATCTATAACGGCATTCTTTCACAGTTCACCTCGTAATCGTAATGGCCGTGCAACAAATATTGCACTACCCACCCATTTGGCGCAAGCACCAAACAGGGGCAGGTTCCCCTTGCCTGCACTCTTTTATTTTCATCATCTACACTTATCAGCCCTCCCTTGTCGCAAATTCCTAAGTAATTATCCGGATGTTGCTTCATTGCGCCCACTGCAAAATCACTGTAAATATCAAAATCCTTCTGCAGGCGAAAAGTCCCCCTTATAATAAAACGCGCTGGACCACTCTGCAAAAAATCTACAACTACACCGCCAGTATCGCCCAACAGCTCAATAAGCGTGAAACGTATTTCTCTTTCGCGAGTCGGAAGGTCACGCATCTCTTCGTTAGGGTCAAATTCTAACACAACTACTTCATTTGGGTCATAATACTTTTCCGCCATTATTCACTCCTCCTGTTTTTGCTTTTATTATTATCTATTGTTAAATGTATAATGTTCTGCCTGAATTATAGTATATTGGTTTTAATTTGTCAACAGGTAGCCACGATTTTTGGTCAATTTTTGGCTATTTTTACAGGATAAAATGGCTTGTTGATAAAGCAGTGTGGAAAGCTATTGACACAGCGTTTTAATTTTGCTATGATAGCAATAGGTATCTCAACTACGAGATCCTTCGCCTGCTGGCTCAGGATGACAAGGAATTATCGTTAGGATGACAATTTTATATGTTAAACAAAAAACAACTTACAAGCATCGGGTTCAGCGACAAACAGGCAGTGGTTTATTTGGCATTGCTGGAGTTGGGGCCGTCAGCGGTCAGTGAAATATCAAGACGGGCTGGCATAAACCGCACCACTGGCTATGATATTTTAGAAATGCTGGTTTCTGAAGGCCTGGTGTCCCCTCTTGGCAAAAGCAAGAAGCAAAAATATGTGGCTGAAAACCCAGAAAAAATTGTGGGGTTTGCCGAAAACCAGATCAAGAAAGCTCAAGCCATATTACTTGAAGCCAAAAAATTAGCGCCGGAATTAAAATCAATTTACCGAAAAAAAGAAAGACCAATTGTTAAGTTTTATGAGGGAAAAGAAGGCATTAAACAGGTGTTTGAGGACACATTAACCGCCAAAAGCGAGATCGTTGGTTACGCTTGCGCTGAACCAATGCAAAAATCAATACCGGAGTTTTACTTTGAATACCTGCCCCAAAGAATTGCCAAAGGCATTAAAGCGCGAGGTATAATGCCTGATACGTCTTTTATGCACAAAATTGTTAAAAACGATAGAAAAGAACTGCGGCAAAGCCGGCTGGTAGCCAAAGAAAAACTTGACTTAGAAATTGAAATTAATATCTACGACAACAAGGTGATGATGGTGTCTTGGGCGGAAAACTTGGGCATTTTAATTGAAAGCGAAAAAATAGCCAAAGCCCAAAAGCAGATTTTTGAACTGGCGTGGCAAGCTACTGGGATAATAAAGCAAAAAACTTGACTTTTGGCAGACATAGAATTAAAATACAGGAAAGGTTGAAAATATGCTGTCAAAAGAACAAACAAAAGCAATTTCAGAAATATCCGCCAATGTCGGGCATATCTTTTTTGGTTCTGTGGCTTTGCCATTTTGGCTAAAACCACAAGGGCTGTCAGGTATCCTTATGGTTTTTACCGGACTATTCATTGCTATTTGTTTTTGGGTAGCAAGTATAAAATTAATAAAATAAAAACATATGGGATTAGAAATATTTTACCTTATCGGGGCTATTATGGCACTTGCCACCTCTATCCTAACCTACACCATAGTCAAAGATAGAAAGGATTCTTGCGAAAATTGTCGCGATGTTGGGCATCATAATAAATAATAAGCCGAGCTTCAGAAAAACAAAAAACTCCACCTTAAAAAGCGGAGTTTTTTGGTGTTCAACTGAGCAGTAAGCCGAATTCTGTTTTGGGCAATCATTTATCTAGCCCGCAAGTTGCCTTGCGGGTCAATA
>Ga0210057_1006116_pt1 | contig 15113 bp, 15 predicted proteins | sample CryGeyCG2114_010_2_FD_183968 | JGI IMG/M metagenome (GOLD analysis project Ga0210057, IMG submission 183968) | Groundwater microbial communities from aquifer - Crystal Geyser CG10_big_fil_rev_8/21/14_0.10 (SPAdes) (version 2) | ecosystem: Environmental > Aquatic > Deep subsurface > Groundwater ... | reverse complement strand
TAAATATTTCGGCGCAAGTGGCTTTAATCCCTTGAGCTGTTCGGCCTCCTGCGATTGCTCCAATGGGCCCAATCGTCGAGCCAGCGACCCGGGTTACAACGGCCGCGTGTGGCAGAATGAACTGTCCCTACTATCAGGAATCTTATCTCTCGCGCATTTATCCTCCCAAGACTTATTGATGATCGATCTGGAAATCTGGGGTCCCGAGAAGAGTGACATTACCAATTGCTATCCGAAAGCTCTGGATGACGGAGGGCGCTATACCGGTAGTCCGTCCAACAGAATTGCCGAGTATTATTTAAATTGGCGCTCGCGTTCCGACGATCTCCGTGATGTCGCCAAGAGTGGCGCCCCGAGTACTAAACTTAGTTTCTACAATGATACGCCGAACGGCTTCCTGAGCCCCTTGGGGGCGAGTGTCCCCGCTGGTCTAGGTGGCATCAAGAGCCGGCCCTTCTACCACCTGCCAAATCTCAATGCCATCCGCCTTAATATCGAGGCCGAAGATTTCTCTAACTCCTATGCTTGGATGTCGCTCACTCGCGCTGACCGCCCCATTCCACCTAGGAATGTTGTTTGGGAAGCTGGAAAAATTTTGAAAGAAAATGGAATTAAGGGTATCTTACTCTGGCCGGGTCCGGTGCTCACCCAACTCCCCGATGGAAGTTACGCTAAAGACCAAGAATACATTACTTTAGCCAAAGACCTCTATCAAGGTTACCGAGGACAACCCTTTGAAGAATAGCTCGTTTTGTGGCAAAATCTAGGCATGTCAGAACCAACCAGTGATGATCTGCTAAGCCGTGGTGTCTCGGAGATTATTGATAGAACTAACTTGGAAAGCAGGCTCCGGAGCCAAACTCCACTTCGGGTGAAGCTGGGCATTGACCCGACCAGTTCCAACTTACACCTCGGGCGTTCCATCCCACTGCTTAAGCTAAGAGACTTTCAGCTAGCGGGGCACCAAGCCATCTTCATTGTCGGTGACTTCACCGCCCGGATTGGCGATACTTCTGATAAGGAGAGTGAGAGGCCGGCGCTATCGGAGGATGAAGTTAAGGAGAATCTCAACACCTACCTAGAGCAAGTAGAGAAAATTGTTGATGTTAATAAGGCCGAAATTCATTACAATAGCGAGTGGTTAAAAAATTTGAATTACAGTGAAATTTGTCGCCAGGCCAACGCCTTCTCGGTAAACTCTTTTATCTCAAGGGAAAACATTAGCCGCCGACTCAAGGTGGGTGGTCGTGTCTCGCTTCGCGAAGTGCTCTACCCCTTAATGCAGGGTTACGATTCCGTGGCGGTGAAAGCCGAGGTCGAGATCGGTGGCACGGACCAGCGCTTCAATCTCCTAGCCGGACGTGAGCTCCAGAGACTCTATGGACAAACTCCACAAGATTTAATTATCTGTCCTCTCGTCGAAGGCACCGATGGACGCAAAATGAGCTCGAGTTGGGGTAATACCGTCAATTTAAATGACAGCCCGAACGACATGTTTGCCAAGGTGATGAAGGTAAGCGATAACCTGATCATTAAGTATTGGGAATGGATTACCAGAGTCGATTTAGCGAAAATCGCAGAGTATGAAAACAAGCTCAAGGAGGGAGTGAATCCACGGGATGTAAAACTTGAACTAGCCCGAGAGATCGTCTCTCGGTACCACAATGAAAAGCAGGCCGATCAAGCTCATGATTACTTCGTCGCAACCTTCAGCGAAAAGATGACCCCCGACAACCCACCTCAATTTAAACCATCAAATTACGATCTCTTATCAGTGTTGGTGGAAAGCGAGCTTGTGCCGTCTAGGGGGGAAGCGCGTCGTCTTGTGGAGCAAGGTGGAGTCAAGGTCGGTGGTTTCATAATTAACGATCCAAACCACAAACTTAACTCCGGTGATATTCTCCAGAAGGGCAAGGCCCACTTTCTTAAGTTATCGTGAGTCTGGAAGCTAAAAGATTTACTCGACGGAAAGAAGATTTCACTTGTGAAAATTGCGGTGAGTTTGTTATCGGTGATGGCTATACTAATCATTGCCCTAAGTGTCTGTGGAGCAAGCACGTCGATATAAACCCGGGCGACAGGCGAGAGAGTTGTGGCGGGCTGATGGAGCCGGTTGACATGGAACTCAAGCACGGCTGGCCGGTTGTAACTCAACGTTGCGTGAAGTGCGGTTTCGAGAGGAGGAATAAGGTGACCAATTTTCAACACATTGACGGTTCATGAGAGGGGTTACCCGGATAGCATTGGGCTTGTAAGGACCAACGACGAGCATCTTCTGATGAATAGATAGAAAGAATAACTTTAGAGTCGGGAATGCTAAAAAAATCTCCAAATAAATAAATATCCAGAAAACTTTCTGGGGCGTCAACACTGGTTATCCGTTCGTCGCCACCACGTTCGTAATTTTCGAAGGTCCCGATTAACGAAAATTTATAATTTCTACGATCGGTGCTAACTTTATACCAATAACCACTCTCGTCTAGATATTCTTCGTCATTCGGATTGGACGGATCGACAGGTCGAGGATTGAGATACGGAGACAAAACACTAAGCCTTCCTATATCCTTAAAAATTTTCAGAACATCTGCGCACTCCCAACAGCTTACGTGCCAATTATAATCTCGACCGGAGCCAATAGAGGGACGTTCCGGATAAAGACCGCCATTGTTAAGAGCATATAACTCCAAGGCATTACGCAATTGGGTCAAATCTTGGATCCTCTTCGCATCTCTGGCTTTTGAACGAGCGGTTGCTAGAGAAGCAAAGACAATACTTGCCAAGAGGGAAATTATGGCAATCACCACCAAGAGCTCCACGAGAGTAAAACCACACTTTTTCTTAAGAAGCACAGTTATATAATATATTTCTCTCCAAAATTATACAAAAATCCCCACCAAGTTGCCGAAGAGGCAACAAGGCGGGGATAGGTTATTCTCTTGCCATAACTCGCTAGTTACGCGACCCTATTCCGTTCCGGAATGAAGCCGTGTCGTCGTCGTCGCATTTCGTAAAACGCGGCCGCGGCGCCAAGTGTAAGCAAGGAGAAAGTCGCCGGTTCCGGCACGGAGACGGACGCAAGACTGTATGCCGTCTGTGGCACCGTTCCTGTGATGGTGATCGAGGCGTTGTACGCGTCGAACCACTCCGGCGGCGGACCGTCGCCGGTCCAATTGTTGATGTACACCACCGGTCGAGGATTCAGGATGAACCCTGCTGGCGCCCCTACTTGGCCATTGAACGATCCATAGCCGTAGGGACTTCCGGAGTAGAAACCGTTGAAGGTGAGACGCATGTCTTGTTCCAAATTAACGATCTCATAGGAAATCCCGTCAATCTCAAACTGTCCTATACTGGCGGTGTTGAACTGCAATTCTCCGCCGGTCGGCTTCCAAACGTTCGCCGTCGGCGACTCAAGATCGCCCCCGGCGAAGAAACTGACCTGAAAGGTCAGATTCTCGTTCTGGTCTAACGACCAGGACGCGTTCGAGTCGAGGTGCTTGGGCGTACCAAGATTGGTACCCCCAATGCTCCCCCAGGCGATCTCACGACCGTCTGTCCCGACACTTGTCCCCGAAGCGACATTCCAGGCCACATCAGCCTGGGTCTTCCCTCCGGAAAGCACCGTTGCGCAGATACACAATAGCAATGCCCACCAAGTCTTTTTCACGACCGTCTCCTTTTCAGTTTTCAAGCCCGAAAATACCTTAACCACAATGATTAAGGAACTACTAGCCATAATAGCAAATACTTACCAATTTGTCAAGACCATCAAGTTGGTCGCGGCATGTTACTATCTACATTATGGTGGTTACTAAAAAGACTCTTTTATCCGGCGTTAAGCCCACCGGACTGGTCCATTTGGGCAATTACTTTGGCGCGATGAAGCAATTCGTCGATCTCCAATCTGACTATCATACCCTCATTATGATCGCCGATTATCACGCCATGACAAATGGCTGGGAGGCGGAAACTTTGCGGCAGAACATCCTCGACATTGCCACAGATTACCTCTCAATCGGTCTTGATCCGGAGAGGGTAAGTATATTCCAGCAATCGGCGGTATCGGAGCACACCGAGCTGGCTTGGATCTTCGGTTCACTTACCACCATGCCGTACCTCATGCGCGCCCACGTCTTCAAAGACGCCAAAGCGAAGAACAGGGAAATTAGCGTTGGCACCTTCAACTACCCCATGCTTATGGCTGCCGATATCCTACTTTATGACGCTGATGTGGTGCCGGTTGGCCAAGATCAGAAGCAACACCTGGAGATCACGCGCGACTTGGCGGAGAAGTTTAATCGGACTTTCGGTCAAACCTTTAAACTACCCGAGCCCCTCATTCTCGATAAGGTGGGAACGGTAAAAGGGATTGATGGCCGGAAGATGTCTAAGAGTTACGGCAACACCATCCCCTTATTCGCCCAAGAAGAAGAGCTGAAGAAACTCGTGATGAGTATAACTACCGATTCCAAGGGGGAGAATGAGCCCAAGAACCCCGACGAATGCAATGTCTTTTCTCTGCACAAGCTCATTGGGGGCGAGAATTTGCCGGAATTGAGGCAGCGTTATCTCGACGGCAAGATCGGCTATCGCGAGTCAAAGGAATTACTCTTTAATAAATTAAATGAGCATCTCAAGCCGCTTAGGGATAGGCGCTTGGCTCTGGCCAAGGAACCGAACCGAGTGAAGGAGCTTGTCGCTCGTGGTGGCAAGCAGGCCAAAGCGCAAGCCGAGCTGAAGATGACCGAGATTAAGCAGAAGGTTGGTATCACACTTTAAAGTATAATCCTTGCTTAGATGAAGAATCGAATATTTATAAGAGAGTTGAAAGATCAGATTGGTCAAGATGTGATTCTCGCCGGTTGGGTTGCCACGAGGAGAGATCACGGCAAACTGATCTTCTTCGATCTTCGTGATTTCTCTGGCACGGTTCAGACTATTATTTTACCTAAGTATAAGGAGGTGCACGAGTTAGCCTCGACCCTTCGACCAGAATGGGTGATTAAGGTTTGGGGGGTTGTAAACAAGCGACCGGAGAAGATGATCAATCCCGAAGTGGTGAATGGAGAGGTGGAGATTGAAGTTACTCGGCTTGAGGTGTTGAACCAGGCCGCCACCGCTCCCTTTGATCTCTCCGGTGACGGACGAGAGATCGATGAAGAAATTCGTTTAAAATATCGCTACCTTGATCTCCGCCGAACTCGCCTACAGAAGAATATAAGGCGAAGAGACGCGGTGATCTCCTTCTTCCGTAAGTATCTTAGAGAGCGCGATTTTGTGGAAATCGAAACCCCGATTCTAATGAAGGGAACGCCCGAGGGAGCGCGGGAGTATGTGGTACCATCGCGCCTCTATCCGGGTAAGTTCTACGCTCTACCGCAATCTCCCCAACAGTTCAAACAACTTGCTATGGTGGCCGGTTTCGAGCGCTACTTCCAGATTGCTCGTTGCTTCCGAGACGAAGACACGCGCGGTGATCGTCAACCGGAATTTACTCAACTCGACTACGAACTCTCCTTCGTTGATCGAGAGGAGATACTTGAGCTAACCGAAGCGATGTTTATCGAACTGATAAAAACTCACTACCTCAAGAAGTACCTAACGTCGAGCCCCTTCCCTCGTTTAACCTATGCCGAAGCGATGGAGAAGTATGGGAGTGATAAACCGGATCTCAGGAAGGACAAGAACGATCCCAACGAGTTGGCCTTTGTGTGGGTGGTGGACTTTCCAATGTTCGAACGCACCTCCGACGGGAGTCTGCAGGCGGCTCATCACCCCTTCTGCGATGTCCGCCACGAAGACAGAGAGAAATTCCTGAAAGGCGAAGACCTCCTCTCTATCATCGCCAATTCGTATGACCTCGTCTTGAACGGCTACGAGCTAAGTTCCGGTAGTATCCGAATCCATGATTCCGCGACACAGAAACAAGTTTTTAATTTACTCTCAATCAGCGAGGAGGAACAGAGCGCTCGGTTTGGCCACATTCTTGAGGCCTTCAAATACGGCGCTCCACCACACGGTGGTTTCGCTCCCGGCATTGACCGCTTAATGATGTTGCTCGAAAATGAGCCAAACATAAGAGAGGTAATTGCTTTTCCGAAAACCGGCGAGGGGAGAGACCTGATGACCAACGCCCCCGCCCCAATCTCAAAACAGCAGTTAAAAGATCTTGGCTTAAAAAATGAATCAAGCGTTTAAGGTTAGCGTCGGAGAGTTTACCGGACCCCTCTCGCTCCTTTTAGAACTGGTTGAGAAGCGAAGGATGTCCATCAACCAGATCTCACTGGCCAAGGTCGCCGACGACTTCCTCGGTTTCGTAGAGGAGTTTAAACAAGATAATCTACCAATGAACATCTTGGGGGAGTTTCTGGTTGTTGCTTCCACTCTTATGTTGATTAAGTCTGTGTCACTTTTGCCGCAACTTGAGTTGACCAAACCCGAGCGTGAAGAGGCCGATGCCCTAGAGCATCGGCTCGCTCTGTACAAGATAATCAAGGCCGCTTCCGCTCTCTTATCTAAGAAAATGGGCAAGGGGCAAACGCTCATGTCTCACTCGCGCGCGAAAGATACGGTCGTTTTTTCTCCCAGCTCGGAAATCACGCCGCAGAATCTTTCGCAGGTAATGTCTGGCTTAATTAACAATTGGCCGGAGTCTATCGTCTCATTGCCGCAAGTTAAGATTAAGAAAATAATTAGTTTGGAAAGAGCAATCGAAGATCTGGCGAAGCGAGTTCAATATGCCCTTAAGCTCAATTTCGGCGAAGTGGTAAAAGGTAAAAAGGAGAGAATCAGCATAATTGTGAATTTCTTGGCCCTGCTTGAGCTTTGTAAAAGGGGCCTTGTTGAGGTCGACCAGGTCGGAAATTTTGATGAAATTAAGATTTCCAGCCGTCAGCCGGAAGTGCCACACTACTAATTTCGTGTTATAATCCGAATATCATGAAAGAGCTGGACCTGGCTTCAAAAATCGAAAGTGTCTTATTCTGGAAAGCTGAACCACAGTCAATTAAGATTTTGGCCAAATTGCTTGAGGCGCCAGCCGAAGAGATTGGGGTAGCCATTAAACAACTTGAGTCATCTTTAATCGGCCGTGGCATCCGTCTAGCCGAAAAGGGGAACGAAGTGGCTCTGGTAACCGCGCCAGAATTCGGGTCGATTGCCGAAAAGTTGGCTAAAGATGAATTTACCGGTGAGCTTGGCCGAGCCGGTCTTGAGACACTCGCTACCGTTATCTACCGCGCCCCTGTCCCCAAGGCCGAGATAGACTACATTAGAGGGGTGAACTCGAGTTTCATTCTGCGACATTTGGCCATCCGTGGATTGGTAGAAAAAGTCGGAACTAATAAGTACCAACCAACCTTCGAGGCTATGTCTTGGCTTGGTATAACCAAAATAGCAGATCTACCGGATTATGAAAAATTTAATTCGCAGATTGATGATTTCCTAAAGAGTGAAGAAAACAGAAAAAATGAATCTTAGTGAAAAGCAAAAAACCATAAATCCAGTTTTTCAGTGGCTGTGCGCTTTTCTCGCCATCTTCTTTGTCTTTGTGGGTGTTTCCGGGCTCTACCAGACAGGGGACGCTAAGGAAATTTTCGTTATTAAAGCAGAACATGTGGTGAAGAAGAATCCGGCAGACATTTTCAATAAACTGGAGCTTGAGGCCAACGCTGTCTTCGTCTACGACAATAACAACAGATTTCCACTCTATGCTAAAAATGCCGAAGCTCCTTTTCCTATCGCTTCTGTCTCCAAAATTATGACGGTTCTGGCCGCCGATCGACTCTTGCCACGCCAGACCCCAATTTCTTTCAATGGTGAATTTTGGACAGCGGAAGAGCTTTTCCGTTATGCTCTCATTATTTCTTCCAACGAGGCGGCCGAGACATTGGCAGTGGCGGCGCAAAATTTTTCTGGGACCGTTTTAATTGATGAGATGAATAAACTTTCTAAAGAGATCGGCCTCGCAACGGCCACCTTCAAGAATCCGACCGGACTGGATCTTGGCAATGGTGAAGCGGGAGCAGAGAGTTCGGCGGCCGATATCGCCAGACTGATCGCGTATGTTTTAAAAAATCGTCCAGAGTTACTAGAACCATCGAAGTCGTCTAAGGAGGTTGCTTTTTCTATGAATGGGTCCAGATATTTACTCCCGAACACTAATGTCATCATCGACGAATTGCCCGGTCTCTTAGCTTCGAAAACCGGCTTTACCGACTTGGCGGGAGGAAATCTGGCTGTGGTGTTTGACCGCGGATTAAACCAACCAGTGACAGTTGTCGTTTTGGGTTCTAGTTGGGCAGGTCGATTTGATGACGTTAAGAAACTTTTTACAGCGACCGGACGTTATTTCTCCAATGATTGAGAACGAATTTATTAACGTTCTGAAGGTTTTTGCCCCGAGCACGATTGCCTTTTTCCTTGGCATCGCGATCACTCCGGTGGTGACCCACTATCTTTATAAATACAAATTTTGGAAGAAAAAAGCCGGCAAGGTTGATCCAAATGGGAAGAAGACTCCCATCTTCAATCGACTACATCAAGCCAGGGAAGTTAATACGCCGCGCTTGGGCGGTGTTGTCATCTGGCTTAGTGTGATCGGGACGGTTGCTGTATTTTGGTTCCTCGCCTCCCTCTGGCCGACGATGCTTACCGGCAAGCTTAACTTCTTAAGTCGCGACCAGACTTGGCTTCCACTCTTTACCTTAATTATTGCCTCGTTCATTGGTTTGGCCGACGATTTTCTCGAAGTGAGTGGGCGTGGTGGGTACGTGGCTGGCGGTATGTCTTTCAAGAAGAGGTTGCTCCTTGTTACTCTCCTCGGTTCTGTCGGCGCCTGGTGGTTCTACTTCAAACTCGGACTCTCTACCATCGAAGTTCCTTTCCTGGGAGAATTCGCTATCGGTTACCTGGTGATGCCGCTCTTTGTCTTGGTGATGGTCATTTTATTCTCAAGCAGTGTGATTGACGGTATAGATGGCTTGGCCGGCGGGGTGATGGCTATAATCTTCAGTGCTTACGCCGGCATCGCCTTTTTTCAAAATCAGATTGACTTGGCGACGTTGTCGGGAGTAATCACCGGCGGAATTCTGGCTTTCTTATGGTTCAACATTCCACCGGCCCGTTTTTACATGTCTGAAACCGGTATCCTTGGTTTAACCACCACTCTCACCGTCCTTGCTTTTCTAACCAAATCAGTCTTAGCTCTGCCCATTATTGCCTTCCCCCTTTTTGCCACGGTAATTGGCAATGTGATCCAGCTTGGGTCAAAGCGCTTCCGCCACGGAAAGAAGGTTTTCCTTGTGGCGCCGATTCATCACCACTTCGAGGCAATGGGTTGGCCGCCGGCCAAGGTGGTAATGCGCTACTGGATCATTGGCGTAATCTTCGCAATTATTGGTATGGTTATAGCGCTAATTGGCATATGAGTCGAAAAGCCCGACTGCAGAATCGCCACTTTTTCTTCTTTGTCTTAGCCGTCTCCCTGATCGGTTTCTTCCTCTTTTCTTCTGCCTCGCTCGGCTTGCTTAATCGTGAGGGCGCTAATTATGGTCAGGTCGTGCTGACCCAGTTTGTCATTCTACTTATCTCGCTAGTCCTAATGATTCTTTTGGGCAAGTACGATTATCGTCACTTGAGGTCTTTCGCTCTCCCGATATTCATTACCGCTCTCGCGGTTAATGTCTTAATTTTAATTTCCAGTCTCGGGTTTGAGTCAGGCGGTGGGAGGCGTTGGCTTTTACTCGGTGGTCTCTCGTTCCAACCATCAGAATTTCTGAAACTTGCCTCGGTCGTCTATCTTGCTAGCTGGTTTACTCGAGAACATTCTCGTTTAGATAATTGGCGCGATGGCCTCTTGCCCTTTCTTGGTTTTGCTGCCATTATAAGCATCATCCTCTTCTTGCAGTCGGATTTCGGAACCATGTTTGTCTTACTCGGCGCGTCGATGATGATGTTCTTCGCGGCGGGGGCGAGGTGGAAACATTTGGTCATCATCATCCTCTTGGCAGTGCTGAGCTTCGGAGCCTTGATTCTCTTTAAGCCCCATGCGAAAGAACGCATCGCAACCTTCTTAAATCCGACACAGAACCTGCAATCAACGGGTTACCAGGTCAATCAATCCCTTATAACGATCGGGTCGGGTGGCTTCTGGGGTAGGGGATTCGGCCGGAGTGTGCAGAAGTTTCACTATTTGCCGGAGCCGATTGGTGACTCCATCTTTGCTGTCATAAGCGAAGAATTTGGTTTTTTGGGAGCTTTAATGGTGGTCGGTATATTTCTTACCTTTGCTTTCTGGGGGATCCGCATCGCCAATCGCGCGCCGGACAAACTGGGCAGTTTACTCGTCGTGGGGGTGGTATCATTAATTACTATTAGCGCTTTTGTCAACATAAGTTCCATGCTCGGCTTGGTACCATTAACCGGATTACCACTCGTCTTCTTTAGTAAGGGTGGCAGTTCCTTGATGTTTGCCTTGTTCGGCTGTGGTATTATCTTGAGTGTTATTAGACAAAGCCGGAATTCAAGATCATGAAAATCGTTTTTACCGGAGGAGGAACAGGCGGGCACTTTTATCCCATTATTGCAGTGGCGGAGAAGATCAATGAGATCATTGAGGAGAGGAAATTGATCAATGTGGAGATGTTCTTCTTTTCCGATCAGGCCTATGACGAGAAGGCCCTTTTTAAAGAGAATGTGGAATTTGTGAAAATTAATTCCGGAAAATGGCGGCGTTATTTCTCTTTAAGAAATTTTACCGATTCGCTCAAGATAGCTAAAGGGATGTTCTCCGCTCTCTGGCAACTCTACTCGATCTATCCGGACATCGTCTTTAGTAAGGGGGGGTATGCGAGCTTGCCTACGGTGTGGGCGGCACGGATATTGCGAATTCCAATTTTTATCCACGAGTCTGATTCTCGACCGGGACGGGTTAGTTTGTGGAGTGCGCGTTTTGCTAAGCGGATTGCCGTCTCCTACGAGTCGGCAATTGAACATTTCAAAATAGAAGATAAGGGTAAGATTGCCGTCACGGGTAACCCGATCCGCGCTCTCATCCAACTACCGCTTGATAAGGGGGCAAGAGAATTTCTGAATCTTAGTGATGACCACCCGGTTATCTTTATCACCGGTGGCTCGCAAGGAGCAATGGCGATTAATGACGTAGTGCTCGACATTTTACCCCAACTCCTGGAACGTTATAATGTGATCCATCAAGTTGGGAAGGAGAATATGGAGGACGTTAAACTCCGTTCGCAAGTGGTGGTGGAGAAGAACCAAGATCGGTACAAATTATTTGATTTTCTAAACGAGTCGGCCATGAGGATGGTCGCTGGTGTGAGCCGTTTGGCTATTTCGCGCGCGGGGTCGTTCATTTTCGAACTTGCAATTTGGGGTACGCCGTCAATCATTATTCCTATTCCTGAAGTAGTAAGCCATGATCAGAGTTCTAACGCCTTCGCTTATGCGAGAACGGGCGCGGCGGTGGTGATTGAGCAAGAGAATCTTTTGTCTTCAGTTTTACTCGCGGAGATAAATCACTTAATGGACAATTCAACTTTACTTAGCGAGATGAGCGCGGCGGCCAAGCAATTTGCTCGTCCGGGCGCCGCTCGCAAAATTGGTGATGAGCTGGTCAACATCGCCCTCACTCACGAGAAGTAAAATAAAAAGATCTGTTTAATAAGTTTATGTCAATAGAGTGGGGGAGAGGGAAGTTTGGTAAAATGGGGGACTATGTCGGTAATTGTCCGCTTTCCCCCGAGTCCGACGGGTCCGCTCCATTTGGGCGGCGCCCGCACGGCGCTCTTTAATTATCTTTTCGCCAAACAGAACGGCGGCAAGATCTTTTTACGGTTGGAAGACACCGATCGCGCGCGTTCCAAATCAGAATTTGCGGAAAATATTCTTGAAAGTCTCAAGTGGCTCGGCCTTGAGTTCGATAACAAGGAGCCAATCCGTCAGTCCGAACGGTCAAATTTGTACAAAGACACCCTTGAGAAGCTTATCTCCGGTGGCGCCGCTTATATCTCTAAAGAGACCACCGGTGATAGAGCCGAAGTAATACGCCTGAAGAACCCGGGACGAAAAATCGTCTTTCGGGATTTAATCCGTGGCGAGATCACTTTCGACACCGCCGAGCTTGGTGACTTCGTGATCGCCAAGAGTCTGGCCGAGCCGCTCTACCACTTGGCGGTGGTTGTTGACGATCTTGAGCTTGGTGTAACTCACGTAATCCGTGGCGAGGACCACATTTCAAACACCCCGAGACAGTTACTACTTATTGAGGCCTTAAGCGGTAAAGCGCCGCTCTATGCCCACATTCCTCTCATCTTAGCCCCCGATCGTTCAAAACTATCTAAACGGTACGGCGCCGTCTCAACTCTGGCCTACCGCGATGAGGGTTACTTGCCAGAGGCACTCGTGAATTATCTTGCTCTTCTGGGTTGGAATCCCGGAACCGATCGAGAAATCTTCTCACTTCTCGAATTAGTCAAAGAGTTTAACTTATCGAAGGTGCAGAAGGGGGGAGCCATATTCAATCAAGACAAGTTAAACTGGCTCAACCGTGAGTATCTCAAAAATTTGCCCCAAGACAAGTGGTCCACTTGGTTACCGGGTGATGCCGATCATGAGATGTTTTTAAAAATCCTCCCGATATTAAAAGAGCGGATTAATGTACTAAGCGAGCTCAAGAACTTAACCACTAAAGAGGGCGAGTTTGGCTACTTTTTTCAGACCCCTAAACCAAGTAAAGAATTGCTCGGTGATGTTGCACCTCTCAAGGAGGTAGTCGGGCTTCTGTCTGGCCTGATGGCCACTAACTTCACAATGGAGAATGTTAAGGGGGCCGTTTTCCCCTTAGCTGATAGGCTGGGCCGGAAAGAGGTACTCTGGCCCCTCCGCCTGGCCTTGTCAGGTAAGGAGCGCTCACCAGATCCATTTACTATCGCCGGAATTCTGGGCAAAGAAGAAGTACTGAAAAGATTGGAAAATGCTTTAAAAATTAGTGAGAAATAAAATGCTTCTCCGACGTTTACTCAAATCGGCCCTAATCCCAAGTCTGATAATTGCCACTTTTGCCGTGCTCACTTTGCCGGCGTGGGCCGCGGATCTCAATGAGCTTAAAAGTAAAATTAAAGCTCACAACGCCGAGATTCAGAAACTGGAGAAGGAGATCGCTACTTATCAGAAAGAGTTAAGTTCCACACAGGCCACCGCCTCAAGCCTGAAGAGCGATCTGGCCGCCTTGGAAACGACCCGCAAGAAACTCGGAGCGGATATCAAAGTGACGGAAAATGAAATTGCCAAAACCGATCTAACGATCGAGAAATTATCTATCAATATCGATAGTGAGAACAATACTCTTAGCCGCCGTCGGACAGCGATAGCGGAGATTCTAAGGCGATGGCGGACAAGTCAAGATGTATCTATCGTCGAGGCGGTGATTCAGCAAGACAATCTATCCGATCTCTGGATCGAATTGAGTGATTTTGCCTCACTTCAAAAAGAACTCCAGGATGACCTCGTGGAAGTTTCTGAGAATAAGGCCGAGCTTGAACGGGTCAAGACCGAGTCGGAGAAAGAGCAGGAGCGTCTTCGTGATCTGGAGATCCAACTGGGTGATCAGAAGATCATTGCGGAACAAAATAAGGAGAAGAAAGACGAGCTCCTTAAAACAACGCAGAATAAGGAGGTTGAGTACCAGAAGTTACTATCCGATAAGGTTGCCGAAAGAGAATCTTTCGAAAAAGAGCTTCATGATCTGGAATCCCAACTTCGTTATGTCTTGGATCCGTCATCCTTGCCGCCGAGCGGCAAGGGGGTGTTAAGCTGGCCGCTTAAAGAAATCTTTATTACTCAAAAATTTGGTAATACCGAATTTGCCAAGTCGGGCGCTTATAACGGCAATGGCCACAATGGAGCCGACTTCCGAGCCACAGTGGGGACACCAATCTATAGTGCCGGCGCGGGGGTAGTTACCGCCACCGGTAATACCGACAAGGGGCAATGCCTCTCCTATGGGAAATGGATCTTAATCAAGCACGATAATGGTCTCTCTACTCTCTATGGCCACCTGTCGCTCATATCGGTTAATCGGAATCAAGCAGTAGAGACTGGCCAAATGATCGGTTACAGTGGAGATACTGGCTACGCCACCGGACCACATCTGCATCTATCCGTCTTCGCGTCAGACGGCATCCAGGTGATGAACCTGGGGGAGTGGTATGAGCAGACGGGCCGCTCGGCGACCGCCTCGGGTTGTGCTCGAGCGGGGGTCTCGATTCCGGTCGCTTCTTACAGCGCTTATCTCGATCCGTTGCTTTACCTGTAAGGAGTCTTCGGTTAGAATAGGGGAGAGTCATGCTTAAAATTCTAATCCTTATTCTCTTTATAGTTCTCATCCTCGCCTATTTTAAAGTAGATTTGCGCTTATTGGTCGGGCTGGCCGTAGATAAGATCCATCTCTGGTTCAACTAGACCGCCCGGAAGACTCCATAGACAAGTTTGCTTGATTATGCTAAGATAGCCCTCGGGAATGGTAGCTTGTTTTAGGTTGAATCATTCCCTATTAATTAACCATAAATTGACAAACTAGATAAGAAATTATCTAGTTTTTTCTATTATTCATACATTAATTAGATTTGGCTTGGCGAGTATTCTAGCTGCCAGCCAATTGGGAGCCGGTATGGGGTCGAGTGTGTCCACCATCGTTCCAACACCCCCTGAGACTTCAGTTGTGAAAACGGCAGACGTATCTGCGTATGCAGTTACATTAGAAATAGCCCTACCCGATCTGCTTAAAAAGATGAGTCTGGCCAAGGGTATAGATCCTAAGCTGATATCTTCAATTGCGGAGTGTGAGAGCCGCACTGCTCAATATGATAAAAATGGTGAGGTGCTCCGCGGTCATAAAAATCCGAGCGATGTAGGCATATTCCAGATCAATGAAAAATATCACTTAGAGAAGAGCCAAGAGCTGGGGTTTGACATATATACCCCGGTTGGCAATATCGGCTACGCTATGTGGCTCCTAGAGCATCAGGGCTCCACGCCTTGGAAGTGGAGCCGCGATTGTTGGTCAGCTAACCAGGCGTAAAGACGGCTATAGTCGC
>Ga0210057_1006115_pt1 | contig 15114 bp, 11 predicted proteins | sample CryGeyCG2114_010_2_FD_183968 | JGI IMG/M metagenome (GOLD analysis project Ga0210057, IMG submission 183968) | Groundwater microbial communities from aquifer - Crystal Geyser CG10_big_fil_rev_8/21/14_0.10 (SPAdes) (version 2) | ecosystem: Environmental > Aquatic > Deep subsurface > Groundwater ... | reverse complement strand
TTTTGCCAACAGGCAAAAACCTGTGAGGCATCAGCTCGGAAGGATGGGAAAAGTTGAGTCTGGTATAAAAATAGAAGAGCCACACTGTATGAGACATATGGTCTCTTCCGTGTGGCTCACGTGCCCATCTTGAACTCACTATCCTTGTAGGGCTTGGGCCACGCTGAGCAAGTCAGATTGTAGTCGTACTTCTGGAACAGCTCCTTCGCGGCCTTCAGTGCCGCGTCGACGAGTTTCCCGCGTTGCTCCTTTGTGGGCTCAAAAGCCTTCCCGGTGCCGTATTCATCATCGCCAGCAGTGTAACGAAATTCAATCTGAATATCGGCTTCGCCACGCGCATAAAGCAGGTTCGCTGCCGAACAGGCGACGTCTTCCTTGGGGACATCCCATTCCGTAATGACCAGGTGCGACAGCGCGCGGTCGAGTCTCTCGAGCATGCCCCAAGCGCGGTCTGGCGTGTTCCCCAGCTTGCTTTGAGCCTGCGGCGACAACATCAAGAATATCTGGGGCATGGTGCCTCCTTCCTAAAAGCGGTTGAAATGAAATTGCGTAACCGACTCAGAACAGCCCGGTCTGTTTCTGTATATATCACGATACACAAGGTCTGTCAAACGTCCCGTAAAACTAGGACATCAGATGTCCCAACTTTGCCTCGCTCGCGAGGCGGAAGGATTAGTCTCTTACCAACCGATACACGTGGTCACCTTCCTCATTTTTATGGCTAAATACGAACCCGGATTTGACCAAGACCCGCTGACTAGCCTCGTTCGCAGGGTCGGTTATCGCGATAAGCGTTTTATAGATGTACGGGATTTCTTTTACCGCCTTCTTCACCGCGTCCGTTGTGTACCCCTTCCCGGCAAAAGATTCCGCTATCAAATAGCCAATCTCGCCCACTTCAGGAATGTCCGTCGGTTTAAGATTTATTGAACCAATCAACTGATTCCCGATAAACATTCCCCCCACCGTGTTTTGATTGGCTGGGCAAGCGCTTCATGGGCGCTTTCTAACGTCGGGTACTTATCGCGCGCCATGTTATTAAAATTCGCAAAATATTCGCGATTGCTATCAATGAGCGAGAAGCAAGCCGCCGCATCCGCTTCAGCGAGAGGTCGTAATGTAATCTGCGGTTCTGATTCTATTGAGTTCACGTTCCAAGGGTATCACAGGCTGGCCGACGGGGATTCAACCTGCTTCCCTAGTATATACTGTCCCCATATGGACACGGAGGACTTGAAAAACGCGCTCGCGGGGGTGATGAAAGGCGAGGTGAGCGATGACGCGGCCGTTCTGACGGCCGCGAGCCGGGACACTTCCCTTTTTATGCGAATGCCCTCGGTGGTCGTGTACCCAGTAGACGCGAACGATGTGAGCGCGATTGTGAAGGAGGTGGGCCGCACCCGCGAAGCGGGCGCGGAAGTCTCGCTCGCGGCGCGCGCGGCGGGGACCGATATGTCCGGCGGCCCTTTGACTACTGGCGTCGTGGTCTCCTTCACCAAGCACATGAACCATATCGGAGACGTAATCGTCGAAGACACCGAGGCTCTGCGAGGTGTGGCCGGCTTCGCTACGGCAGAACCAGGCGTTTTTTATAGAGACTTCGAGAAGGCGACGCTCGCGAAGGGTCTCATACTCCCCTCCTACCCTGCCTCCCGCGAGATAGCCGCCATGGGCGGCATCGTGTCCAACAATTCCGGCGGCGAGCGCACGCTTAGATACGGCAAGACGGAGAAGTATGTCGAGGAGCTCGATGTCGTCCTCTCTGACGGCTCGCAAACTACTTTTAAATCGCTCACGCCCGAAGAGGTCGCCGACAAGAAGAAGCTCGACACGCTCGAGGGCAAGATTTACCGCGAGATGGACGCGCTCCTCACCGAGAACGCCGCGCTCATCGAGACGCACCGCCCGAAGGTGTCGAAGAATTCTGCCGGCTACGCGCTCTGGAGCATCCGCGATGAGCGCACCGGCGCGACGAATCTCGCAAAGCTCATCTGCGGCTCCCAGGGGACGCTCGCGCTCTGGACGCGGGCGAAGCTCGGCCTCGTGAAGCCGAAGGAGCACCGCGCCATGCTTGTTATCTTTCTCACTGACCTCACTATCCTGCCCGAAATTGTCCAGCGCGTGCTCAAAGAAAATCCCGAATCGTTCGAGAGCTACGACGACCACACGTTCGAACTCGCGGTGAAGTTTATGCCCCAGATGCTCTCCCAAATGGGGCTCGTCAAGGCGGCTCGGCTCGGCATCGACTTCATCCCCGAGGCGCTCATGGTCGCGACCGGCGGCGTGCCGAAGCTTATCCTCATGGCAGAATTCGCTGAGGACACGATTGAGGAGGCTGACCGCAGAGCGAAAGTGGCGCAGGAAGCGCTCGCGGACCTGCAGGTACAGACCAAGATAGAAAAAAATGAGAAAGAGTCGGAGAAATACTGGATTGTCCGCCGCGAGAGCTTCAATCTCCTGCGTAAGAATCTCCACGGGCTCGTCTCCTCGCCCTTTATCGACGACTTCGTCGTCCCGCCCGCGAGCTACCCGACCTTCCTGCCGAAGTTGAATGCACTCCTCGAAGAATACAAAGCGAATATGATTTACACCGTCGCCGGCCACATCGGCGACGGCAACATCCACATCATCCCGCTCATGGACCTGACCAAGGAGGAGAACCGCGCCGTCATCCTCGAGCTCGCGCCCAAGGTGTACAAGATGGTTATCGAAGCGGGCGGCACCACGACCGGCGAGCACAACGACGGCATCGTGCGCACGCCCTACCTCCCGATGCTCTTTGGCCCCGAGATGATAACGCTCTTCGAGCGGACGAAGAAAACTTTCGACCCGCTCGGCATCTTCAACCCCGGCAAGAAAGTCCGCGGCACCTTTGAGGACATCAAGCGCGACCTCATTCGTCCGGTTTCCTCGTAGCGGGATTTCTGGTATCCTTTCAGGATATGAAGCGCTTCTTTGCCGTTACCATCGTCGTCCTGCTTGCCGTCGGCCTGATTGCGACGCTGATTCTACCCGCCTTCTCCGGGAGCGCATTCTAGTGAAAGACGAACCTCCCCGCAGAGCGGGGATGTTCGTTAAAATCGATATTAGTATTCGGAGCGTTCGCGGCGCCAGAACCAGATGCCGCCGCCGATGAGTGCGAGTACCACAATGGTCACAAGCGAGGCGACTGCCGCGCTCCCAGTACCGAGCGTGAGGATGTTGTCGAGTGGCGAGAGCGCGGCGGCGATTTGCGGTGCTGTCTCATCTTCTGTCGTGGAAGTTGCCGTCGTTTCGGTCTCAGTGTCCGTCTCTGCGGCGGTCGGCGCAGGCGACGTCGTTACCGCCGGAGCCACTGCCGCAGAAATAGTCACTGCCACCGACCCCTGAACTCCCGCCACCGTGTTCTTGTTGGTTGCATCTAAGATGAGCGAGTCCGCCGTCGCCGCAATCGTCGCCGTACCGGACTTCTTCGCACGGAAGGTCGCGGTGCCGAGTGTAGTCGGCGCGGTGATGCCGCCCGGGTAGCCGCCGGTCTTCGCCATGACACCGTTTGTATTATCCTCGGTGTCATAGCCCTCCTGCGGGAGCGCGAGCCACTTCGGCGCGAAGGTGAAGCCGGTGAGCTCGACTGCCGACGAGTCGAAGGAGAGGTTCGCCCGGACCGTGTACGCCTTCCCCGAAGTCGGATTCACGCCGACCGTAACGCTGAACGACTTCCCTGCCGTCGTCGCGACCGTTGCCGGCGCGAGCGTGATAGCCGACGCAGATGCGGCTACTGGAAGAAGCAGGGCACCGAGGGTAATTGCTGAAAGTATTTTTTTCATAGTCGGGGGTTACGCGGTCCAATTAACCATTAATGAATTAAAGTCGAACACGTCCACGACGCCGTTGCCGTCGAAGTCGGCGACGACGGCCGAACCCGTCTCGCCCCAGTGCACGATAAGCGAGTTGAAGTCCAGCACATCGATAGCATCATCGCCGTTAGTGTCATACACCTTCTGCGCTTCCGTGAGGGGCGTCGTGACCGGCGTAACCGTTGGTGTGGTATCTGTCGTGGTATTCGTAGTCCCGCCGCCCGAAGAGCCTGAGCTTGTCGTAGTGGTCGTGGTACCGCCTGGCGCCGCCCCCGGCACGGTCAGATTGAGGTTTGTGAGCGTCCCATTCGCGAATGCCGCCGTCTCGCGCGCCGGCGTGCCATTCACGGTGAAGAGAATCGTCGCTCCTGCTGTCGGCCCCGAGACGATAAGCAGGTCCGGATTGACGCCATACTGCCCGTTGCTCTGTGTTACCGAGGTTGAGACAACCGTGCTCCCCACCAGAGCTCTTACCGTGAGCCCCGAGGGCGTTGTGCCCGAATCATACGAGACGGTGCCGTAGAACTGGTGCGGTATCCCAGGGGCCTGCGCGAGCGCCGTAAGCGGCGCGAGCGCGAGCGTCCCCGCCAGCACGCTAATATTGAGCCATTTCATGCTGTTTCTATACGCTTACGGTCAATGTCTGTCAAGACTAATTCAGGTTGGAGGGCGTGTAGACCTTGCCGCTTGTCGGCACCGAGATCCAGAACGCTTCGCCCGGTTGGATAGCATCCACTGCAGTCTGGTGCACGCTTGAGAACGCTCCAGTCATATTGTTGTAGCCCCAGAGCGAGGTATAGTCGACTGCCGCAACTCCTATGGAACTGAAGGCATCATCCATGCTTGATGCACTTTCGCCAGGAATCTGATAATAACCAACCAGGTTCCATCCGGCCGAGAGATTGCGCGAGGGCGGTACCTGCTGGGCCGAGAGGAGCGAGCCGGAACCGGAGAGTGTCGTATCAGCCGTCACCGATACCCAGTAGCCGTACCCCGCAGTCATCGTCGTAAGATTCGAGACGAGTTCAAGATTATTCGGATAGTAGACGAACCATCCGGAATCATCAGCACCCACATCATTTGGCGCATAGGTCCACACTGCATCTATCGCCGAGGATGAACTGCCGAGGACGGTAGCGATGGCAGTGCTTATCGGATTAATCGGCAAGGAGATGAGATTCCAGCCGCCAGAACCGGATTCCAGAGCAATGGAGTAGCTCGTCGCGGTGGTGAACGACCATGTCACTGTGCTTAGCAAAGCGTTTCCTGCTTCATCAGTTATCGTTGTAGCCAACGTAACGTCGTAAACTGAGTTGCTGTCCAGCGTTGTAGAAGGATTGATGACGAGTGTGTTCGTCCCTGTCCCAGTTACTACCGTAACGACAGCCGGGTCAGTTCCCGTTTGTAGGGTTATGTCTGCCTCACCCGCTACCACAGCTTTGCTGAAGACGACGGTGATATTGTCGTTCGGGTCAACGTTCAGTGCATTCACGCCTGGAGTCTTCCCCGTTACTGACGGAGCGGTTGTATCTATTGTCCACGTGTGGGTCGTTGCGGCAGATTCCAGTTGCCAGTTGCCCGCTTCATCTTTGCCGATTACCGACAGTGTGTGTGAGCCGGCGGCAAGTCCGCTAAGCTCTATTGCTGTCGCGATAACGCGCTCGGCGCTGTAAGAGCCGCCGTCCAACTTATATTGGTACGCCACTACGCCGTCACCGCCTACCGTAACAGTCGCCGTTGTCGCGTTCGTTAGCGCGGCCGGAGTACCCGTTAAGGATGCGGTGGGCGCTTGCGTGTCCACGGTCCACGTTGCGGTGGTAGCGACGCTCTGATAATTACCGGCTGCATCTCGACCGATAACCGAGACTGTATGCTCACCTTCGGCCAATCCAGAGAGGATAATATGACTAGTCACTGGTGTTTCCGCACCATAATCGAGGTCGGTATCCAGCTTATATTGGTAGTGCGTAACATCCGTACCGGCAACTGTGATATCCGTGCTCGTCACATTCGTCAGAGAGGCCGGTGCGCCGGTAATGGTCGCGGTCGGTGCAGTGCTGTCATACGTGATGCTAAACTCTATTGCCGCATCATTGAAGTTGCCGGAAGCATCTTCGGCCACGCTTGCCGCAATGTTTACGGTCACTGCACCATCAATGGTCGGCGTCACATTGAATGTGTACGTTGCGCCGGAACCGTCGAAGCCGCTAACTGAACCGTTTCCAACCGCTACATCTCCCGCCACGAATCCGGTAACTGTCTCTCCGAAGTTAACCGTAACCGGGATAGGAGAAACGTTCGTCAACGTACCTGCGCTGGACGCGATAACCGGAGTCGGGCTGTCGGAATCCAAATCGATCAAGTCGGCGCTCAAATACCACGGCCGATAATCAACAGTGCCTAGCACTTTTGCCGCAATGGCCGTTCCATCACTTGTTCCCCACCAGTTTGCTTCAGCATTTAATTGGAAACTACCAAATGTGCCGAAAAAACTAAGAGAACCTAATCCGTAGCCACCAGTTATGTTACTGAAGTCGTTATCATTTACAACATTACCTGATCCAAAATTGGTGTCAGTATATTGTGAGCTGTTAAGAGGAATACTTCCTGTCCAGCCAAAGAATGCCAATCCATAAGTATTTCCTACATTAAGAACATTGTTTGTGAACTCAAACCCAGAAAGTACTCCCGTTGGTGTTGCTGAACCACTGTCTTCCCATACATACACTGCGCCATCAGTATTGTTGTATGTATTGTCATCAATAACTATGTTTGTAAGATTTTTGTCATACAAATTAATTGGTGTTGATGCTTGGTTAACCGTATTACCTTGGAAAGTAAGGTTTTCTACTTCCACTCCCTTTGGAAAACCGAAAGAGCCTCCAATTTTCCAAGGATTAGCATTTTTATCAGACGGACCATTAAATGTGTTGTTGTTAATGGTTACCGAAGAGACTTTTTGTGATGTTCCTACTTCTCCTATAGAGATACCAACAGATGGTGAAGTCGGCATATTGAAGTTACTATTCGTTACTTCAAAACCACTAATTGGATTGGATGAAGAATCAAGCGTAAATATCGTCCCTGAGCCCGCTAGACTTAGAGCGACATCCCTTACTGTCACATCATTTGCTGTTACGATGTGTGTCCCTGTAATAGTTGTATTTGTTTTACCGGCACCCGTAACAGTAACGCTCTCACTAAAGGTAAGGTTTTCAGTATATGTTCCTTCCGCGACGCTAATCGTATCGCCGGATGTTGCCGCGTTAATAGCCGCCTGAATGGTCGTGAAGTCCTCTCCGCTAGAACCAACTGTGAGGTTCTGGTCGAGGTCAATAAGGACATCAATCGAAACGGATGTGCTTTCGTTACCTGCCATATCCTGAGCAGTCAGAGTAATTGTGTGCTTGTGATCGGCAACTGCGATAGTAGCTGGTGACGTACAGTCTGCGATTTCTTGCGGGTCACCATCGTCAATTTTATAGAAGCAGGAATCTGCACCGGTAGCAGTGAACGCAACAGACACGATACCGCGAATTACGCCTTCGGGAGCTGATACGTCTGTAAGTGTTGGCGCGGTAGTGTCAACAGTGAACGAGTTTGTCGTATCTTCAGCCATTACATTCTCGTTATTGAGGTCCTGACCGGCTGATATTGAGATAACGGCCTCTCCGTCATAGTTAGCGGCATCGTCTGTCGGAACGGTAAACGAGCCAACCCAAGTTGTCGCCGAAGTGTAGCCGCCGGTAATTGTCTGCGCGGTCGCTCCTGAATCACTACCTTGTGGGTCATACGTCACGACGAGAGGTACAGCCTGATACATGTCCTCGCTAAAGGTTACGGTAATCCCAACAACTCCTGCCTTAACGGGCGATACCGGGTCAAGCGTTACAATCGCCACGACAGGCGCAATGCCATCGTCTACGTTTTCAGATGCAATTGAATGCTGTACGGTCCAGTTATTAGCAGTAACATTGTCTTTCACTCCCACACCGCCAGACCCAGTACCATCACCATTGACGGTTACAGCCGGAGTTTCTCCTGTCCCTATTGCCGATCCGAGCGTCAACGTAACGACATTATCGCCGTTCTTAGCCCTATTTGTAATTGTGTTATCTGCTACAGAGAAATCTCCGCTACCGAGACTCGAACCATTCACGGGCTCGCTGAAAGTCACATCTATTGTCGTCAGCGAAGTCGTTCTCGCAGAAACCATCACCGGCTTCGCTTTATCTTGGGCCGTTACTGAACCAGAAGTGACCGCATTGCCGGTTGAATCTTCCACAGAACCAACCACGCTGACAAGCGGAGTCGCACCGGTATCAGGCGTCCCGCTTTCCGTTATGGTCAATGTTACCACTCCACTGTCTTCTGTGGCATTTGTTACCGTATACCCAACTACCGAGAAGTCGCTTAAAGCAACAGTTTCGCCATTCAGGTCTTCACTGAAAGACGCCGTGATGGTATCAATCTGTCCGTTGCCATCAGCATCACCTGTCTGCGCCGAGACCAATTCGGGCGCAACAGTGTCAACTGAGAAGGTGTGTGTGCTATCGACAACCATCTCATTGCCAGCTGAATCTTGCGCGGTGCTGATAGAGACCGTTCCTGTCGCCGCATCACAATCATCGCTTACCACTAAGACATAGCTATATTGTGTCGCATTAACCTTGGTCATGTTCGTAGCGGAGACATCAGAGCAAGTGCCTGCTGTAGCGGAATATGCGACCGCAATTTGTGGGACTGGACTATCTTTCACATCTTCGTCGAAGGTTACCGTAATCGTATGGTCGCCTGCGCTGAAACTCGCTCCATCAGAATCCACTGTAGTAACGAGTGGTTTTACGGTATCAATTACTAGAGAAGTATCTTCGGTTTCTCCGGAATTAGCCGCGAGGTCAAGACCGACAACGGATATCGTTGCCACGCCTTGTGCATCGCTTCCGGTCACTTCGTAGGTGTAGGTATACGCCAAGCCAGATGACAACTCTTCGTCTTTCGTCGCTACCTGACTGTTTACCGTAACAGATGGATCACCAGCAAGCGTTTCCGAGGCAGTGAACGTAATGGTAACCGTACCCGCTTTTGCAGGATTAGGGTTGGCGGTGATGGTTTCGAATGCGGGTAAAGTATTATCTACTTCCAATTGGTTGCCAGAGGGACCAGAAACCGAAGCCCCGTTATTTGTTCGAAGCACACTTGTTTGGATTGAATGAGCACCCGTTGTGGCGTCAGTGACCACGAAACTACCTGTAAACGCAGTGGCGGACCCGTCTTTCGGACTAAGAGGAATACTGTTGCTAGCTCCGAAAGCAGAAGCGTCAATGGTTACGGTGTTGGCAGTATTGCTGTCTGTTTCAACTTCAACCTGAATCGTATCCACATTCTTAACCTTTGTTTGAGAACCGGGAGGAGTTATTTCAGCGGAAGTAAATGAGGGAGAAGTGTTATCAACTGCGATAGAACCGGATGTCAGTACCACTTGGCTGTTGGCGCCGTCTTTAATTACAATCTCCAGTTTTATGGCGGTGGCATTCTCATCCAATGTGCCGACAGAGACATTCCCGCTCAATGTTCCATCGGTCAAAGAAACTGAACCAGTCACGTCGATTCCGGTCCCGATTTCTGCTTCTCCGTTAAACTGACGGAGAGTCGCGCTGACAACTGAAGCATCAGAACCAGTGCCATCGACGGAGCCGGAGACATCAATCGAATCATCATCTTTAATCGCTGTTTGTCCTTCTGGAGCTGAAATAGACACAGAACCTGTTGGCACTTGATTGTCGAATACAAAGACCTCTGTGTTGCCTGATGTCACATTTTCTACGGCATCAGTGACCGTAAGCGGCAAAGAAACATCGCCGTCTAACGCCGTTACTGATTCGTCGCTTGGAATAAGGTATGTTGCACTATAGACATTAGTATCTTCCACCTTATCAAGTGCATAGGCGCTTAAACCGCCGAGACTTGAAAGATCGGTAGTTACGGAAGCGACGCCGGAGCCAGGACCGTCATCTGCGGTTACCGAAATTGTTATCGTATCCCCCTTCTTCGCGGCGGTTTGACTATCAGGGTAAGCAATAGTCGCATTTGAGATAGCGGGAGCATCTTTATCGATCTGAACCGCACTTCCGGTCACCGCATCTTCAACATTTCCAACTGCGTCAGTCGCAGAATATTTGAGAGTGTACGTGCCAGATGTGGAGAGGGGGAACGGGGCTGTGTAGGGAGTAGCGGGGGCTGAACCATCAGTGCTATAGAGAATCGAAGCAACACCGGAACCCGCGCCGTCGTCAGAACTGAGCGTTACGGTAACGTCGTCACTCGTCCAGTCCGAGGAGCTTGCGACGTCATCGGTAGTTACTGGGGCCAGAGAGTCGACCAGCACACTATCCGTTGCTGTTGCGGTACTCGCAACACTATCGCGACTAACTACACTCCATTCTGCATTTGCATCGTTAGTTATGGGAGCTGTTGCTACAAATGTTATCGTTCCTTGATTTCCTGCAGTGATAAGACCTGGGCCGTCAAAAGCATCGACCGCTGCACAACGTATTGTGGTCGCAGAAAGATTCGAACTATTCCAATCTGTTGGACATACAACAGACTCGGTGTTTACTGAAAAACCAGATGGTGCCGTAATATCAATGCGGTACACAGAATCACTACCAACATTCGTAAATGTCAGAGTATAATCCGCGCTTTCTCCACCCTTTACTGCTTCAGGAGCAACCGATACCGTCGCCGTGTGCGCCGCTAACGCCATGCTCGGAGCGATGAGCAGACCCCCCCCTGCGAGAGCGAGTGCGAAGATTGCAGAGAAACTTGCAAGAACCGAACGGTTCAATCGCACGAGCATGGATTGGTACATAGGAATAGTAGAAACTATTAATAGTCCGCGTGACAGCCCCCTGTCCGTATGGATAGCAATATGGTCTACCTGTCCACCCCCCTTGTCAACAGCTTCGCGCACCCCTCGTGCATTGCGCCCTACACCCCTTAACATTATCCTGAAATCGTAGTAGTATAGGCGTACATATGGAAACACCATCAACGAACTATAAATATGGCATGTTATTCGGTGGAGAACCCGTCTCAGGAAGCGAAAAAGCAAGAGTTATGGAGGAAATCGAGAAAGTCGGTTCTTTGACTTTTGCTTTGTCCATAAGTGAGGAGGGCTGGGTAGCACAGTGCAATGAAATTCCCTCTATCATTGCGGGAAATACAAATCCGAATCCTTCCGATGTAGAGATTACGTCAGAAATAAGAGCAACTATTTTCTCTGCTTTCGACATAAAGACAGAATCAACCGGAGGAGTAGAAAGTCCTTATCAAGAGTTCAAGTACTCTATTATCAAGGAGCAATAATTGAAATCTCTATGGCTGGGAAAGAAATACAGCATAGAGATTTATTCGAAAGACTTGGTTCTGTTAAAAAGCAAAGTCAGTGGCTCAGAGCTGCTGAGATTCTCGGGTTTCGCATAACTCATGGCGGAAAACATCCTTATGTGGTGCGTGATCCTGATAATCCTAACAACGGAGACTATACATGCTCCGTGACGACTATACCCAGTAACTTGCACACCACAATCAACCGAAAGATATTCAAGCAGATATTCAATTCGCCAATTTCAGAAAGAATGGGAATAACGGAAGATGATATTTGGGAGGCATTAAATTTATAACCGAACAATCAGTTTTTTCTACTAGGCAAGATCTGTCTGTCCACCCCCCTTGTCAACAGCCCTGCGCACCCCTCGTGCATTATGCCCTTCGTAGTCCCGCCGATGGGCTGGACACAATATAGCCAATTTGCTATACTGTCATAATTGTCGGGCATCATCGCCTGACCTACTTTGAGTTCGAATCGACGCTCTATTTCGTGAGAGGATTCAGGAAGAAAACTGCCAAGGCACCCAAGTCAGAAATCGACTATGTAGAGAAGGTATACAAGATAATGAGGGGTTCAAAATAAAATTATGGAAAAACAACAACAAAATCTCGAGTGGCACTCCTTTGACGAAGTGTTTGGTAAGAGCTCCAGAAAAAAGGAGTTCCGAAGAGCATATGATGAGGAGATTGTTCGCCTACGGCTCGCTCGGCAGATTCGCGACATTCGCACGACTCATCAGATGACTCAATTGGCGGTGGCGCAAAAATCTGGCATGCCACAGTCCGTGATTGCTCGAATCGAAAGCGGAGACCGGGATCAAGTGCCGAGGGGTGCGCCCACAGAATTAATTTGTTAGTCCCACTATAGCATATTTGCGTTTCGCTTTCGGCGGGCGAGCCACTCGGAGATGAGGATGAGGGGGAGGCTGATAACGCCGAAGAGAAGCGAGAGCCAGGCCGCGACCTCGGAGCGGATGGGCTCACTGCCGAGCAAGCCGGTTTGGTAGGGGTGCACGAGGAGCAGGAGGACGGTGCTGATGATGAGGAAGATGAGGGCGAAGCGGTTCCAGCGCCGGCGGGTGCTCTCAGAAAGGAACCAGAGGATGCCGGCGACGAGGATTATTTCGGCGAAAGCGAAGGCGGGGATGCCAACGTAATCAAACACACCGAGATAGCATCTTCCGCCACCAACCGTTTTACAAATCCCGAAAAAATCAGGCCAGCGCAGGAGCGCGGCGCCGAGCAGGAAAAGCCCGGAAAGGATGAGCGTGCGTTTTTTTGTGATGTCCATATCAGCGGCGGTTTTTGAGGTCCAATAATAAAACCAGTATAGCGTCTGCATCCGCTCGCGGAACAGTTCTCCCCGACTGGCTCCGCACAATCTTCTCCATATCAATAAGCATCTTCCCCGCGCGGCGCATGTCGCGCGCATAGCGCTCGGCCTTCCGATAGAGGCCCACGAGGCGGTTCCGGACGGCGAGAGAGCTGATGCCCGCGATGCGCTCCTTAAGGAGCGCGAGCGTATCGGCGACGGTAAAGGTATCGTTCGTCTGCATATCAACCGTGCCGTCGCCATCCATATCCAGCTCTAGAGCGCCCGCAACGCCATCTTGGACCGTCGTCTCCACAATACTGCCCGTCACGACAGGAATATTTTCATACGACGAAAGCGTCGTGCCGTCTGCGTCTGTCGTGTCGAGCGTGACGGTGCCAGAGCCGATGCCCGCCAATTGCACGGTGACGGGCACGTCTTCTGGCAGTGACAGATACTTCCCCTCGCCGGCGAGGAGCACATTGCTCCCGGGTATCTCATTCTTCGTGATGAAGAGGTCGCTCCCTGCATTCGGGCTCGGGAATATGCCCGTCGTGCGCCCCGCACTGTCCGTCGCCGAGATGAGCACCGGCGAATGCGCGCCCACGAGCACGAGCCGCGGACCGGTACCGGATGGCAGGGTGCTGTTGAAATAAGGAGCGGTGCTGGTGCTCGAAGAATTGGTCAGCACTTTTAGTATGTAAGAGCTCAGCACGCCGGAGGAGAGGAGGGTCCCGTGGTCATAATTCTTGGTGAAAAACCCGGCGTTCAACTCGGCGAGATTAAAGTAGGTAGGGCTACCGAGGTATGCGGCACTGGCAGATATAACTGTTTCATCGCCATCTATGACGAAGTCCGGCTCATAATTTAGAATCTTTTTGGACGAACATATCACAGACCCAGGAATGCATGAGAAAGTTTGTTTATCGAGATAGAACGCCGTCGAAACTGTATCATTCCCCCACCCGACAATCTCACTGACCGTAACGCCGGACGGCGGCACCCACGCATCAAGCAAGGCGTGCGTGGCGGCCGCCTTGTCTACCAGCTTCTTATTCAGCGGGAGCGGCGTGGCGAGGTCGTCCGCCTTCGGCGCGCTCCGCGTCCGAGGACTGTTCAACATAAATTTAGAAAGCTCGTCGTAGGAGTCCAGCGTCGCGCCGAACGCTCTGCGATATGCCTTCACCATAGAGTCGTCGGTGAAGTTCGCCAAGGGCGACAGTATCTCTCCAAAATACGCGAGAGACGGCAGGAGCCCGTACACGCCGGCAAAATTCTTGCTCACCGAACGCACGGTTACTGCGTTCCCGACGAAACCGAGCCCGTAGTCCTGGTCGTAGCCGTGCAAGAGGCTGAAGAGCGCTTTGGGCGTGCCCACGTGCGGCGATGCGACGAAGATGACCTTGTCCACGAGACTCGCCTTCTCCGCTTGCGCGAGGCGCACCATGAGCGCCTTGGCGACGAGCCCTCCGTTACTGTGCGCGACGATGCTCACCTTACCTGTCGGCGAGGAGCTCGCCATCTGCTCTATCGCACCCATAAGATACTCGCGCGAGCCGTCCTCTTTGAGCGAGCCGTTATCCACAACGTCGAACACGTCGTAGCGCCAGTCATAGGGATATGCCTTCCATTCTTTGAGCCCGAGAGTGTTTGAGGCGGCTACGCTGTCCATAAAGCCGGAAAAATCGCCGTAGATGTCCGTATGCCAGCCCCACACCTTGTCAATTATGTCGCGCGTATAGACCGGGTTCACGCTCGCGCCTGCGTCCGTCATCGCGAGGAGTGAGATATCGCTGTTGGTATTCGGCTCCCAGAGCAGACGCTCTTTCCCTCCTTCTTTCGTATAGAGACGACTCGCCTGGATGCCCGGCAGGAAGAGGACGTTGGAGACGCAGTTCGTCTCGCATGTTTGAACGGCATCTTTATCGGTAATCGTGAATTGAATCGTTCCCAAAAATACGTCTTCGTTTGAACCGGCGTACGCGCGTGAACCGATTATGAGTCGTGAAGCACGTTTCCAAAGTGGCTCTTTGTTTTCTATGACAAGAAGCGGGGGCGGTTTGCCGTATATGTCCAATTCATATGTTCCGGTCTTCTCCCAAGCAAGCGTATTCCGTAGGTAGAGCGATTTTACAAACTCTCGCGTGTTTGGATTTGTGGCATCAGGAATGTAATAGAGCACTCCGCGCGGCAGGTAGAACTCCTCACTCGCGTATGTAATCTCGGTGTGCTTTGACGTATTGAGTTGGACCGAATATGTTCCGCCTTCAACTATCGTTATTCTGTCGTCAGAAATGGTCTCGCCGGTTTCTTCATTAGTGACAACATCGCCCCAGATGAGTTGATTGACATTGGTTTGTGCATTGGCAAAAGACGGGAAAGAGGCGGCGACTAAAAAGAACAATGTAACAAATTTGTAAACGCGCATTAATTATCACTATAGTATTTTTGTACATGAAGCGGGTGTACTGTGCACATGATTACAGATGATTTAAAAAAACGCGCCGGGGGAATGGTGCGGGAGAAGCGGCTTTCCGGCGCGCGTCAGTTATCCCCATCTTTTCGGCGGGGTCT
>Ga0210057_1006112_pt1 | contig 15117 bp, 1 predicted proteins | sample CryGeyCG2114_010_2_FD_183968 | JGI IMG/M metagenome (GOLD analysis project Ga0210057, IMG submission 183968) | Groundwater microbial communities from aquifer - Crystal Geyser CG10_big_fil_rev_8/21/14_0.10 (SPAdes) (version 2) | ecosystem: Environmental > Aquatic > Deep subsurface > Groundwater ... | reverse complement strand
TTTAACCTTTAAAGACGGGCTATATACCTCCGGTTCAGTTACCGGTTTTGACAATTACTCCGGCTGGGTTTTAGATGGTGACACCGGTACCCCTGAGTTTATTGGCACCGGCAACACGGCTAACTTTGTTGGCGGAGCAGGCATAGATACAACTGTTTCCAGTCTTGACACCTTAGACATAGTCTTTGACTCGACTGAATTAACTAACCTTACCTGGGGAGCAGGTGGAGGAGTTTATTCTTGGACCTTTGATGCCTCAGGTGGAGTAGATCCTAAGCTTACCTTTGGAGATGGATATATTGGTCTTCCTATTGGAAACTTAGGCATAGGCACCACCGCTCCAGATGAAGCTTTGGATATTATTGGAGATCTTCAATTATCTGGTATCCTTCAGGCAGGTGGAGCATCTTCAGGTCTAGCTTACCACCAGTTTGGAACAGGCACTAAGGATGAAGCAGCTATTACCGATGCTCAAGATGTCTATATCTCCCAAGACCTGGAAGTAGATGGGACTATCTATGGTAATCTAGTTGGTGGGATTACTCCCACTGGTTTTGATCAAGGTCCAGTTGTCTTTGGAGGAGGGGGAGGAGTTCTAGATCAAGATAATGATTTCTGGTGGGATGATAGTAGTAAAAGATTGGGGATAGGGACCACCGGTCCAGACAACCTTCTTTCTCTTAATGAAGCTACAGGTGATGTAATTATGGATTTTGATATTGGAGATAGTGACAAATGGGTTCTTGGAGTAGATAGTAGTGACAGTGATAAGTTTGAGATTAATTCAGGCAATGCTTTTGCTGATGCTTCAGACTTTGAGCTAGACTCTTCTGGCAATCTAGCTATTGGAGGAGACTTAACTATTACAGGTGGTAATATCACTTCTGCTTTAACCTTAGATTCAACTCTAGCTGTAACCGGAACAACTTCTCTTAATGGAGCTGTTAACCTTGGAGATGCTACTGCAGATGATATTACCTTTAATGGATATGTAGCCTCTCATATTCTTCCTAAAACAGATGATACTTATGATTTAGGATCAAATACTAAAAGATGGCAAGACCTATACCTAGGTTCAGGATCTATCCATATTGGTACCACTGCTTTAGATGAATACACCATTTCCTACAATACCTCTACCAATTACTTAGGCTTTAATGTTAATGGACTAGGTAATCCTGAGATAGTTTTTGATTCCAATGGCAACGTCGGCATCGGGACGACGGGGCCAGCAACCAAACTTCAGGTAGTCGGTGGTGCTGTTAGGGTAGATAGTGGACAATACTACGGATTTTTATCAGGAACACAGTACAAAAATAATGGTGTATATTCTGGTACAGAAAATTTTACGTTTTCGTCTTACGACGGGGATTCTGTAGAAAATAGACTATTTATAAGTGCAACAACCGGCAATGTCGGCATCGGGACGACGGGGCCGAACGGTATGCTTTCTATAATGGATTCTGGCAACACGAGAAGCGATCAACTTACTTTGGGGGTTAATACAGCCAGTGCATATTATCGTATTGGAAGATTGCCAGATGACGGGTTTTTAGACCTTGAAGGTTATCAAGCTACTTACTCTGGATTTCGCTTCAAAACTCCTACAGGGACTCATGTGACAATTACAAATAACGGCAATGTCGGCATCGGGACGACGGGGCCAGATTATCCTCTGTCAATCAATGGAGCCAGTAACCAATTTGGTATCTATGTATCGGGAACAAAAAGATTTGTTGCCAATGTAGGTAATTCTGTTTTTGATTTTAATACCCTACCTGATTCAACCGCCAATACAGCTATTAGATTTTTCAGAACAACAAATACATCTGGTGAAACAAAAATTCAATTTTTCAAACCCGATGGAACAGGAAACACAACAGACGCACAGATAGGACTGGGCTCTCTTAATAGTTGGTTTAATTCACAAGGCGGCAATGTCGGCATCGGGACGACGGGGCCGGGGGCGAAACTTTCATTGGGCGCTTCTGTTCAGGATAATCTTTTGTATCTCTATGAGGGTGGTGTAGGTAATAACTATGGATTTGGGGTTGCGGGTAATGATTTACGAATGTATACATCGGATGGTGGTAAGATTTCTTTCGGTAAACGGCCATCGGGGACATTCACTCCGCAAGTGACAATAGCAACTACCGGCAATGTCGGCATCGGGACGACGGGGCCGAACGACAAACTTGAAGTAGCAGGTGCTATCAGGTTTGGCACAGGCACTTTAGTATCTGGGGTAGGGCGAGCATACACTACAGCCGACTCAGGCTTGGTCATTACAGGACAGACAGGCGCAACATACAATTTGGTATTAGCAACCCCTACTGGAGGACACTTGTTAATAAATCCTACCGGTACGAATAATGTAATATTGGTAGGAGTAACTCCGGGCAATGTCGGCATCGGGACGACGGCGCCAACCAAGAAATTACATATTTATGGAGGAGATATTGTTATTGACAACAATGTTAATCCATTAATGCAATATGATATTTCTGGAACAACAAAGTTTCAAACAGGTTATTTTACAGAAGGTGGAGCTGACTATTATTCTATTAGAGCCAAAACAGATAGTGCAACTTGGGCTCATCGTTTTGTAATAAATAAAGAAAGCGGCAATGTCGGCATCGGGACGACGGGACCGAGTGCGAAGTTAGATATAAATACTGGCAATATCCATCTGTCAGATGGATATGGTTTTACTTGGGGAGCGGGACAAACAGCAATTTACGCAAACGACGCCAGCGATTTTATTTCTATTTACACCAATAACGCAATTAACCAGTATATTGCCAGTGGAAATGTGTGGTTGGGCGGGACAACGGCGAATACTTCGCCGAAGATGGCAATACAATCATCTGGCAACGTCGGCATCGGAACCACAAATCCACAAGCAAAATTACACATTAATTACCCAACCTCAGGAGATGTTATTTTCCAAGAAAGCACTGGTGATGGAAGTTCTGATCTTAATTTAAAACTCGGTTACAATGGCTACGGTTGGTACTGGAAGTATCTGGGTAGTGGTTCTGGAGATAACAACGAACTTCAACTCTGGAGTGAAGGAGCAAACAGCACTGATCAACAAGTCTATGGAATCAAACAAAGTGGCATCGCCAGATTCTATAAAAATGTTTACTTTGACGGCAACGTCGGCATAGGCACCACCGCTCCAGATGAAGCTTTGGATATTATTGGTGATCTTCAACTATCTGGTATCCTTCAGGCAGGTGGAGCATCTTCAGGTCTAGCTTACCACCAGTTTGGAACAGGAACTAAGGATGAAGCAGCTATTACCGATGCTCAAGATGTCTATATCTCCCAAGACCTGGAAGTAGATGGGACTATCTATGGAACTATCTTAGGAACAATTACTCCAGGATTTGCCCAAGGTTCAGTAGTTTTTACTGATGGTTCCGGTAACCTAGCTGAAGATAACATTAACTTCTTCTGGGATGATTCAGGGAATAACTTAGGAATTGGAACCAGTGCTCCTAAAGCTGGTTTAGATGTTAGATCTACTGCTTGGCTTAGAGGAGCTAATGCTATCCAAGGACTTTATGTAGAAGCAGATGGTAATGTGGGGATTGGGACTACAGATGCCGGTTACACTCTTGAAGTCCAAGGAACCTTAAATGCTTCAGGAGCTACCACCTTAGGTTCCACTCTTGGAGTAACAGGAACAACTTCTCTTAATGGAGCGGTAAATCTTGGAGATGCTACTGCAGATGATATTACCTTTAATGGATATGTAGCCTCTCATATTCTTCCTAAAACAGATGATACTTATGATTTAGGATCAAATACTAAAAGATGGCAAGACCTATACCTAGGTTCAGGATCTATCCATATTGGTACCACTGCTTTAGATGAATACACCATTTCCTACAATACCTCTACCAATTACTTAGGCTTTAATGTTAATGGACTAGGTAATCCTGAGATAGTTTTTGATTCCAATGGCAACGTCGGCATTGGGACAACCTCTCCAGGGTACAAACTAGAAGTCTCCGGCACCGGTTACTTCTCAAATAACTTAACCACTAATGGTGATCTATACATAAACGGTGATGATCTCTTTATGGCTACCAATACTGCCAACTACTTCCTCATGGCTGATGGCACTAACTATAATCCTACCTCTCCTGCTAATGCCAGAACCGGACTGGGATTAACAGCTGGAGGAGCTGGTGATATCTGGGTAGAAAAAGCTGGGGATACCATGACCGGTAATCTCATCTTAAATGACTCTGTTTCCCTTCTCCTTGGTACTGGTTCAGATGGAGAGCTTTTCCATGATGGCTCTAATACCTACTTCCAAAACAATACCGGTAACATCATCATTGAAAACGACTATTCAGACGGCGACATCTCCTTCAAAGTCAATGATGGCGGGGTAGATACCACGGTGATGACTATTGATGGGGCAACAGGGCGGGTCGGCATCGGGACGACGAGTCCAGGGTATTTATTAGAAGTTGCAAAAACATCTGGAGTGCCTGAATTTGCGCTCAGAAGTGGTAATAGTTATGTGGCTCAACATTTTATAGGCGGAGCTGTTGGGGATGTTGACTGGCAATTATTGAGTGGTTATCCAAATGCTGGCGATTTTACTTTGCGACAAACGGGCGTCTTAAATGCGATTACGGTAAAACCAACAACCGGCAACGTCGGCATCGGGACGACAAGTCCTGGGGCAAAGCTGGATGTCAGTGGTGGAGATATAAATATTGGCAGTGGAAACAGTTATCGATGGAATGGAGGACAAGTATATATTACAGCAAGTAATGCAAGTAATTGGTTATCTCTTTCTACAAACACCACGGAACAGGTCAGAATTAATAATCTAGGCAACGTCGGCATCGGGACGACAGCGCCATTGTCAAATTTAGATATAACTGATCTTACAGGTGATGTCGGTATTAGATTGGGGGCAAATCCCTCGGCAGGCGACACATCGCTTGATTTATTAGAGGCTAACGCTGGTACATCTTTTGGTGAAAACAACTCAGCTGGTTTCAGGTGGGTGTATGACGGTGGTGATAATAAAATCTATCTAAAATCTGGAGTAAATACCACTGTAAATACCAGGTTAACAGTAGAAAGAGATACTGGCAACGTCGGCATCGGGACGACGGGGCCACTTGCTAAATTACAAATCAACGCTCCGGCTACTGTATATAATGGTGAAGGTGGAAGTCTAAAGATTGTGGAATCTACTGATACCACCAAAACGATATATTTAGGTTGGGATAATAATCTAGGAACTTACGGTTCAGCCTATATTCAAGCAATAAAATCTGGAACGGCTAGCGTTCCCTTCTTAATAAACCCTGTGGGTGGCAACGTCGGCATCGGGACCACTTCACCTAGTTCTTTATTATCTGTTGGTAATAGTAGTCAGTTCCAAGTAGATAGTAGTGGAGATATTGTTAAGTTAAAGAACTTAACTTATAGTTGGCCATCTAGTCATACTACTGATGGCTTTCTTAAAGATGATGGTTCAGGTACTCTGGCTTGGACGACTATTGCTGGTGCTGGAGGAGTAACTGGTAGTGGTACTCAGTACTATGTTCCTTTATGGAATACCTCTTCTGATCTTACTAATTCACAGATCTATAATAATGGCTTTGTGGGAATAGGTGGTACTGCTGCTTCTACTGCTCCCTACCTCTATGTGGGAAGTACTGGAAATATGGGGATTGGGACGACGGAGCCCGGAAATTATAAACTCGCTGTTGCTGGAGAAACTGATATTAATGGTGGCATATATGCTGATTTATTATATGATCGTGGAGATTCAAGTTATTATCTTAATCCAGCAGGAACTGGAACAGCTCTTAAGGTAGCCGGTGTCGGATATTTTGGTGGATCAGGTAATAACTATTTTGCGGGCAACGTCGGCATCGGGACGACGAATCCTGACAGAAAGCTACATATTTCTGGGGATGCTATAAAAATTACAAGAAATGCAAATTCTCCTGGTCTTATTTTGGAAAACACTCTCAATGGAACGATAACGGGTGGGATTTATGTTGTAAATAGTGGTGCCAGTGCTGGTTATTTAACATTAACAGATGAAACAAACGCAGCGGTCCTAAATACAAAGAGCGGCAACGTCGGCATCGGCACCACTTCACCTAGTTCTCTATTATCTGTCGGTGCTTCAAGTCAGTTTCAAGTAGATAGTAGTGGAGATATTGTTAAGTTAAAGAACTTAACTTACTCTTGGCCCTCTTCTCATACTACTGATGGTTTCTTACAGGATGATGGTAGTGGGAATCTGGAGTGGACTACTATTACTGGAGCCGGAGGAGTAACTGGTAGTGGTACTGATAACTATATCCCCCGTTGGAATGGGACCACTGCTTTAGAAAACTCTGTTATCTATGACAATGGTACTAATGTGGGCATCGGCACAACAGATCCCAACTATAAGCTGGAAGTCTCCGGTACCGGTTACTTCTCCAATAACTTAACCACTAATGGTGATCTATACATAAACGGTGATGATCTCTTTATGGCTACCAATACTGCCAATTACTTCCTCATGGCTGATGGCACCAACTATAATCCCACCTCTCCTGCTAATGCCAGAACCGGACTAGGATTAACAGCTGGAGGAGCTGGTGATATCTGGGTAGAAAAAGCTGGGGATACCATGACCGGTAATCTCATCTTAAATGACTCTGTTTCCCTTCTCCTTGGTACTGGTTCAGATGGAGAGTTATTCCATGATGGCTCTAATACCTACTTCCAAAACAATACCGGTAACATCATTATTGAAAACGACTACCAAGATGGAGATATCTCCTTCAAAGTCAATGACGGCGGGGTAGATACCACGGTGATGACTATTGATGGGGCAACAGGGCGTGTCGGCATCGGGACGACGGGGCCGGGATACAAATTAGATGTAGCTGGAAGCGCAAGAATTGGAACAACAGGAACTACTTTACATATTGGATCTGTTTCCGAAAGCTTCTCAACCGAAACAATAGAATTACACAGTTACGATAGATGGGCAAAGATATATTACAAAGGTGATACTGGTCTTAACATCGAACCAAGTTTGGGATATATCCAATTTAAAACAGCTTCGACTGACAAGGTCAGAATCCAACAAGACGGCAACGTCGGCATCGGGACGACAGGACCGGCAGAACTGCTGCACGTAAGCGGTGGAAATTTTTTAATGGATAATGACCAATGGTTTAAGTTTAAAGATGCCGGAGGGACTGCAAGAAATACGTTGCGGGTCAGTTCTGGAGACGATGTCCAAATCGGTAATTCGAATTTCGACGATATTGCGTTTTACGTAGGTACTTTAGGCGAAGCTGTCAGAATAAAAGATACCACCGGCTATGTGGGTATTGGAACAACTAATCCAGGAAGCATATTACAGGTGGCCGGAGATATCACTCCTTCTGTTACCGCCTCTTATGATCTAGGTTCAGACTCTCTAAGATGGGACGATCTTTACCTGGCAGGAAGCGCCTTATATATGGGAGTCTCAGGTAATGAATCTATCTTAACTTATGATGGTTCAAGATTTGGAATAGATCCTGATGGAGATGCTACTAATGAATTTGTTATCCTTGATAATGGTAATGTGGGGATTGGGACGACAGCTCCTTCAGCCTTTATTAATATAGCTTCTACTGTAGATCAAGACTTATTTAGAGTAGATGATAATGGAGATGGAGATTTAACTCCTTTTGTAATTAAATCTAATGGTAATGTGGGGATTGGAACTACCAACCCAGAACAAAAGCTACATATTTATGGTAGCGGTATTTATCAAATAGTTGAAAACACTCTTGGAACTGCGAGTACTGTATATCGAAGTCCGATAAACGCCGGTGTAATATATGAAATCGATGGTTCAAGTTCTTGGACACAATTGGCTACAGAAACTGAATGGTGGCTTAGAGAAGATACGGGGTGGAATTATTTATTGTGGATAGAAAGAGCTGGCAATGTCGGTATAGGCACCACCGCTCCAGATGAAGCTTTGGATATTATTGGAGATCTTCAACTATCTGGTATCCTTCAGGCAGGTGGAGCAAGTTCAGGTCTAGCTTACCACCAGTTTGGGACAGGCACTAAGGATGAAGCAGCTATTACCGATGCTCAAGATGTCTATATCTCCCAAGACCTGGAAGTAGATGGAACTATCTATGGAACTATCTTAGGAACAATTACTCCAGGATTTGACCAAGGTTCAGTAGTTTTTACTGATGGCTCCGGTAACCTAGCTGAAGATAACATTAACTTCTTCTGGGATGATTCAGGGAATAACTTAGGAATAGGAACATCTAATCCCCAAGCCTTTATTAATATAGCTTCTACTGTAGATCAAGACCTATTTAGAGTAGATGACAATGGAGATGGAGATTTAACTCCTTTTATTATTAAGTCTTCTGGTAATGTGGGGATTGGAACCACTGCTCCTTTAGCTGCCCTTGAAGTTTATAAAGAAGTTGATAGTACGCCAACTACCCTTGGTGGACAACTGATACTTGTAGCTAAGAGTGGTGTTGGTGCAAGAGAGTATGATACCGGACTGGCTTTTATGGCTGATTCCAGCTACACGGCTAAAATTACCTCTGTTAACACTAATTCATATGGTGGGGAATTAGCTTTTTCAACCACTAACTCTTGGGGCAGTTTATATGAGAGAATGCGGATAAATAATGAAGGTAATGTCGGCATCGGGAGCTCAACTCCAGGATACCTTCTTGAAGTTAATGGGACTTTCCAAGCAGATGACTATTATTCCGGAGATGGCACTCAGGGAGGTTCTACTACTACCGGAGGTTTAACCTTTAAAGACGGTCTATATACTTCAGGCAGTGCTACTGGAGGTGGAGGAGGAGATTGGTTTTTAACTGGAGATGCTGGGAGCACTCCCCAAACCTTAGGCGCTGGTGATACGGCTAGCTTTATTGGTGGAGCAGGAATAGTTACTAATGCTCAAGCCACGGACACTTTAAACATAACCTTTGACTCAACTGAATTAACTGATTTAACCTGGGGATTAGGTTCGGCTATGGCCTGGACATTTGATGCTTCCGGAGGAACAGATTCTAAGTTAACCCTTGGAGATAATTACTTGAGTTTATCTACTGGAAATTTAGGTATTGGGACAACTGCTCCTAACTACATGCTGGATGTAGTTTCTACTGGGACTACCGGAGTTCTAGAATTAACCGGAGATAGTATTACCACAGGTACGGGGATGAATTTAAGCTTTGATGGTTTAACTACTGGTACAGGATTTAATTTAGCTTCTACTTCTACTGCTTTAAGCACTGGTGATCTAATGAGTGTTGATTGGTCTCCTACATCAGCTACTACGGCTACAGGAGATTTAGTTTCTATAAATATTGGTATTTCCGGTAATGCTGGTAATCTATTGCATATTACTGATAATGGCTCTACTTTGTTTAGAGTTTCTGAGAGTAGTATTGAATCTGCTTTACCTCATACATTTTCTGCTGTTGGAGATGTATCTATAGCTTATGATTTAATTATGATGAACCAGACCGCTTCAAAAATTGAATCATATGGTCCTTTAACTATAGGAGTAGGTGAGAGCTGGGAAAATAACAATCTTACTTTAAAAACTTATGGAGCAGGAAAGATAGTGGGAGATTTAGCTGGAACTGGTTGGATGCAATTAGTAGGGACTGATACTTCGATAGTATTTGATACTACTACCTCAACTGATACAGATTATTGGATGGGAGTGGTAGATGATGGAGCTTTGGATGATGATGATCTATTTGTCATTGGTGATGGGAGTACACCCGGAAGCAATATGTTTTTGGCTATTAATACTAGTGGTAATATGGGAATTGGAACCACTAATCCAGGATACCTTCTTGAAGTTAATGGGACTTTCCAAGCAGATGACTATTATTCCGGCGATGGCACTCAGGGAGGTTCTACTACTACCGGAGGTTTAACCTTTAAAGACGGTCTATATACTTCAGGCAGTGCTACTGGAGGTGGAGGAGGAGATTGGTTTTTAACTGGAGATGCTGGTAGCACTCCCCAAACCTTAGGCGCTGGTGATACGGCTAGCTTTATTGGTGGAGCAGGAATAGTTACTAATGCTCAAGCCACGGACACTTTAAACATAACCTTTGACTCAACTGAATTAACTGATTTAACCTGGGGATTAGGTTCGGCTATGGCCTGGACATTTGATGCTTCCGGAGGAACAGATTCTAAGTTAACCCTTGGAGATAATTACTTGAGTTTATCTACTGGAAATTTAGGTATTGGGACAACTGCTCCTAACTACATGCTGGATGTAGTTTCTACTGGGACTACCGGAGTTCTAGAATTAACCGGAGATAGTATTACCACAGGTACGGGGATGAATTTAAGCTTTGATGGTTTAACTACTGGTACAGGATTTAATTTAGCTTCTACTTCTACTGCTTTAAGCACTGGTGATCTAATGAGTGTTGATTGGTCTCCTACATCAGCTACTACGGCTACAGGAGATTTAGTTTCTATAAATATTGGTATTTCCGGTAATGCTGGTAATCTATTGCATATTACTGATAATGGCTCTACTTTGTTTAGAGTTTCTGAGAGTAGTATTGAATCTGCTTTACCTCATACATTTTCTGCTGTTGGAGATGTATCTATAGCTTATGATTTAGTCTTTACAAACCAGACTTCATCTAAAATTGAGTCATATGCTCCGTTTACTTTAGAAGTAGGGGAAGATTTTGAGTCTAATGATTTAACTTTAAAAACCTGGGGCCAGGGAGATTTAATTTTAGATACGGGTTCAGGGAATTTATGGGCGGATGGGACTAATGTGGGTATAGGGACTTCAGCGCCGGCTTCAAAGTTGGAAGTAAATGGGGGTGATATTAAAGTAATCGGGGGAGGCTTTTATGATGATGGGGTCGGTTTATCAGCTCCTGACTATGTATTTGAAGATAACTATGACCTTTTAGGCTTAGCTGATCTAAAAGAATATATTAAAACTAATAAACATCTGCCTAATATGCCTTCCATGGATGATACCCAAGGCTGGGGTTCTTTAAGTCTTCAGGATAGAGATATGAGACTTTTAGAAAAGGTAGAGGAAAATGTTTTGTATATTTTAGAGCAGGAAGATAGATTAGCTAATTTAGAAGCCAAACTATCTTTTGATGATGAAGGTCGTTTGGGATTGGGAACAACTGATCCAGAGGCTGTTTTAGATATTAGAAATATTAATAATCTTAATTCAGTTTTATTAAGTTTAGATCAGTCAACTAATGAGGATATTATGACTGCTTCTTCATCCGGTCAGACTGTTTTTAGGCTTGATAATGCGGGTAAGATTTATTTAGGCGACCTTTCAACGGCTAATACTTCAGCGGTTTGTTTCAGGGAGGTTGAGGTTAATGGCAGTTTATTAAAAGAACTGACTGATTGTGATGGCTCAGCTGGCGATATTGCCGAATGGTATCCGGTGGTTAAATCAGAAATTGGCAGTGGAGTTAAAGCTTATCCTGATATCGGTGAGATTGTCGTTATTACTGACAAAATGATTGATTTTGAAGAACCGGTTTTTGATCCTCAAAGTGGAGTAGATACCGGTAAAAAGGTTCAAAGAAGAACAGCCGCTTTAGCTAAAGCCCAAAAACCTTATCAAATGGAAATGATTGGCATTGTTTCTGAAAACCCATATCAGGTTTTAGGTGATTCAATTTTAGAAGCCTCAGGTTCAGCCGAGAACAAAGTTAAGATAGAAGAAGGTGATGGCTGGAAAGCAATGCCAGTGGCTTTAAATGGCCGGGTGCCAATTAAAATTGCCCCTGATTCTGATCCGGTTTTACCTGGTGACTATTTAACTTCTTCAGCTAGTTATCCTGGGATGGCTCAAAAAGCTGTCAAAGCCGGGATGGTCATTGCTAAAGCTTTAGAATCTTTAGAAGACAGTCAGACTAATAAGCCAGAAGATGAAGTTAGAAAAGTGATGGCTTTTATTAACTTAACCTATTTCCCAGGTCAGGAAGTGAGTAGTGACTATTTAGCTGACAGTGAAAATGGTAATGGGGAAACCGCTACTCAAGCAGCTGATGTTTTAGGAATGGCTGATATTGCCACCCCTTCAGCAACGCTGGCCGACATTTTAAATTCCATGGAAAATGAGGCCCAAGTAGAAAGCTTGATTATAGATGGTGATTTAATTGTTTCCGGAGAAACTACTTTAGATGATTTAGGCTTGACTGGGAGTTTAACTGCTGGAATGTTGACGATTGATGGTTTAAGCTCTGAAATTACTTCTTTGACTGGGCCAATTAAACTTAAGAATCTTTCTGGTTTGGGTAATATTTTAGAAGTAGGGGATAATTTGCTAACTTTAGATAACAAAGGTAATCTTCATTTAGAAGAAGGAGTAATTTATGGAAATAACCAAATGAGGGGAACAGAAAATTTGAATGCTTATAGTAATAGTATAAGGATTAATAGAGCTTGGGAGAAAGCTCCAAGTACTATTAATATTACCCCGACTTGGAATACAACTGTTTGGGTAGAAAACATTGATGATCATGGCTTTACCGTTAAATTCGGTTCATCACCTTCAAATAACAAAGAGTTTTATTGGTTAGCTATATGGTAAAAAGGGGAATAGAAAAAATGACTAAAAAAGTTTACTGGAAAACATGGAAGAAAACAGCTGTTTTTATAGATGTTTCAAACATCTACTATTCCCAAAGAACTCTGAGTTGGGAAATTGATTATTTAAAGTTAATTAAATTTTTTAAAGAAAAAACCAACTTAACTAAAGCCTATTTTTATTCTGGGGTAGTTTCTACTAAAAAAAGTCAACAGAAGTTCTTTACTAAAATGGGCACTTTTGGCTATATAGTTAAAACCAAAGAAGTAAAGTGGATTAAAAATAAAGAAGGTAAAATTATCAAGGGTAAGGGTAACCTTGATATAGAACTAGCTTTAGATATGGTTCTTAGCTTAAAGACTTATGATACGGCTATTCTATTATCAGGTGATTCTGATTTTGAACCGGTTATAAAATACCTAAGATCAAAGAAAAGGAAAGTAATAGTGATTTCTTCTAGGGGTCATATTAGTAGGGAATTAGCTAGAGGAGCCGATAAATACATTCCTTTTGAGTCTTTGAAACAATTCCTAAAAAGGAGTAAAAAAATCATTAATAAAAAAATCACCCCCGACGAGCGGGGGGATGTCTAGTAATTTTTAGTATATTAGTATTAAAACAGAAAGTCAAGTATTATTAAATATGTTTAATTGGTTAAGAAAAAGGAATAAAAAAGTTTTTATTGGTTAACTATATGGTAAAAATTAAATTAAATAAATATATCAAAATGTACCTATCAAAGATTATAAATATATATCAAAGGATATATGAGTATATTAAAAATCTTTGGAAAAAGATTAGTTTTAAATTAAAAAAAAGCCGGCGCTTTAGAGTTGAGGTTTTAGTTGTTTCTTTAGTTTCTTTAGGCTTTATTATTGGGGCTTTAATTCTTTTTAAAGGTAAAGAGGTTAAAGCGGGTTGGTGGGATGATACTTGGATGTATCGGAAGTCTGTTCCTATAACTTATTCCGGAAGTGAAAATTTAACAGAATATCAAGTATTGATAGATGGTTTGGATACCGCTACATTGGTTACTGATGGTAAATTACAATCAGATTGTGATGATTTGAGGTTTACTAGTATTGGTGGTAATCTTCTTTCTTACTCTATTGTAGGAAAAACCTGTAATACGGCCGACACAAAAATATGGGTGAAAACTGATTCTATTCCTGCTTCAGATACAACTATATATATGTATTATGGTAATTCTGAGGCTACTAGTTATCAGAACGAAAGTGAGACTTTTAGTTATTTAAGTGAAAAAACAGTTGCTTATGTCTTACATAGTGCAGTTGATGATCTCCAAGTCATTTCTTTAGAAAGGGATAATTCCATCAGTCATAATGGGACTACTTTGACTTTAGGTCAGTATGAAACCGGTTCATTTTCCAGTATTAGCCAGTTTGGGGCAATTACTGCTAAAAAACTATTTAATGCTGATGATCAAAGCAATGACACTGATGGTATTGTCCCGGTTTCCTGGGCAGGAACGGAATTTGTTTTTTATGAAAGATACGCTGGGGGAAGTTTTTATGCCCTGGCTCCTTGGGAAGACGCCACCGTCGACATTATTCACAATGGGACTGACTGTACTGGTAATACGGTCACTTCAGCCGGAGCAACTATTTCTTGTACGGTTACGGCTGGGGCTGTTAGAGTAACTGCTACCAACCCAATTGTTCTATTTGTTTCCATGGGAGCTTCAGATCCAATGCCAATTCACCCGGTTAGTAGTCAAAAATGGATTGGTGGTGGTGCAAGCACCTATATTGCCAGTGGTGATTCTACTCTAGATTATAGCTATTACCAGGATGGCAATGCGGCCCAATACACTCCGGCTAATCTTAGTGCTCTTGAAAATGCTGGTTTAGAAGGTGATGGTAGTTTTGGTGACGGAGCTCTACTAATTCAGTCTGATGATTCAAATATTAGTTTTGGAGTTGATCAGCTAGGTGATGGTGATGGCGGTGATGGCCATATGTATAATGTTGTTACGGAACAAGGAACATTGTTTGGTTCGGCCAATAGTGCTGTATTATATATTTCCATTGCTTCAACCCAGGCAACCACTTGTTCTCTTTATGAAGCTTCAGATAATTCACTGATTGCTTCAGGCATTGCCACTAGCAGTAATTCAGAAGTTTATTACTATCGTTTCTATTCAGGGAGCCTTCCTTCTGGAGCTTGGTATTTGGAATGCGATTTACCGGCGATAGTTCATTACCAAAAGCTTAGCTCTGAAAGTAACTTGATGCATTATCCAACGATGCGTCAATTTACCTATCCTACTCCGGCGGTAGGGAGTTTGGGAAGTGAAGAACAATCTCCAGGACCAATGGCTTTCTGGAAGCTTGATGAAGGCTATGGAAGTACTGCTAATGATACCATGGGGCTTAATAATGGGACTTTGGGAACTGGTTCTTCAGCTCCTACTTGGCAGTCTGAGGATATGTGTGTCTCAGGAAAATGCT
>Ga0210057_1006111_pt1 | contig 15118 bp, 18 predicted proteins | sample CryGeyCG2114_010_2_FD_183968 | JGI IMG/M metagenome (GOLD analysis project Ga0210057, IMG submission 183968) | Groundwater microbial communities from aquifer - Crystal Geyser CG10_big_fil_rev_8/21/14_0.10 (SPAdes) (version 2) | ecosystem: Environmental > Aquatic > Deep subsurface > Groundwater ... | reverse complement strand
TGGCTATTTCGCTTCAGTAAAAAAGAAAGTCGCTGCGCATCATGGTCTGCGAAAGGATAGACGATACAGAGTAATTTCGGAACTACTCAAAGGAGGCTAAACAGCCCCCGAAAAGTTCCTATACTCCAAAAATTACTTTAAACTCTCGTTATAGCACCTATCGCAATATACGGTATCTTGAAACTGATCCGGTCTGTATAGAGTGGTTATCTCCACCCCGCACTTAGAGCAATCCCTCTTGTAAATAGTCATATCCAAGCTTATATTCCCCTCATCCGTCCTCCAATCCTCCAGACGGCGCAATGGGCCTTTTCGGGGGAGAGCTATGTTGTTTTTCTTGTAAAACTCAAGCTCACGGGGAATAATCCTGAAGTGCTTACCATTTCCTTTGTCCTCTATGACCGCCTTAGAGACATCGTCATTCACATCTTTCACATCTAGTGGTACATCCTCTGCTTTCAAGACATTAGCCCCGACACCCGTATCCCCCGTCTCAATCTTTTCTACCCTGTATCCGTATCCTCTGGCAACCTCGGCATCATCAAAACCCGGGTACGCTATCGCGAGAGTAATATTGTAAGGGTATGGACTTATGTTCGCGGGGAAGAACTCTCCGTATGTCCCCTCTTTTAACATGCCTGTCTTTATACGATCAAGCGTCTTCAAGTAATCCACTTCGCTGTACTCTTTGTTCAAGATACAGTACTTGGCATTTGTAAGCCCAAAACATCCGAAACAATCGGAGGAATTGCGAAGGGAGTCGCAATATTCAAGATTTCTGCAATCCTTGGCGAAAATCGAGAATCTGACTCCGTAGTTGGTACCAAACGAAAAACAGGTTAGATAGTCTAACTGCGAGCCACTGCCATCATTTCCGCCCAAGACAAACTGACAATCCTTGAAATTCATACAGCTCATTGAATAGTCCACGTTCTCACAGTCGCCCATCCACATCGCCTTATGGCAATCCTTGGAATTGTCTATGTAGTGTCCGTCGCAGTTAACGGAGCGGTCTATAATTGCCGGTCTCCTCGCGGCACTCCTCTTTAATTCAATAAACTCTTCTTTGTATTTTTCCAGCTCAACGTAGTTTCCCAGATTTACAGACTTAATCTTTTCTTCATACTCCGCTTTGGTTAACTGCTCATTTCTAAACACATATTCTTTGTTTCTCAAATTAGACGACATAAAGCAATTTTTCGAGCTTCGGCAATCGTAGAGAAAATAGCTTTCCCTAATATTGATAGAGTCCTCTACAAAAAAAGCCTTCCACGAGTCCCCAACCTGCTTCAACGTATAGCAGGAGTCGCAGTTCCAAAACGAAAAGCCGTCCATGCAATCTCTGGAGTTGAAAGCTCCATCGGCATAGAGAATGTTGTCGCTGTTGAAAGAATAAAATGTAAGATATGAATTGCGCAAATGAAAAGACTCGTTGGTATATTCAGAATTGGCATTGGAAGTATCGGAAATCAAGTTTGGGCGGGGCATCACCTCTATCATTTCCTTAAATTGCGCGAGAAACGGTACACCCTCTTTATAATCTTTCTCAAATGAATGTCTGTCCCACTTGTCCGAATGCCATTCAGTATGTTCATAGACCGGATACTTGTGTCCATGTGGGTGTATGGAAATAATGGGTTTGCCTGAAAGAGATGATTTGTCCGCAAAAAGGTTATAGGAGTTTTCAAAAGAGAGCATCAGCCGAAAACGCTCCTCGGGAGACACCGAGGGTAGCGGAACCCTTATCTTTTTGCAAAAATTAACGTCTTTCGGGTGTACATAGAAATCTTTACCCGAAACACGACAGGTTTTCACAACTCCGCCCTTTTCATCTAAAGTGAGAGCTTTAAAATATTCGTCCAAGGCAACATCAAAAAGAGGAGTCTTTGACATGAGTAAATTATACCACAAAAATCGCAAAACACCTTTCTTAGCGCAACCGAACTTGAGAGCAAAATACTTGGGTGGAATGCCTATTACAACGATCTGTAGTAACGCAGGTTAGATGGCAAAACGCGCAACGAAGTGATATATTCAAAAGTCCGAAATGTTGTTAGTCAAACCACCTCCGCCAAGTAGCACTTTTTACAGAGGACATGCGGAGCTCTCTCTTTGTCGCAATAGGTCTTGAAATCTACCCCGCACTTATCACAAACCCGATCTATAAGCTTTCTGTTTTTGATCCAAAGTTCTATTTTCTCCCCTATTCTGCAAAAGGGACAATTTCTGGGTAGTGGCAAACAGTTGCTTCTCAAGAATTCAAGCTCTTTCTTTATCACCCGAAAACCACGTTTACATTTCATGCATCCGATAACATCTTTAAGTAGTGAGTCCTCCACGTCTTTGATATTGTCCGGCAAGTCTTTTGCAACGATCGTTACTTTGTATTCCTTCTCCTCCGGCTCCAACCATCTCAGCCCCTTTTTGAGTACATCTTCTTTTGAAAGGGGGAAGAAAAAATTTGCAAATGTACCGTTGTAAGCGTGCGGTGAAAACTCCGGTGGGAAAAACTCTCCGTATTTGTATACATGACCCTCTTTGCTTACATATGGATTTTCCTCCATGTCTTTAATAATTCTCTTCTTGAGTACATCAAATTCTTCTTTTGAATACTGCTTGTTCAAGATGCAATACTCAGACTTCCTTACCGAAACACAACCGAAATGATGGGCGGTACTAGTTAAAAAAGCACTGTACCTAACATCCATCAAATCCAGGCCTGAGTTGAAACTGAATTGTATATCTCTAGCATCCTTTCCGATTTCGCACGAGTCATATACCATGTCTAGATTTGCCCCGAATTGAGTTAAGTCATATGTGTCTTTGACATTACCACTGGCAATCAAATCTAAAAATCTGCAATCTTCGGCCCCGACAACCTCGAAGCTATCTTTACAGTTTTTGGACTCAAAGATATAACTACTCCCCTCGCAATCCACAGAAAAATCATCGTAGGCGGGGCGCGGTGGATACTTTTTCCAGTGATCCCGCGCTTTGTCTTTCCAGTATTCGTACACTTTATACGACCCTAAGTCTATCTCCCCCACTTTCTTTTGATACTCCTCTTTTGTGAGTTGTTCGTTTAGAAATACATAGGATTTGTTTTTGAGATTGGTAGAAGCGAAGCAATTAGTACAACCACCAGAGTAGCTTAGGAATTTACAGTCAACATTTTGTCTTGCCTGAAAGGTGTATGCACAGTTGTAGTTTTTGAAGCAGTTTCCGGAGTCATAGCAATTCTCGCAATCCATTATTGGTGTGCAGTCATAGACGTTTTTACATTTATCTATGTAGCAACCATGAGCACAGTCCTCACTAGCATCAGAATAATAAATCAGGTAGCAATTTTTAGACTGGCCAGTGTGATTGGAATATGGCGATAGCTCGCTAGTGGTCTTATCAATTGACAATCCTAGCAACGGAGTAGTCCGAAGTAGCTCTCTAAACTGTTCAAGGAATGGGCGACTTGGGTCATATTCTCGGCCAAAATCTCGAGCATCCCAACCATCACTCCACCAACATCTATCGCAATAGACAAGATATGGAGCCTCTGGTTCATACATGGAAAGTTTCATCTCCCCGCAAAGATCACACTTTCTATTGAATAACCGAAGACCTTTCATCCAAACAAGTCTTCTTTGTAATCTACATTCCGGACAAAAAGTTGGTGGTGGGACCTTTATCTTTTCGTAGAAAGTAAAGTCTTCCGGCTCGATGACGAAGCTTTGTCTACAGTTCTGACAGGTTTTTGCTTGCCCTCTGCTTGTCGAAGTGGTTTCTGGATTCATATGCTTTATTCGAGGCTTTTTTCTAGAAGGAATTCTTTGACTTCTTTTTCAAAAACCGAGTAGTTGTTCTTAAATACTATTGGTTCAGAATAGTTCATTTTGTCGAAATATCCGAGCTGAACTTGGAAGAGCTTGTCATTGAACTCCCCGCTGAAGAGCTCCTGTGCCTTTGCTATGATCTGGGCAACCGAATAGTGGTCTTTCAAAATAAAATACAAATCAACGTAATCTTTCCATTTCGCCCTGCCGCCCAATGCGAACGCCTTCATTGCTGCAAGGGTTAATAGGTCTGGGATTTTGATATAGTCGAGAACATTCTCTGAATATTCAACAGGGTAAGAGAATTCAAAAAAGGTTAGTTTTACTCCCTGCAATTCAATATTAAGTTGCCCTATGTCCTCGAAGGTTATCCGATCTATTGTGGTTAAACGGCGTAACTTTTGCTTGACCTTACTATTCTCAAATGGCTCAGAAGAGAATAGGTCGAAGTCTATGGATTCTCTGTGGCCAAGATGTAAAGCAATAGCGGTGCCTCCAACCAGTCCGAACTTATCAGAAAATTTTCCGATTATCGGCAGAAGAACAAGTTGCTCTTTTGAAAGAATTTCTTTATGCATACTTTTTAAAAAAGCGGTCGAAATAACTAACTATTTTCGGATAATAATTTGAACGGGGCAGGTGCGCATCCTCGGAGAAAACTGAAGCCATTTTCTTGTAGCCGATAATGTCGGCCAGCTCTCTGACCGTTTCCCAGTCGCCGTAATTCAAAACGGCCTCTACTACTGCCCGTTCATCTAGCTGGTCATAAGCATTGGTAGACCAGAAAAGTGTCTTATGTTTACGTGCAAATTCTCCGAGCGTCATATCTATATTATAGCATATTTATCGATTTTTTTGACGTCAAAATTGACTCGCCTACACCACCTCCTGTTGATCAGCCATCGCTTAAGCAACCTCGGACAAGTAGCAACTATCGCAGTATATTATATGTTTACCGTCTTTCGCATAGCTTGTCTCAAACTCTGTGCCGCAAGGAGTGTTTTTGTCGTGAGAAGGGTGAGTTCCTTTGTTTTCGTACGTTCCATTTGACGAACGCTCCCCTTTACACATGCAGATTTCTTTTCTTTTTGAGTATGGCTGGCTCATCCTAGAGAGGCGATCCGCGTGCCGACAGTTTGGGCATTTTCTGGGGATGGGAAACTGGAAACGTCTCAAGAGTTCAAGCTCTGCCTTTACTATCCTGTATGCCTTCTTGCAGTCGGGACACTCTATAATGTCCGCTAGGATGGAGTCGTCCGTCTCCTCTATATCACTAGGCAAATCCTCCACTCTCTTTGTTATCGTATACTCCCCTCCCTTTCCATCGTACCACTTCCATCCTTTTTCCAAGACATCCTCTTTCTCCATGGGAAAATATTGAGCAGCGGTTGATTCATTGTAGGCACAAAGAGATAGGTCGTAGGGAAAGAATTCTCCGTATTTAAAGACTCTCCCCTTTTCGTCTATGTAGGGATTGTCCGTCATATCCTTGATTATTCTCTCTCGCAAGGATTCAAACTCCTCCTTGGAGTATTGTTTGTTCAAGATGCAATACTCTTTTTTCTTCATGCCGATACAGCCGAACATATCTTTTGAAGAATTGACGTACATGCAGTATTCGTTGTTCATACAACCAGGAACCCACACTCCCCAACAAAATCGGATATTGTCCACGCCTTGCCCCACTGTTACGGATTCATACACGCGACTTGCCGTATCCCCCCATTCGGTGTAATCATAGCAGTCAGAGACTGGCTTCATGGATATAAACTGGCAGTAACGGGTATTCTCACAACCATTGCCAACATACATATCACGAGCATTGTTTGAGTTGAAGACATATTCCCCGTTTGAGTTTACATTCTTAAAACCCTTCATAAACTTATACGGTTGAGTGGCAAAGAAATCTTCCGCTTCTTTTCTTGCTCTATCTATCCCGTCGTGAGTATTTAGTTTGTATTCCAATAGTCTTTTCTCAAATTCTTCTTGTCCGATCTCTTCATTGAATCAGCAATACTTCATATTCTTTAGACTGGCACAGCCGAAGCAATAACTGCAACCGCTCATATCGCGCGAGAAATATACATTCATGCATTGAGTGCAGTCGTATGAAAAGAAAACCTTTGACGACGTGCCTCCAATGACTACCTCGTAACAAAGTTCTGAATTGCCAATACCGATAAAGTCCATTGAGTCTTTGGTAGAGAAGCATGTCTGAGCATAGAGAGCATTCTCAGTGTTATTGGAATCATATAGTAGGTAACAATTCTTCAAATGATCGGCATAGTTAGTGTATTCACTCCCAATCATTGACTGATAGTCCACCACTGTTGGTGGGAAAGGAATAGACAGCATAAGCTCCCTAAACTGTTCAAAGAAATTCTTGTTCGGATCATAATCTCTCCCATACATCTCTCCACCCCAGTCCCCTGTCCACCAGCATGGGTTGCAATAGACGATAACGGGGACATCTTCCCTTATGGTGGCGAGCATCTGCTTGTCGCACATGGCGCACTTTCTATTGTATAGAAACCTCTCATTTCTAAATATCCACCTCCTCTGTAATCTGCATCTTGGACAAAATGTCGGCGGGGGCACCTTCATCTTCTCATAGAAAACGAAGTCTTCCAGTTCTATGGTGAACGCTTGTTTGCAGTTTTCACAGGTCTTTGTTTCTGGATTCATATTGTCATTATATAGAAAGTTTATGCTTTATGATAGAATATCATACGATAGATATCATACAAGAGCGTGCTGTTTTAACAACTAAAGTCAAAGACATGAAAAATTTAAAGAATCGGGTTTATTTTCTTTCTCTGATTATTGTTATCGGCATATTTTCTTTGCCTGGATTATCAGAAGCGGCGGAACTCCGCTTTGTCTTTGACGGGCTTCTCAATACCAATCCATCTATTGAAGCAGATGTGGATATAGAGAATGGAACTGTAATAGGGAGTAAGCAATACGAACTCCGCGAGAGTATTTACGACTTCTCCTTCCGAGGGAATATAGCCAGCGATACAAAGATCTTGGTTGGGGACTTTGAATATAAATCCAGCTCTGGCGGACGCACATACGAGACAAAAGGCACAGTATCTTTGAACCCGACCCCCGCACTTTTTGAAGGGCAGGAGGTTGGGGTGGGCAAGATATGGGAAGGAAATTATTCTGTACCAAAAAGTTCTCGTACCGGCGCGGTCTATGTGTCGCTTTTGAAGGGTGAGTTATCTCTTGGTTCTGGACAAGGCGCGAAAAAGGACGCCAACATTTCTGTAAGTGCCGTGAGCGGTGATGTGAAAATTAAGAGAGCAGACGGAAAGGAAGAAACGCTAACAAAAGATAGCAAACTGCGCCCCGGAGATTCCATTCTTACCGGCTACGGCAGCTCTGTAAGCTTAACGGTAGGAGAGATAGGCGAACTTGCCATCCCCTCACTTACAAACTTATGGATTGAATTACTGGAGAGTAAAGACGACCTTATCCGACTACAGACCCATCTGACGGTCGGCTCAGTGCGTGCCCGTATCAAACAAAATGCATCCATGCGAGGAGACTTCTCGGTCTCTTCCCCAAGCGCCATCGCCTCTATTCGCGGTAGTGAAATGATCTTTATCTACGACGACAAGACTGGCGTATCAAAATTATTTGTAACAGAAGATAAGGCATATATAAGAAGCAACGAAGGTAGTACGAAAGAGACGGAGATTGCGCAAGGTTATGCAATAGAAACAAATGATACTGGCCTCGGAGAGGCGAGGGAATATAATGATGACGAACTTCTACCAACCGGCTTTGGGAATACACGCTCTGGCAATAGCATCATATTAATAACGATTCTTATTGCAGTACTGCTGGTTGTCGTCCTCTTCGTACTGAAGAAGAAAAGAACCTAGCCAAAAATACCAAAGCATCGGGTGGGCAAGCTGACCACCAACCTTTTCCCTTTACCCTTTCACCTTTTCCATAAAGTAGTGGAAAGGTGCGTTAGTTTTGCGCGGGGTCTGCTACCGAGGGAGTTGTGCTTCCGCTTAGTATATCCCGAAAGGCGTCCTCGCGAGCTCTGAACTCCGTAAGTACAGCCTCTAGAGTGGTAAGGTCTACCAATCCTTTTTCCGACTGGACAGGTGGTGGAATATTCTCTAGCAGACGACGAGGAGAGTATTTATAGTTTAGGTAGATGACAACGATCATCAAAAGCGCAAGCGCCACAACTGTACAGGAAAGTAGAATCGCAAAGTCTCGTCTCGGATGTGGCTCATATCTGCCTTTGTCAAAATCAAACAAACGTAAAAAAATCTCTTTACCGAACTTAACCTTCTTCATTTTTCTTTGTGGCAAAAAATTCATGTTGCGCATCTTATGCTACTTTCTCTCCGGCAAAACACTCTTTACGAGGAGCGACGCGGACACTGTCCAGCTTCCACCCTCTTTACTATCCTTTATATTACCTACAAAAGAACCGGCTCTTGCCAATTGACCAAACGACAACTGTACATCATCCACCACTACTTTATAAGGAAGTGACTCTATTGCAAGCAAAAAGCGATAAGCTTCTACAAAGCTTCCATTAGCCGATATGCTTGCGGAAAGACTGTCTCGTGCGGCAGAGAGGGAAACCGACGACAGCTTTGGTGATACGGGAAGTGAAATATCCAGAAGCTCCATTTTTTCCAGAAAAGGCACAATATTCGCGCTCCTCACAAAGTAATCGTCCAATGCCGCCAAACTATCTTCATTTCCTCGCAAGAGTGATCTGATCTGATCTGACTTTCCCTTTTTTTCTTGCTCAAAGCGAGCGACGGATATCGCATTCAGTAGATCCAACCTACCATCAACAAGCAACTTATAAGAATAGGCAAGTCCAAAAAGCGATACCGCAAAAAGGAGTAGTGCTATAAAAAATAGGGGCATTGAAGCGCGTAAAAGAACACCACTTTTTTTCTCATGCCCGCCTGCTTTTGAATTTTTCTTGTAAAATATATTCATCCTTTGGATTGTCTATTTCAGTTCTATGATAAAATTGAAGCTTATGTCTTTCTCCGACAACAGTGCAGAGATGGGAAGATCCAGACCAGACACCTTACTGTCGGATTGCAAACTGCGAGTAAACGCAAGAAGCGATGTCCTGTCCGGCGCCTTACCACGTACTCCGATACCAACACTTCTCTTGTAATTAATACCTTCTATGATGATGTTACCCTTGTGTAAAAGTACAAGATCCACCGCTTCGTGTGCAGAAAGTTTTGCCGGAATCTCTCTGTTTGCAAGCACGCCAAGCTGTCTTCCCGCTTCCTCTGCCATCTTCATCGGATCTTGACCAGATGAAACAACAGCACTCTGGGAGACAGCCATCTGAAATGCTATCTCAGAACGTATCGCTCCATACGCGGGAAAGAGTGCGATCGTTCCCAGTACCACAAGCAACGTGCCTACAAAAAGAGCCACCGTGGCACGTCTTATGGCGTAGCTTGTGTATACGCCCTTTCTCATATTGTCGGGTAATAAATTTATCATACCTAAAATCGTGAACAAGAACTTACGCGCACCTTCTTGGAAGAGAGTTCCGCAGGGAAAGACCTATTGCTGTCGTGTACCTAAGCGCGGTACTTCTCTCCATGGGAGGAATAGTGTTCTCAAAAGAAAGGACATTCCGCCATGGGTTTGCTATTTCTATTGGAAGAGAAAGTTTTTCTTCCAGAAATCCTACAATTCCGGCAGTGTTAGCTTCTCCTCCTCCCACGATTATAGCCGACACCTCGCCACCTTCATCGTTCTCTCCCTTTAGGCGCAATCGACCGCTCACGTTCCAATATTCAATCTGTTTTGAAACTTCCTCACAAAAGGCTCCGTAAGTTTTGGAAAGTAATGCGACCCTCTTTTTTGTTGCATCATCATCCTCTCTTACCAAAAAACCTTTCTCTTCTTTGAGTGTGCGTGCGGTTCCCTCATCCGCTCCAAGTGCATCCATCAGCGCCCTCTCCACCTCTATCCCACCAACCTCTATGGTGGAACTAAATCGCACTCTACCATTTTGGCATATGGATATTCCACTACGCATACGCCCCAAATCCAGCACCATGACTACAATCCTCTCATCTATCGGCACAGACGCGCGCGCGATCGCTTGCGATTCAATCTCTAGAGCAAGCGCAGAAAACCCTGCCTCTTCTACCAAGCTTGCGTAATCATTCGCTAAAGTAAGTGGTACTGCCGACACCACGACTTCAAAACTGTCACTCACTTCATTAGGGGCGCGAACCACCTCGTAATCAAACACTAGCTCCGCGGGCGAGAGCGGGACATACTGGTCCAATGAAAACAAAATACTATCCCGAAGCTCTCGCAATCTAACGGAAGGTAAACGCATAGAAACTGTATAGGTGTGTTCCTCTGGCAGGGAAACCACTGCCCGTGTGGCAGAACTCTCCTCGCGCACCCTTTGCAAGATTAAGAGAAGTCCATCCTTATCCTTTATCTGCCCACTCTCTATCGTGCCTTTCTGTATTTCAATCTCGCCAAATCCTCCCACCACATTTCCACGAGCACTACCGAACGGTCCCTTTATATTTTCCTCACGCAACTCTAACCACTTTAGCGAGCGGTCAGAAATATCCACGCCCAAAGCTGGCATAGTAAGATACGCGGGCGGAGGCAATCGTCGTAGCACTCTTTCCATCAGTTTCCCCATGTATAGATTATATCGCGCATTACCAAAAAATCAGCACCTTAAGTGTGGATGCGAGATTAGGTAAAAGGGAAAGGGGAAAGTGAGGGTGATCTAGCAAGAGCTAGCCAGATAGCTCTCGAGAATTATTGCCGCCGCCGAGGCGTCTAACATTTTGTTCTCGCCTCTTTCCCTAATACCTTTGTGCGTGCGGTACGGGCGAGCTGCTTCCGCGCTGGAGAACATTTCGTTTTGATACACGACGAGAATTTCTTTTTCTAAAATTTCCTTAATCTTTTTTATATCTCCCATCACTATATTCTCTTCCCCTTTGAAATTTCTAGACTCGCCAAGCACCACCATCCCCACTTTTTTTTCTTTACACATTGAAAGTATTTCTTTTGCCGAAGCACCAATCCCAATATTTAGAATCACCCTATCGGGAAACGCCATCATCCCCCCTTCATCCGAAAGAGCAATCCCGATTCTCTTGGTTCCGTAGTCTATACCCATGTAGCGCATAGAAACATTATACCAAAACACGCCATTCTTAAACAGGAAACGGCTATCCTTAAACTATCATATTATATAATATGATAGTTTAAGGATAGCCGAGACGTGATGAAAACCTAAACTGGGGACATCCAAATAAATAAGTCGGGTCATTCGCAAATGCCCGACTGCTTCTAGTCATTCCTATTTTTCGCTCTTCTTGAAAGCCGGTGATCATCGCATATTGCGACTTGCCCTACCGTAGAGAGCCTGTTGAACAGCGGCTGGCTTTCCTTTTGTCTGCTCAAAAACCTCCAGAGCGACGAATGAGTCCAGCTGATAGAACTTCGCAAGCTCTTCAGTTTGGGCCTTATCAAAACTACCGAGCTTGATCACTGGACCAACTCCCCAAATTGCTGAGTCAGTTTCGAGATTACTCCCAGACAGGAGAACAGACATCTGGAGTGGCGTGGTCATCCGTGACTGTTCTCGCCAGCTTCCTATCAACGAGTAGAGTTCTGCCCGGTGAGCTTCTTCTATCTCGTTGACATTATCTACACACATCAGAATGTGTGGAGACAGTTTTGCTGTCCGAAGCCTCTGAACACTCCCTGTCGGCGCAAGAAGCGCCTCACGGGCATCTTCCATCTCGCTAACAGCTGATCCCTCTCCCGTAAGCAACTCCGACAAGCGGAGATTTATGTAGGAGAGGATATTGGTGCCTGGCATGATCGCCCCGCAGTCTATCCGAAGGACGATAAACTTGCTGTAGAGATTAAACATTCTGATCATACGGTTGATCAGACTAGTCAAGAATCAAAGGTGTCAGGAACCTTTGATTGAAGAAATATGTGTTATAATGTTTGTTATTAGATTACCACAATTCACAGTAAAATTATTACACCACATATTTTGTAAATCAAAGGTTCCTGACACCTTTGATTTTCTGACACCTTTGATTTTTCATTTGGGAATATTGCCCTCCCCCTAAAATAGGCGGGGTGGCTTGACTTGTGCAGCTAATGTAGATACAATGTATATACATTAGTTTAAATTATACAAACATGACAACAAAAGTACATATGTGGGGCAATAGCTTGGGTTATCGTCTGCCTAAGGATATCGCCAACGAATATCATATCAAGGAAGGGACGGAGCTAAACGTCCTTAGGCGACCCGACGGGATACTTCTGCAACCGGCTAAAAAGCTTGGGCTTTCGGCGCAGACTAAAAAGGTAGTGAAGCTTACTCTTGAACTAATAGACAAGCATAAGAGCGACTTTGACGAGCTAGCCAAGCGCTAATCCTCTTATGAAATATCTAACTAAAGAGGATTTAATAGCACTTCACACAAGCGTGGTGGCTAAAAGTGGAGGCGGTGATGGTGTTCGAGACGATCACGCTCTTTTGAGTTTGGAAAAGTCGCCGGCTCAACATGCCTTTGGTCAAGAACTATATCCTACGCCCTTTCTGAAGGCTGCGGTATACGCTCGCGAAATAATGATGCAGCATCCGTTTTTTGATGGTAATAAACGTTCAGGCATAGCGGCGGCTTTGGTGTTTCTTGAGCTCAACGGATACAGCTTGATTCTGAAGAAAAAAGATATCCTTGATTTCGCCATCCAAATAGTAACGGAGAAGTTGGGATTGGAAGAAATAGCCAACTGGCTCAAGAAGCACTCAAAGAAACGAAAGTAATGCATGGAAGCAACGCGGGAAGGCGTGGTAAAATGGCGAATGCGGGTCGTTATTAAGGAGCCCCTCAAATACCTATGCTTTTGGGTAAGGATAGCGCAAAAACAACGCGATTCCTCCCCCTCTCTAGGGGGAGGCTAGGTGGGGGTTGCATAGCTCTAAATCTATCTCATCCTTCTCACCCCACCCCAGCCCTCCCCTAAGAGGAGAGGGAGTAAGTACGAGTCGCGCGATTCAAAGATATTGATGTATTTGCGGGGTGGGTTAATAACAACCCAGCTATATTTTTGCTAAACTTTCGTTATACAATTGTTAAACAAAATATATGGAGTCTTAAGGGTTTAGAAAAGCGACCAGTCCACCCTATTCTTTTCTGTGGTCCTTGGAACGTGGAGTGGGCTCTCCAAACTCAATTATGTATAATTTTCTCTCTTTGTTGCAAAAATAAACATCCTCCCATCCGTGATAGGTCTTCGATTTTTTCGCTATCTTTGGCTCCACTTCAGTGGAATTCATCGTGATAGTTTTTAAAAGACCAACCATCCTGTCGTAGTCCTTTCTGTAATTTCTCTTGTGCACGAGGGATTCCCCTTCCATGTATTTACCTCCAAATATTACTCCCTCTACCGTTTTGGAGTCGCACCTATCCACCAACTCTCTCATCCTTGAGGCAAGATGTTCCTTAAATCTTGATTCAGAATATTCAGACTGAAATAGAAACGAGGGGCTCTGATGGCTTAAAAGAGAGACACTGACTCCGAGGACATCGTCTGTGCCAACAACAACTAACCCCACGCAATCTTTCAATTTATATGTTGCCTTGTCTCTCGCGTCTACGGGGGAAATCGCATAGCTCTCCTGCCCCCCTGTTTTTATTTTATCCCTCTCTGCCTGACTGGAGCTAGTATAAAAATCCACCACCAAAACTTTAGCCGGATCAGCAAGACTAATCCCTTTGTCTAAAATACTAAAGAGATCGGTCTGTGTATTTTCCTTTTCCTTGTCTGTCGATCTTGCGTCAATATGTACAGCTTGAATGAGAATATGGCGAGGAGATTCAATATTACCCACTTTTTTTCTCTCTTCTTTTGAAATAGTGTCACTTGCGTTTTCGCGCCTTAGACTATTCTTAAAGTATGGGGAATTTGGTTCTTTCATGTACAAAACTTTAGCACACAGGCAACGATAATGGAAACTCTTGTAATTGACAACCTGCCACCATTTGCTAAACTTTTGTTATACAAGTGTTAAACAAATTATATGACCAAGACAATCACAACCAGAGAGCTCCAGCACAATCTGCCGAAGGTAAAGCGCGGGCTTTCCAAAGGAGTTGAGTACACCGTTCTTCATTACGGAAAGCCGGCTTTTACCCTTTCCCCTCCATCGGAGGTATCTGGAAGAAAATTAAAGACGTTTGAAGACCTATTAAAGATAAGGTTTCAAAGTGGGGAAAAGAATCTAAGTAGAAAGATAGACAAAATAGTGTACGATAAATGACAATTTTTGACTCAAGCGTGTGGGTGGCGTTTTTTGACGAAAGCGATTCTCTCCATGCAAGAGCGAGGCGTGAGGCAACAAAGTCCGTACTACCTATACTTCTTCCAGATGTTATTGCTTTAGAAACCGCAACCGTGCTTCTTCGAAAAGGAGGCAAGGGACTAGCTGATATCTTTCTGAAAAACACGATTTGGAACAAAGATGTCTTGTCTATCACAAATACGATCCATGGGTTACGCACTTGGGCTCAATTTTACATAAGTCTGCAGGACAAAAAATTAAGTCCCGTAGACACGATTCTGCTACAACTTTCGTCCGGTTACGAGATCCTCACTTACGACAAAGCGCTCGCAAGAGCGATAAGGAAACGCAGAGGCAAGCTGGTCAAATGATGGCAATAGAAGCCATATTCTGATAGTATTCAACACAAAGGAGGGTTGCGCCGAATGGTAAGGCACTAGTCTTGCCCTCCGTCGGGAGGGTCCGCAAGACGGCGGAAAAACAATAGGTTTGATAGTTGTTCTAAACAATGTAATACGGAGGAGTCGCATAGTTGGTCTAGTGCACTTGTCTTGAAAACAAGAGTGCCGCAAGGCACCGTGGGTTCGAATCCCACCTCCTCCGCAGAAAGAAACTTCCGAATCCGAAAGGTGGGAAGAAGCCCGCGCCGAAGGCGCGGGAGTGGGTAAAAGAGCCCGTCGCTTCGCGACGAATTGGGACGGGACGGGTGCGGCGAAATGGGCGGATTTGTCACGAACCAGCGGGTTCGTTCCGATTTTTTGGACGAACGACTTGATTTGGTACAAATCAGAGGAGGAGGACAAAAAATTGGCTTGTTTCGTATCTAAAATCCATTCCCGCAAGGGTTCGACCCAATTGTTTCTCCCGCGTTCAAAATCTTTCATTTTCTCCTTCAAGGCGGCGAGAGAGCGCATGAGAA
>Ga0210057_1006110_pt1 | contig 15119 bp, 18 predicted proteins | sample CryGeyCG2114_010_2_FD_183968 | JGI IMG/M metagenome (GOLD analysis project Ga0210057, IMG submission 183968) | Groundwater microbial communities from aquifer - Crystal Geyser CG10_big_fil_rev_8/21/14_0.10 (SPAdes) (version 2) | ecosystem: Environmental > Aquatic > Deep subsurface > Groundwater ... | reverse complement strand
TTGACAATCTTTTACCCTTCCCACAATATCAGTATGCTTATTCCTATGGAGACGTGCCTGAGTGGTCCAAAGGAACGGTTTGCAAAACCGTACAGCCGCCGGTTCAAATCCGGCCGTCTCCTCCATTAAAAAGGGCCTGATTGATCGATCGAAGCCCTTTTTTTTTATCTAATTAAAATCATTCACACGAGGTTTCGATAAGTTACGTCTAACTTCTTGCTCTAAGCTTTCTACGACTTTCACAGACTTTCAGTGGTTGGCCAAGTTGACCTTAAACCAATAACTAGTCCAGCCTAGCAGTGAGAAACTTTTTAAAATCAATCAATCTTAAACCAATTAGGTTCCATGCTTTGCGAGCGTGCTTTGCCACTCAAATGTTAGCTAATGGAGTCCCCGCGCCAATTGTAATGAAAATTGATGGTTGGAAAAAATCCGCCACAATGGACATTTACTTAAGATTGACCGGAGTGGATACCAAAGGTGCAACTGACTGCCTTCAATTTGTTCCTGATGAAATAAACTTTTGGGATAATGTAGTTAGTCTGACTGACCGGCGATCTTAATGTAATTTCAGTCTCTTATGAGATTTGCGGTCGCAAATTGCGACCGCAAAAGAAGCTTTTTGAATTAGGTTTTTAAGGGTTTTAAATAAGGTCGGATCACGATTTTTTGTGGTTCGGTCTTTTTTGGCAAAGATACAAAGTTGTCTCAGTTAATGTTTTTGTGACAAGATTGTAATGTTACTTCTTTAAGAATTTATTGGATTTTCAACTTATTAAGTTACTGTAATTATTAGTGTTTTAATAACTGTTAATCTTTTAGAATCTATTTCCGAAAATTATCGACTTATCTTATTGATTATATAGGGTATTATTAAAATTAAAGTTTTATGATTATTAACAGATATGTTAATATCTATAAAAATATAATTTAATGGAGATTAGCAAATTTGTTAATATTTATAAAAAAATGAATAAAGATTTAAGTCACTACATTGATGAATTATTGGCCCAAGGGAGACACCACTTTACGACTGCGGAACTTGAGAAAGCAAAGCTTAGTGTAAGCGAACGCTCGCTGCCAGTCTCTTTGTCGAGACTGGCCAAAAAGGGCAAAATAAAAATGATTAAAAGGGGTTTTGGCATAATACTCGGCCCCGGTGGTCACTATATTGATCCTAGTTTTTATATAGATGCATTGATGAATTTTTTGGGAGCAAAGTATTACGTTGCTCTTTTGACTGCAGCTGGAAGATGGGGAGCTTCTCATCAAGCAAGTATGGCCTATCAAATTATTACAGATAAAGTTGTTTATCCTGTTACTCTGGGCGTGGGAAGACTTCAATTTATTACGAAAAAAGATACTTTCCCTGAAAAAGCAATTGAAAGGGTCACAGGCGAGGGAGGCTATTTTTTAGTTTCTTCTCCAGAGCTAACAGCAATTGATTTACTTCGATTTCCAAAAGTTTCTGGTCATTTAAGTAATATTGCAACTGTTTTGGATGATCTTGTAGAGAAATGGGATGGAAGAAAAATGATCTCATTGTGCCATGATTCTAAAGTCCCCACGGTTACGCTTCAGCGTCTTGGGTTTATACTGGATAAAATTTTAAATTATCATGAAGAAGCAGAGTATGTTTTAAAAGCTCTTGTAAAAAGAAAAATTTCGAAAGCTATTCTTTCAAATGCTAAAAAGAATCTAAACTTAATCAGAAGTGAAATGCAGTTTGATGAGAAATGGCAATTATTTATAAATACGAAAGTGGAGCCTGATTAATGATACCAAAACCTATTATTACTCACTGGAGAAGTTTGGCCCCTTGGCCAATTGATGATCAGGTTGAACAGGACTTGGTCATTTCTCGTGCCTTAGTGCAATTATTTAATAACGAATATTTAAAAGATAAGGTGGCCTTTAGAGGTGGGACAGCTCTGCACAAACTTATTTTTCCAAGTCCTTTAAGGTATTCAGAAGACATTGATCTAAATAGATTGGAAAAAGGCCCAGCGAAATTAATTATTGATGCTGTTAGAGCTTCGCTGCAAGATATGCTTGGTGAGGCAAAGAAAATTAAAAGCACAAAGAACTCAGTTAAAATATTTTTTGATTATAAGTCTATTGGTGGAAATACCAGTAGGTTAAAAATTGAAATCAACACGAGAGAAACTCTTCCTCAGGAAAATCTGCAAAAAATTCCTTATTCAGTTAATTCAGAATACTTTAAGGGAGAGGCCTTAATAAATGCTTTTGACCGAGAAGAAATGATCGGAACAAAAATAAGGGCGCTCTACCAACGAAATAAAGGTCGTGACTTGTTTGATTTATTTAAGCTCAGTGAAATAGATGGAATTGATTGGAATAAAGTTACGGCAAGTTTTTTAAAATTAAAGATAGGGGCCTCGGCAAAAAATATTTCCGCTAACCTTGAATTAAAAATGCAAGATTCAGAATTTTTAGAAGATATAAATCCACTGCTCCCAAGTAATGTGAAATATGATGTACAGGAAGCATTTGACTGGTTTATGAATCAGATTATTCCTAAAATTTGAAATGGCCCTTAAAAACCTAGCAAGTTTCTTCTCTCAAAAGATTGATAACGTCGATCAACTAGCGCTTAAAAGTGGGCCTGTTTGTGCTTAGAGCATAGATAAGCATCTTAAATAAAAGGATTCCTAAAGAATCCTCCAAAAAACTTTTCTCTCGCTAGCATGCCATGCTTTAGTCGCGACAAAAAACTGTTCCAAACGCCAGGAAGCTATCTGCCAGATCGCCATTATAGGAGTACATAACTTGTATTTCGTTTTCATTGCCAGATTTAGTAATGGCGAAAAAATTGCCATTTTCCTCACTGACATCATTCGGGTCTAAAATTTCCGCTAGTATCCAGCGATCTTCACTTTTATCAAAATTAAGTTCGACCTCTGTTTGGGTACGATCTACGCCGTAAACTCCTGAAAAAACCGCATGATCCTCTGACGTGAAGTTGAAACTGACAAAGTTGATAGAGTCGCCATCACGCGCTTGTATTTCTAAGTATTCCAGGTAGCCGCTGCAAGTTGAGGCGTATGCCTGAGTTGTCATTAATCCCAAAAGACTGATTAAAAGAAATCTTTTCATAAGCGCCCTCAATTGTTAACTCGTTACATTCGGCCCATTTTTGGCCTTGCTAGCGCATCATGGATTACAGGTTCCGGCAATTCTAGTTAGAAATATGAGTTTGAGAAAATTAAAAACTAGATAAGCGCGATTGCTATATACCTACTCAAAATCCAATTTTATTTCGGGCAGCTTGTAGTCATCGTGGGCCGGCAGCTCATTTATTTGGCATTCGCTTTCAGCTTCTTTGCGTCTTGAGTCTGCAATAAATTTGGCATTCATAAGTATTTCCGAGATATTTCTTGCTGGTACTTTAAGCAGGGTCCCAAGTTTTTCCATCCACATCTGCTCAGAGGGCGCTATCTCCAAGTCGCTTCTACAAATGATGGCGGCCGCCTGAATTAATTTGATTTTTTCATCTAGCGCCAGCTGGGTTTCTAAATAGGAAATATGCGCCGGAATGAACTTCGAAAAATTCACATTGCGACGAACTAGCGTACTGTGAATATCCAAAAGCTTTTTTCGCGTCTGCTCTTCCAGATCGCACCAATTTTTACTCTCTCTTATTAGGTAGCGCTGCTCTAAATTGTTGAGCGTGCGATCCATCCAGGCAGTTTTCATCAAAACCGTCATAACACTAGCGAGAGTCATATTCTGCCGCTCAGATTTTTTATAATACTTGGCAGTTTCTAAATAGGAAGGTGAGTGGGTTAATTCTGACAACATGACGATATCCCTGTTAAATGTTAATTATTGTATCGTATATTGAAAGGGCATTGGAGAATTAAGTTAGAATTAAGGCCGCTTTGGCCGAGCAATTTAATTCGTTAATAGATTTTGGAGGACAAAGTGAAGGCCGCACTTAAGCAAAATAAGCTGGAACAAATTTATGATGATCGATCTAGCTGGTATGACCTGTACCACAAACTTGGTACGTTAAATAGCGATGAGCGCGGGCGCAAGTTGGTGGTGGAATTTGGAGTAAAAGAAGGTGACAGCGTCTTAGATGCCGGCGGCGGCACCGGGACGACTTCTATATTAGCAGCACGTAAAGTTGGACCTAGTGGCAAAGTGACTGTGGTTGATCTGAGTCGAGGTATGCTGGATGTTGCCAAAGAGAAGGCAAGGCAGGCCGGTGTGCTGGGGCAGATGGATTTTATTAAAGGTGATCTATTAAAGCTGCCATTTAAAGATCACACTTTTGACTCCGTTTTATCGACTTACAGTCTCTGTCCTGTTTATGATCCGGTCCAGGGAGCGCTGGAGCTTTATCGCGTTTTAAAACCAGGTGGCAGATTGGCGGTGGCCCACTCTGCTGTCCCCAAGGGATTAATCTGGGGACCCGTGGGAGAGTGTTTTGAAGCGATCATCTGGCACTTTCCTACTTTAAGTTTGGGTTGCAGATCAGTTGATGTTTTACCGGCGTTAGAGAGTGCTGGAGCAAAGTTAATGAAGTTTAAAAGTTTAGGTCTGCCCATTATGCCCTTCCACGTTTGGCTGGTTGAAAGGCCCAAATAAAAAAGCTGAGACGTGCAGTACTTTTCTAGCGTTGCCAAGTGAAAGTAAAATTAGAAAATTCTGCGGGTAGCATAATTGAAATGCCGATTTATGATGTCATGAGTGCATATTTTTTGCATAAAAGAGAGGGGGAACCTTTACAAAAGCTTAAGCTCGCCATGAAAGTTGGAAGCTCGGGGCATTATTCATTTAAGCGAATAGCAAAAAAACACTATCAGGAAAGCGCTAAATTATGTGGCCTTAACCCTGCCTTGTTTGAACAGATCATGTCCCAGGTGCGTGAGCGCTACCTCAATTTAAACTTTGATGACAAAGAAATGGATCCCTTACTAAACCATGCGACACTTGAAATCATATTGGAAGGCATGAAAAATCGATTTGATGCGGTTTTTGCCTAGCGGGCAATAGACGCACAGAAAGTACGGTCTCTTGCCCGTTAGTATCTTTTATCTAAAGTGAAGGAACGTCGCTAGCGTCGCCAGGAAAAGTTCCGGCCTCAAACTCGGCCTTATTTGAAAAGCCGTCACCATCAGAGTCCATGGCGTCAACTGCGGTCATGGCCTCAACAATGAATTCTGTCGTATACATACTTGAGTCCGTATTTGGGTCAGTCACGTGATCAAGTAAATAATTATTGAGGTCATTGCCGTAGGCATTGCGTCCCCACTTCTCTTTTGTATGGCAGGTCAAGCAATCATACAGCTTAGTTCCCAAAGTCGTTGGGTACTTTACTTCCATAGCATTAAAGACAACGTCATTAGGCATTGAGAAGGCCTGGGTACTTAAGGCCAAAGTCGCAAAAGTCAACATACTTGTAAGTTTCATCCCTATCTCCTTATGTGGCATTTATAGGGCATTTATGTCATGCCTGAATAGGGATTGTCATCGGCCTTTGACAGGGTTTTTTTATGCTAATGAGAGCCTATTTGATGACATTTCCTTGGGATTAATCATGATTTAAATCGGCCTTAAGCTGAAAAGTAATCTAAGGTCATGATTTTTCTAAGTCGGGCCTAATGCAGATGCGCAGCGTGAATAATTTACACGAAAAGGCAATTTTTAGAATAAAAGGATGAGAAATTTTGATCAAATGCTAAGATATATATACGTTTATAAAGGATGATTTATGAAAATATTGAGTATCGTGGCGGCCTTGTTTTGTTTCTCGCAAACAGTTTTTGCCACCCAAAGTATGCTGGAAGGTATGCTTTATACTTACCCACAAGCAAGAGATACCGCCCTCACTCAGTGTATTACCTGTCATAATACAAATCGCGGAGAGTTGTTAAATCCCTATGGTGAAGATCTTAAAAAAAGTAAGCTCAATTTTACTGCCATTGAGGCCCTCGACTCAGATAAAGATGGCACCAGCAATATTGATGAAATTAATAATCTTAGCAATCCCGGCCGCAGATTCGCGCCCACCGAATATTTTACTTTAGACAAAACAGGTCCAAGAGGACAGGTGACGTTTGATCACAGATCCCATCAATTTGAAGACGCTTATATTTCTAAAGGCGATTGTAAAATCTGCCACCTTAATTCTGAATTCTCACGTTATATTACCGATCCTACTTCGCCAAGTTATGTACCGGCGGAGAGACATAAGACGTGTTATGGCTGCCATATCAAGGCGGTCAATGATGGCAATCCAAATGCGCCTAAGCAATGTAGTGGCTGTCACGAAAAGTAATTTATAATTCGTGTCATCAGATTAAATCACAGACTAGAAGACTCAATGATTGTGAAATTTTTTACGCATTTGCAGCTATCTATTCTATAATTACACTTTGCCAGCAATTATTTCATTGAGGTTATAGTGCTACGAAGTTTGCTTCGAATTTTTCCGATGTCCATGAGACAATCTATTTACTATCGTTTGCTTAATCAGCGCAATTTTCATCTTAAGCACATGGCCAATTTTAAATCGGCGCCGCTGCTTTTTTCTCCCAAAGTAAAAATGCTCGACCTGGTTGCTGGTGACGTTATCTCTGGTAACTTGGCCTTCCTGGGCTTTTACGAGAGAGTGCTTTCGCATGAAATGGTCATTCAGGCCACAAAGGGTGGTTTGCTGGTCGATGTTGGCGCGAATATGGGTTACTACTCACTTATTTGGTGTGGGCAAAATGTAAACAATCGCGTCTACGCTTTTGAGGCCTCTCCTGGCGTGGCCAAGAAGCTTGAAAATAATATTGCCGCCAATAATTTTAATTCGCGCATAAAACTTTATTCGTTGGCGGTTGGAGCGAGCAAGGGCGAAATGGATTTTGAACTGGGAAGTGACATCCAGACCGGCTGGGGAGGGTTAGCGCACCAGAAGGGGGCCAGCACTGTCACTGTCAAAGTTGAGAGGTTGGACGAAATTATTTTTGAAGCGATTGATGTTTTAAAGATCGATATTGAGGGGGCCGATACCTGGGCCTTACTGGGAGCGGAAAAACTACTGCAAAAAAAACTTATCAAAAAAATATTTTTTGAGCAAAACTATGACAGGATGAAAATCCTCGGAATCAAAGAGGGGGCCGCCCAGGAGTTTTTGCAGCACATGGGTTATGTTTGTCAGGGGCTAGTGGCCAAAAATGATCGCTTTGTTGAATTTGTCGCCTGGCCTAAATAACCATGCCTATTTTTAATCAGCGTTTCTTTTTTTGGAGTTTTATTATGACTGTCATTACAGGTAGCGGTGGTTGCTCTCATGTGTCTCATGAAAATCAAGATAAGTACCTGTGGCTGGAAGATATTTATTCCGAGACTTCACTGGCATGGGCGGGCCAGCACAATGAAAAAGCTTTAGATGTGCTGAAGCAGCAACCTATCTATCACGAGATTGCTCCCCAGATCCGTAAAATTTTGAGTGCTCAGGATCGCATTGCCTTGCCGGACCATCACAATGGTCATGTCTATAATTTCTGGCAGGATGGGGAGCATGTCAAAGGTTTGTGGCGCAGAACGACGCTGTCCGACTATGCTCATGCCAATCCCAAGTGGGAAACTTTGCTAGACATTGATGCGCTTTCCAAAGCTGAAAACGAAAGCTGGGTTTTCAAATCCGCCCAGTGTCTTATGCCTGAAAGTAAGCGATGCCTAGTTGAGCTATCGCGTGGAGGCAAGGATGCTGCTTTTTTTCGCGAATTTGATTTGGAAAAAAAGGTCTTTATCAGCGATGGTTTTATTTTACCAGAGGCCAAGTCTCAAGTTGCATGGATGGATATAAACACCTTGCTGGTTGCGACTGATTTTGGTCCTGATACTCTGACTGATTCAGGTTACGCTCGCATTGTCAAAAAGTGGAAGCGAGGAACTCCTTTGCAGCAAGCGCAAAGCTTAATGCAGGTTAAGACTTCAGACATGAGTATCTCAGGCTGGACCTCCCATCGTCCTGAAGGCAATATGTCTTTTGTTTTAACTCGCCATTCATTTTATGTGGGCGAGAATTTCTGGCTTCAAGACAATGGCAAACTAGTCAAGTTGCCTTTTCCTAGCAGTGCAAATTTTGAAGGAGTTTTTCATGGCGAAGCGCTGGCCCTCTTGCGCTTTCCTTGGAAAATAGGTACGCAAACTATTGCCGCAGGGGCACTAGTTTCGTTGCCACTTGATGATCTGACACAGGTAGAAAATTCCGTACGCGTCGTCTACGCTCCCAAAGAGCGCAGTTCGATCCAACAAGTCAGTTTGAGCAAGAATGCCATACTCATTGCTATTTTAGATAATGTCAAAGGTCGCTTATTACGGGCCGAGAAAAAAAATCACAGTTGGGCCACTACGGTTTTAGATTTTCCTGATCATGGAGATATTGCAGTCGTCAGTAGCAATGCCTTTGATGATCAATTCTTTGCCCAATTTCAAAGTTTTCTTGTTCCCAATTCAATATATGTGGGCAATCTACTATCCCATCAAGTGCCTAAACTTGTGCAGCAATTACCTGCTCGATTTAATGCCAGTGACATGGTGACAGAGCAAAGGCAGGCAACCAGTCGCGATGGCACGAAAATTCCATATTTTATCGTGCACAAAAAATCTATTAAGCTTGATGGCACTAATCCCACCCTGCTTTATGGCTACGGCGGTTTTGAAATTGGCCTGACTCCCTGGTACCTGAGTACCACTGGTAAAGTATGGCTTGAAAAAGGTGGCGTCTACGTGGTCGCGAATATTCGCGGAGGGGGAGAATTTGGGCCGGCCTGGCATCAGTCGGCGCTCAAGGAAAACAGGCAACGTGCTTATGATGATTTTATCAGTGTGAGTGAAGATCTGATAAAAAATAATTATACTTCGCCTCGCCATCTGGGGATCCAAGGTGGTAGTAATGGCGGGCTTTTGGTCGGGGCGGTTTTTGTCCAAAGGCCAGAGCTTTACAACGCCGTTCTTTGCCAGGTGCCACTCTTAGATATGCTACGCTATCAGCTTCTGCTGGCGGGCGCTAGCTGGACGGCAGAATATGGCAATCCCGATGATCCGGCCGATGTTGAGGCGACCAAGGCCATCATGCATTACTCGCCCTATCAAAATGTTAAACCAAAGGCAAAGTACCCGCGTGTTTTCTTTTATACTTCCACACGGGATGATCGGGTTCATCCCGGGCATGCGCGCAAAATGGTGGCGCGCATGGAAGAGTTTGGCCATGACGTTTTGTACTACGAAAATATTGAGGGTGGACATAGTGGCTCGGCAGATCTGGAACAGCTTATTCAGCGCATTTCCATGGATTATAGCTTTTTATTTATGCAACTCAAATAAGTGAAAAATCTACATCTTGTTATTAAGGCCGGCTTAGAAAGTCAGCGTAATATTGCATAATCTGCGGTCGCTCAAAATGTAGAAAATGACCAGTCTCTTCAACCAATATAGTCTTGCAGCTTGGAATGCGAGAGGCAATATTCAGATTATCTTGATAGTCGATGATGGAATCTTCTGCTCCATTGATGATTAGCGTTTGCGCCTTAATAGCAGGGAAGTCGATGGCGACAGAATTTCCCTCTAACTGCATGATGAATTTACAGTGTTGTTCAAAGGCCTGCAAATGTTGCTGTGGCATATGAGCAAACTGTCTCAGAGTTGCTTTTTTTAGGATTTCTGGCACGCGCTGGCCGAAACCATCTATTAACAGCTGACCTATTGCTGTGGCATTGCCACTTTGCTGTAAATCCATCCCACGCTTTATCAGTTCGACAATTTCCTGGGTGGGTTTAATCCCGAAACTCGCCAGTATTAAACGCCTAAGTCCTGGCGGATTTGTGGCGGCAAAGGCGGCGGCGATCAATCCTCCCCAAGAAGACCCGAGAATGGAATATTTTTTTGCTGCCACTAGGCCAACGACCTGATTGAGACAGTTTATTTGTTCTGGTAAATCGATTTTGCAACTTCCGCGATTTATAAGGGCCGCGCCCTGTCCGGGAAAATCAAAAGCAGCGACGCTATAATCAGGCGCTAAAAATTGCGCTAAAGCTTTCCATACACCCATGGATTGTTGGGCGCCATTGACACAAATGAGAATGTTTTCACCCTTGCCATAAATGCACACAGGCAGAGTAAAGCGACCAACTTCAACCTGGCGGCGTTCTTGCTTAAGCATGGTGAAACTTAGCATAACTTGCTGAGTCTGCTGAAATTGATGAAATATTTATATTGTGCCCGGATTGTGGTCACATGAGTGAAATGGCAGAATTTCTGTAGAATTTTATAATGACTAATATTTTAAAATGCTTTTTTAGTGTCACGTAAGTAGCCAAAATTACGGGATGCTATCACGGCGTAATCGCAAAAATTCTTGCGCCTACGCCAGTTATTCCGCCAGCGATTCATGGCGTAAAATCGGGAGGTGGCTGTTCTGCCTTTGCTGGGGATGGTACTCAGCTACCTTGGTATCAGGGAATATTGGAATATATAATGCTTATCTTGTCCTATGCGTTTGCGCGCTTGTTATGCAGCAATATACTACTTAAAAGAAAAAATAATGCTTCGAAGTGAAGCATCTGGATTATAAAAAAACTGGCCATCGGTCCAGCTTTCGCCGTTATTAATCTTTAAATTGAATTGTGAAAAATCACCAGTCGCAGAGGAGGCAGTGCTCTCATTTTTTATGACAATAACATTTCTATCTTGCTTGAGAAATGAGCAGGGAAAATCTCTGGTGCTGACATCTTGAAAAGGTCTGATAATTGCAATTAATTTTCGATTGAGGGCAACGGACAGTGTACCCGTTTTTAACTTATAATTGGACAGCTGCATCTGACAGCTAGGTTCAGGTATAAAGGAGTCGCTAACATTAGTTCTATTTTTTACAAGGTAGCGTTCCCAATTTTTTAAAAATGACTTGATCCCTTGCAGTGGCGCAACTTGCCCTGCGAAGTCACTTTGGCGATCTTTGACAGATACCAGATAGCGTTTTTGTGCCAAAGACTGGGAGTTTGAAAAAAGCTGCTCTAAAGAATAATAATTCAGAGTTTTGTCGCTATAGCAGGAATAGAAGGCAAGGGATTTAATGCGAGGGGAAATTTGCTCAAAGGCGCCAATCGGATAAGTAGCAAGAGTTGAGTCGATCAATTGGCCATTTTTTTTGCCGTGGCCGATGATGATAACATTCTCAGTCTGTGGTGATACCAAGGCGTTAACAACATCTTCAATTCGTGTGTGGGCAATATACTGCCAGGTCATCTTTGATTTCTTTATAAATGGAATAAGTTTTTTTTCAAGCATCTCCATTTCATTTTGTTGTCTTGGCCATGGCATAAGGGTCTTTTCGTTTAGTAATTGCACATACAGAGTCTGTGAAAAAGCATTTTGTCTGGCCACGCGAGTACATTTTTCCAAGGTTTTGGCCTTGAACATTAGCTTTAACACTTTTTGCATTTGCGCTATTTCTTTCTCGACGGATTGGTAATGTTCTTGTTGTTTCTCATCAAGCTTAAAGTCATTCATGGCCTGGGGGTCTGGGCCAATGGAAAAAATAAGATTTTTGCGTTTTAAGGAGATGATTTCGCTCCCATGTAGAAGATTATTATTTTCCACTACTTTAATAACTGGTTTTGCGTAGGCGGTAGGAAAGTAGCGCATGAGTAGAAATTCGCCTAGGATTTTCAGACGTTTGGAAAATTTTAATTCCTGCTTTTTGGCCTGGGAAATGGATTGGCAAAAACCAATTGGGGCGACAGCAGGCAATGAATCCTGACTGCGCCCTAAGGACGGAGTCAGGATTGTTAACCAAAGACAAATAACAGTTATAAGTCTCATGGCCGCTTTAAAATTAGTTAAGGTCGCTGATGAGCGATTCTACTTTGTCAGACTCAAGTTGGATTAAACCGGTAGGAGCAAGAACAGTTAGAATTTCTTCTCGTGTAAGTTTAATTTCAACATTTTCCGCTGATAGGTCAGTATTTGCCAGCTTTTCTGTAATCAGGGCAGCTAAGTCTTTAACCGCCTGGGCATCATCAATAAAAGTGTATTTTTGACCAATTTTGCTTTCGATTTGGTTTTGCAATGATTGTTCTCCATCAAGGATTACTAGGCCAAGGCTGTTTTGCATCAGGCCCACAATTAAAATTACAACACCAACACCGGCCGGTAAAAGGATAAGGCCTGCATTGGCCTTAGGTGCTGGGATAGTAGTAAATAGAGTTGTGGCCAGGGCCAAAGTTGTGGCAATTTTCTTCAGTGATTTCATACTTCCTCCTCAAATGATATAAAATTTTTGCGACTATACTGCTAAGGAGTACGGATTGAGAATTCACCTTTGGCAAGTTTGAAGATTTTACATGGCCTGAAATCAGTTGAAATCTCCAGAATTTGAAACGCTGCATTGGTCATTGTAAATAGTTAATCCAAAATTTTTTTTATAAATTGTCACAAAATTGGCATGGCCTTCGTTATTCAGTTGTAGGAAGAAAAAATGCCATTAATTAGTCGATATATTGCCCTTATACTCATTGCCCATCTTGGCCTGCTATCTTTGAACATTCATGGCCATAGTGTTGACTCCTTTTCTCCAAATATCAAGCATGAGGTATCCCACACTTATGAGCAGAAGATTTCCTTTGAGCACCAACAGGCCTGCCAAAAGACAAATCAAGATAAAAAGTGCTCCGATTGCCTGATGCCGTGTTGCCACTATTTATCTATACTTGAAGCGAATGCCATTTCTTTATCTTCAGAAGTCTTCTTATATAACGAAAAAACTTTCTATCGTTTAGAAGACTTAAAGCGTTTTATTGAACCAGCATTTCGACCTCCACCAATAGCTTAGATAATTTTAATGTGATTTAAGCAAATTATTTGGAGGTTATATGAAATCAATATTGAGTGTATTAGTTGTCTCTATTTTATTTGGCAATTTGGCCCTGGCAGCAGGAAGAAGAGGTGACAACTATGACAATTATCGAGAGATTGTAAGAATGAAAACAAGCAAAATGGTTGACGAGACTGCGTCTTCAATTGATCTGGAAGGACGTGTCAGGTGTGTTAATGATTCTCATTTCAAAACAGGTAAATGCAATTTGGAACTTGTTAGCAATGAGGGAGATGTTTTTGATGTCAAAAAAAATGATTTGTTAATTCGCAGGCATTGTAAAAACCATAAGGATTTATTAGTCAATGTGACGGCCAGCAAGGCCCCTCAATTCCTTTTTTGGGGTGGAGAGTTGGTGGTCAAAAGCTTTAGCGTCGAAAAGGAATTAGATGCGCTCCCTCAAAACAAGTTATTTGAACATCGTTTTGAACATCTTGAACATTTTAATACAGGTATTAGTCGTTAATTATTAGTCTCAACACCTAAGGAGGATTACATGTCTATTAATGTTGAAAGAAATGAATTGAGCAAGAAGTTATTGACCTTTTTTGTTGCGGTTATAACCTTAAGTATGGTCAACAGCTACGCCGATAATACTGGGCACCATGACATGAAAGATCATGCGATGGACCAGCAGATGGGTCATGAAGGGAAAATTGCTTTAGATGCTAAGGGAAAAAAGGAAGTGACTTTTGCCTTAAAGCAATATGAAGGTTTGCATGCCGCTTTTTTTAACTATGCCGCAGCTTCAGTTGAAGAAAATGCCAAGAAATTGAATCAAGCGTTGGCAAAAATCTCTAATCCAGAGGTGGCAAAATTACTTACTTTCTCTCGTACAAAATTGGGTGAAATTAAGCAGGGAAACTCAAGAGAAGATAACGACCAGGCCTATCATTTAGTCTCCATGGCCCTTATCCATGTCATGCAAAAATATGATGTAGGTGGAGATTATCAAGCTTATTATTGCCCGATGGTAAAAAAGAAGTGGATTCAAAATGTGGCACTAGCAAAAGAAGTTGAAAATCCTTATGCCCCCAACATGCCTCATTGCGGTTCGATGACTAATTGATTTCTTCAATCAGTACTGATTCTTGTTAGTGCTGGTAAAGACTGTTATCAACTACAAAAAAAAGTTTTTTGTGTAGACTCGGTCAAGGGCGAATATTTGTCCTTGGCCGAGGAGTAAGACATGAAGATGGTGGCACTTTCTGGCAGCTTGCGTTCGGGGTCGTATAATACAGCACTTCTAAATGATGTCAGAAAAAGATTTAGCGACCAGATAGATGTTAGGATTTATAGTATTCACGATATTCCACTCTATAATGGTGATATTGAAAATCTTGAAGGTCTGCCTGCAATAGTGGTTGAAATTAAGCAGGCCCTTATCAGCTGTGATGCGCTTTTAATTGCCACGCCTGAATATAACCATTCTATTCCTGGCGTTTTAAAAAATGCCATAGACTGGCTCAGCCGACCACCTAAGGACATTAAACATGTTTTTAACGGTCTGCCTGTGGCCGTCATGGGTGCCTCGACGGGGGGTTTTGGTACTATGCTAGCACAGCAGGCGTGGTTGCCAATATTTCATGTTCTTGGCATGAAACCCTGGTTTGGTGATAGCCTGTGCATATCTCATGCCTACAATGTTTTTGATGAGCTTGGTGAAATTGAAAATCCACAAGTGATTTCACAGCTTAGAAAATTTATTCAAGGTTTTATCAACTTTGTCCAGGCCGATAATATTCGATTAGAAAGTGAGAAGCAGGAAATTATGCATGAACAGGTTGAAACATTCCTTTAACTTTAGATAGGGGAAGACCTTATGTCAGTACGGCCTTATCTTTTGTATCTTTTACTAATCTTACTGGCCGCTTGCTCAAGTATTGCAGTTAAGAAAGACTATGATGTCAATTTTAATTTTGACAATTTGAAATACTATGCCTGGCCGAAACAAGAGGTAAATAACCCTTCGGTACACAACTCTTTGGTTGAGGATCGAGTATACAAAGCAGTGGATAATCAATTACAGGTCAAAGGATTTCTGAGGGCCCAAAATGGGAAAGTTGATTTTATCGTAAATTATCACTACTTAGCACGCAAAGTGATTGAGCGAGATAAGATCAGTGCCGGCCTTGGCATAGGCAGTTCCGGAATTTTTCAAGATATATGTCGCCTAAATTTTTCATGCAGCTAATTTTTCTTCGCTTTTCCTTGGGTTAAGTTC
>Ga0210057_1006109_pt1 | contig 15121 bp, 21 predicted proteins | sample CryGeyCG2114_010_2_FD_183968 | JGI IMG/M metagenome (GOLD analysis project Ga0210057, IMG submission 183968) | Groundwater microbial communities from aquifer - Crystal Geyser CG10_big_fil_rev_8/21/14_0.10 (SPAdes) (version 2) | ecosystem: Environmental > Aquatic > Deep subsurface > Groundwater ... | reverse complement strand
AATCGTCAAATGAAATATTTCTGCATATTTTGGGATATTGCTAGTTGTTTTCATCGAATAATTTGGGTAGATTGAAAATCTGTCATTTTTGAATCAGTTAAAATTCAATGGGCATTCGGAGATACTGTACCAATTGCTGCTGGCGTCCTTTATCCTATTACTGGATTTTTGTTGAACCCGATGATTGCTGGAGCAGCTATGGCGTTTTCTTCGGTTAGTGTTGTTTCTAATTCCTTGCTGATGAAGAGATGGAAAAGTTAATTCGAAATGATCCCTAATGTAATGAGCTCATTTTTTTTTCAAAGAATTTTTTGATAACATAATCCAAATTGGCCTTATAATTCTCTTGCCGACCTACATATTGCACATTTTTTGATCTTCTTTCTATCTGCTTTTTTTTGAGTTTGAATTTTTCTATGCAGGCTTTAATATCCTGCAGGTCTCTTTCATCTAATCTTCCTATTTTTGTAGCTACAATATCAACAGGATCAAGCGCTTTGAGAATGATATTTTTGAATTTTTTTATCATTATGCTTTTTTCCAGATAGTCATCCGGAAGTGTTTGGCTAAAAACCATGCCATCTGCCCAGTAATCTATCTTGAATCCGTGAGGAATTTTTTCCAAAGCATCCCTGAAATCTTTAATATCTTCGCTGGGAATTGTAAAGTCAATATCAATAGTTGATGATTTTACATCTAGCAAAGTCATAGCTGTTCCCCCGACCGCAACAAGAGTTATTCCTCTAGTCAACTCAATATCTAATATACCTAAAAAATCTAACAGACTGCTCTTATCAAATGGCATTGTAAAGCCTCATTTTTTCTTTGATGGATTCATAACTAAAAATTGTCCCTTTCACACCTATTTTCTCTAGAATTCTTATCGCATTCTCTAGTTTCTCATTTTTCTTGATTTTATTTAATGTTTTTAGAATCCCTAACAATTCACTTGCCTTTTTGTATTTTTTTGCGAGAAATATAAGCATCTCATAACTTATCTTGTTTTTCATCAAAATTACTGGGATTGCATAAATTCTTCTCGCATTATTCTGCAATAGGATGGATGTTATTATATATTCTGGGCATATTTCTTTGCCTTTTTCAATTTTTAGTCCCATTTCCCTGTAGCCAAATCTGCTTAAATTACATGCAAGATCTATTTCTGAGATTTTCGCGGGATTTGTTTCCTCTCTTTCTGTTTTTATTTTCAGGTTCTTTGCCAATGCTAATTTAATCATTATCCACAAATTCTGCGGCGAGAAAAACGCTATTTTATTCCAGAGCATTTCTTTTGCTGGATTTGCCTCTTCTGAATTAATTAATTTCAAAAATTCTTCTTCTGTCAGAATAAGTGAATCTATCGCTATGCTATGCCTTCTTTGCAATTCTTCTATGATTGATAGTACTTCTTCTGGATTTATGGTATTCTTTAGCAAAAACATAAACTCTAACCTATTCGATTTCAGGTTGTGCTGGGGATTTATTATCAGTGCGGAGTCTATTGAATCCAAATTTTTCAACAACTTCTCCATATCTAAAAAAATCATCTGCATCTCTACGGCTTTTTCAAGGAATTTCTCTTTTTTCTTTAATTCCATTTCAACAAGAAGGTCTATTATCCTGTAATTATTGAAGTTCAGGGTTATGGTGGTGGCTTTTCCAATATTAGAGATCGCAATAACTTCTTTTTTCTTGAGTTCATGAATCTTGTCATAGATATTTTTGTAGTATGCAGTCCCATGAACCTCTCTTATCCTATTGGTCAACTCATTTATAGAAATTGGGCTACCTAAATCTTTAGATAGTGTTTCTATTATCCTAAACTCAGTGCTATCCATATTGCTCACTATTATAGTTTAAATACTATAATATTATAGTATAAATACTATATAAATACTTTTCGTTTTAAGTAAAACCACGCTTGCTTCAGCAGTCTCGATAGCAAAAAGCTAATGTGAGGTTAACTGTTAAATTAATAAACCTAAAAGGCGAATCAATAATTGGTTATATGAAGTTAAGCCTGCCTGCAAAAATAATTCTCGCCGCAGCGGTTTATGTAATATTATCTCAAGTTCTGCATACAGCATCCACATTCTTAACAATGGGGTATTACACCGATCCAAATTACTTTCCAGTATGGAGCAAAGTCATGATGCCTGGCCCAGGTCCGCCTCCGGCAACATTCTATTACTATTCAATAGCGTTCTCTTTCATATCCGGATTAATTTATTCTTTTGTTTATTCGAGAATAGGTTGCCATTTTAAAGGAAAAGCACTGCAAAAAGGGATTAGGTATGGCTTGGGTTTATTTTTAGTTGCTGGCATTCCAACATTTTTTACTATGTATCTGCTGGTAAATCTGCCTTTTGGTTTGTTGGTTTCCTGGCTGACGATTGATACTCTGTTGGGTTACTTAATTGCTGGAATTGCAATAGCAAAGATTGTTAGATAAAGCTTAATTTATTCGCATCATTAGAGTAAAACGTAAAATGTATTCTTACAAACATCAGATTACTTCCAAGCAGGCATCTTCTTCATCTGGCTGTCGACCAATTTTTCAGATTCTTTTTGTGATTTTCCCTCAGACTTCATGACAAATTGAACCCAGCCTTTTCTTATTTGCTCTTTGGATTTGAGTTTTCCACTCTCGTCAACACAATATTTGCAATATCTGCCGCCAATCTTTCCGCCGCCATAGTCTTCCAGTTTTCCCATAGGCATGCCGCAACTTTCACATTTCATTATTACCACCTTTGTTATTTTTCAATTCATAAATTAATTCTTAAAATTAAATATTATCTTATGGATCCAAGACTGCCTACAGCCGAGCACATCCTGGCAAAAATACTCGAGAATAAATTCCATGTTAGAGTAGGCATCTGTAAATTCGATGATCGCGGTCTACTGGAAGTTTATTCTAATACTGACATGAGAAAAATTGACGCAAAAGCCTTAGAAGAGCAAGTAAATGAAGTGATATCAAAAAATCTTCCTGTCAAAAAATACATCCTTTCAAGAAAAGAAGCCGAGAAGGTTGCTGACCTGAGAAAAGTTCCTGAATCTGTGGAAGATATAAGAATCGTTGACATTCATGGGTTTGACAAAAGGCCGTGCAGGGATGATCATACAGACAACACCAGCGAGATCGGGATGATCAAGATAAAAAGCATCGAAAGAGTCGGCAAAGACAGGTATAGGTTTTTGTTTGAATGTAAATAATAAAGGAAAAACAAGAGGATGTGCTTTCACATCCCCTTTAACAAATTCTAACTACTTCTTGAATTTAGCGAATGTATCTGCAGCTGCTTTGTTGACTTTTTTAAGCGAATCCACAACCATCTTTCCAATCTCTTCTGATGTAACCATAGTCTTCTTTACAACTTTTTTCGAGACATCTTCCGCTACACCACCAGCTTCCTTAGCAGTTGCTCCAGCCCTTTGGCATACTGATACAATCTTAACTTTCATAAATTCTTCTAAAGTTCCAGACTTTTTCTTAACCTTTACCATATTATCCCCTCTTATAGTTAATTGAAAAAACGAGAATAAATAAAAAATTATTTCAACTTCTAACACGATTAAATATTTGGTAATGATTATGGCGAAGAAAGTGAAAGAGAAAACCAACAAAAAGAAATACGCTGGCAAGACTGAAGAAGAATGGAGAGATTGGGAAGAGAAATTCGGCAAGAAGATGGATAAAGCTGGAAAAGAAATGGGGAAAAAAGGAAAGGAATTTGGCGAGGAGATAGAAGGCCTTGCAGAGAAATTTAGCAAACATATGGAAAGGAAAGGAAAAAAATTAGAAAAAAAATGTAAAGACCGGTGGTTCAATGTCTTTGGGCCTATAGGCCCTTTGGTCAGAGGTTTATTCGGGTTATTATGGCTTATGGTTTGTGTGTGGCTCCTTAATCTGGTCAACTCCAGCTTGCAGAGCGATTTTGTTTTGAGGCTAACTTATCTGATCACAACGCATATCTACTACTTCTTCCTAGCTTTCTTGTTTTTTGCGTATAACGATTACTTCTCTAGAAAATCACACAAGTTCTACTGGATGATCTCGCCAATCACTAATGGTGTTAGTGCAGCCATAGTGCTGTGGTTTTTGATAGCCGTGCTTAATCTTATCACAATTTATGTAGGAAACAGCATGCTAACATATGCATTGAATTTTCTGAAAGGGAATTTGTTTGGAATATTCCTGTTTCTCGTTGCAGTCGGGTATGCTGTTGTGTTAATAAAAAAATCTTTAGATAGGTCATAATACCGAGAAATCCAAAACATAAATTGGACTGAAGAGTTGATTTCCTCTCCTCTGAACTTGAGGCACGAAAAAGAATACACCCTTAGTTTTCTAATCTGGTTTAGAATTTTGAATTTAAATAATCAATTTATAGAGTTCTCAATTATTCTTTTTTGTCTCATTTCTAATCCAATTCATTATCTTATCTTTTGTCCCTACAATAACAGCCCTATTTGTGATCTGATATATTTTACTCAATAACATACTATAACAGGCATCTCCGCAGATCCCTCTTGCAGCAGCTAAACCCAATTTATTATTCAATTCTCTTGTGATTTCAAATGAAGCCTTGTGGATGGCACCACTATTTATGAGAAAAATATCCCCACCTAAAAATAGAGTATTGACATATAATTCATTTATTGAACTTTCATCTTTAGGATCTAGATTCTTAGCTGAAATTATCAATTCATTATAAGGCCCTATTAGTGGTGTGTATTTTTCGACTATATGAGCAGTTTTTGAAAGTTTCTTGAATTCCCTTTCTTCGACTTCTATTCTTTTGAAATCTGTACCGAAATTTTCGTTTGCTATATCTATTATTCTATTCACATTAGAAATGAAATTTTGGAAATCTTCAAAATTATTAAGGGCAGATGAATCTATTGTATTAAAATTTTTCAACTCATCCGAAATCAAAATAGCAATATCCTTCTTTGAGGGTAAGATAATCTTCCCTGTATTTTGAGGTTTAATCTCTGGTTGCGTGCAACCTGATAATATCAAAATTAATACCAAAAAGATAGATATGACTTTTTTCATAACTTTTAGATAACTTAACAAACTTTTATTTTTGAACAATTCACCCCACCCTTTCACTCACTATATTCTTTTGAGGGAAAATTATAGTGAGTTGAGGGGTGGGGTAGTCACATATATCAACATCTTTCTCTTATCTGAAGGATCTGGTTCCTGATAAATGAGTCCAGCAGATTCCAAAGCAGGCAATATTTGTTGTCTTAGAAGCCAATCTTGAATAGGTCTTCCATAAACTTCATAATGCTTTTGGGAGATGTCCCTACGACTAGCCCCATCTTTCACGATTGGCTCTATAACTTCTTTGAATAGTCTGTAGATATATGGAGGGATACCCAAGTCTTGACTTTCACCAAGTTCATCCCATATCCTAAATGCTTCATCGATATCCTCTTTTGTTGCTGTTATATTGTTGTTTTCATCTCTTTCATGAGACCAAAAGTTGAATGATGCGATTCCCTTGATTATGGAAAATATCCTTCCCAAGTCCCTCATATGTTTAGGTTTCAGTTTAGGATATTTTTTAACGAATTTTCCATAAACATAATCGGAATCAACCAATATTTTAGAAATAGCAGTTTTTTTGATTTCAACAATTCGTTGAGCCAGCAAATCCCTTTTTGAGTTCTTCAGTTTTTCTTGAAATTTATAGGGATCACCTTCTCTTAAGGCCTTCAGATATAATGATTCACGAATCTTTTCTTGTGTAGTCTCTGGACTTAGTAAAATATTTCTTGTCACTTCTTGCTCATCTGCCTTTAAAGAACCTGTGCAGAATATCACCGACGGGAATCCCCTGATTAGAACATTTTTTGTCCGCAAACCTTTCCTTTCTTTTTTATCTGTAATCTTGTATAGAAGCTCTTTTTGGTCATGACTCAATAAGGGCCTTAGTCTCATAAGCAATTGGTCGTGTGGTTGGTCTAGGAAAATGATTATTTTTCGTTCTAAATTTATTATGATGCATTTCTTTTCTTTGTCCCATTCACCGCTGTCGTGATAGAATGAGGTTGGACTTGAATAGGCAATTAAAATGACATCCTCTTTTGGGAACAATGACATTATCTCCAAAGGTATGTAGCTCTTTCCAGTGCTGCTGGGAGCTCTAAAACTTAAATTGAATTGTGAATCTTCGGTATAGGCTGTAAGCATGCAAAAAAATGTTAGAACCTTGTTTATGTCATCATGTTTTACAGTCGTCTCAAGTATTTCCTGGAGTTCTTTTATGCTCATTGGTTTTATTGATTCTAATTTATGGATGTTCTTTTTTGTTATTATCCTGCAATAACATTTTTCAACAAAGAGAGCTGCATTACTTCTTGGCAATTTTGCTATATCACCAACTTTGAATGGGCCATATTCTGCCCCATCACTACCTATTATTTTTTCTTTGACATCTTTGATGAAAAATACTAGAAGTTGATTTTCTTTAATCTTAACCATAAACTTCACCATCATCGTTTATCTTAACCCCAACGTAAGGTATTCTGATGCAGAAACCTAGTTCGTCCCATCTTTGGATGATATATTTTGCTTCTTTTTTCGAGAATCTCCAATTCTTGAACCATGACCAAATTATTGGGAATTTAATAATCTTTTCTTGGTTTAGCCCAACTAATCTGGAATTAGAAAAATGTTTATTGAATCTAATAAACAATTCCTCTAAAAACTTTTGTTCAATCTTTTGTAATCTATTAGCTTCTAGCTCCAGAGTTATTTTCAGCATTGAAACCACTTTTTTCTTTTTCTTTTAACCACAATTCATGAAGTATGACCCAAGAGGCGGGCATAAATTTAATTTGTTCATCTTCTTGATTCTTCATCATTCAGCACCTTCTCTATTTTAAGGTATTCAAAGTTAGCACCCTTTAGATGTGTTAGACGCCTTTTAAGCTCATTCAAAAGTGACATTGATGTAATTCTAAATTCCACCGCAACCTTTGTTCCTTCAGATTCGATTTTGTATGCAAGAGGGAATTTTTTGGAGAATCTAGCTAAACAATCAGCAACTTTATAAGATGGTACATTATTACATTCCAATTTAACTTTTAACATTGTCTCCACCTTCACCCAAAATTCTCTCAGCTTCTTCAAGATACTTTCTATCAACCACGCTGTACCAAGTCGCATTTTTTTCTCGCCCTTCTGAATTACATTTTTCTAAAACCCCGACTGCTGCTAAGAAAGAGAGTCTCTGGTTGAGATAACTGTAACTCATTCCAAATTTGAACTGTTCCACCAATTCTATTGGTCTTTTAGGCATCTTGCAAGCTTTTACAATTCTTGCATCTGTTTGAGTAAATTTTACTTCCATCGTATAACCTCCGAAGAAGAAAAATGCAAATCTATTTCTTCTTCTACTTCTATTATTGGTGTATCGACTGAAGGATAGATTTAATCAGTTTTTCTTTGTTTTTTGTGACAAAATTCAAGAGGTGAGATTTTGAATAAAGGAGAATCTAAAAACTTCCATATGCCTAGATCAGGACGGAAAGGTGAGATATTACCCTTAATAGATGGCAAGAATATAGAACTACCTACCCTATCCCAAGAAATAATTAACGAAACTCAGAAAATAAGAAAAGATCTTTATATAGATACAATGAAATTAGTGGGGGATAAGTTAGACTTTGTAGGAAAAATAATTGAGAGAATAGACAGAATTATTGGGGAACTCTATCTCACTTATGAAAAAAGAAGGATTAAAAAACCCTATGAATTAATTCTATGCTATAAAGAGTTGAACCGCTACTTCAATAATATTAGAAGTTATTATATTCTACTCACGAATGACAAACAAAATTTGGATTCAATATCATTTCAATTTAGTTTCAATCTACCGGATTTTAATTTTAAAGGCATTAATGGAAAAATTTTCGAAGTGCTTATTGGTTGTAAAGAAGAACTGGATAAAATTAGTCTGTTGCTAGGGCAAGTACAAAATGACATAGAATACTGTAATATTTATGGGGCAAAAATTCAACGATTATTGACACTTAAAGTGCTATATGAAAATAGGTTCTCACAGGGAAAATATGACAAAGAAATAGTTAAGCCAAAGGGTCTTGGAGAAATATGTGGATTAATAAAAAATGAAATGGATGAAAATGGAATTGATATTTCTATCACAGCAATCAAAGAAATATTATATTCACTTAAGAAGATAGGTCTTGTTGATAAACACAAAATAAAAAAATATAGAAAACAACCTAAGAAAAGAATTGAGCAACTCAGTTTTAAAAAGAAAGATGGGACTAAGGTTAGGCAAGGAGCTAAAAAACACATTTATTTCCTTACAGAAAGTGGATCTAAATATTTTCACGGAATTAAATGGGATCTTTATTGGTTTTCAAAATCATCTGCTTCTTAACCTCTTCTAACTCCGGAATACTATTCAGCATATCGCCCAGCTGACCATTCATCTCCCCAGAAAACTTATCCAATACTTCAATAGTAGCTGAGAACGGGAAGCAATCCTCAGCAGCAATCCTAACCATCCCCTCATCACAGTCAAGAGCTTTGAGGTAATCAGCTATGAGGCTTCTGATTCCTTTCTCGCCCTCAGCCAAAGATTCAAATTCAGATATTATGTCGAACTGGAACAACCTATCTCTCCCTAATTCTAAAACAAGATACTGATCCAATAGCACAACCAGCCTGATGAAACTATCCATGCCTGCACTTTCTATCCAGTCCTGCCTGTGCAGCAGCTCCAAGCATTTGGGTTTCAAGCCATTGTTCTTAAGCTTCTCTATTTTCTTCTGGTTCTTCGATGAAAGCTTCTCCATCAGCATATGCAGCCTTATGGGATCTATTGCCGATTCTTCCTCACTCTTCCCTTTGTTAATCTCCTTGAATGCCTCGCCGATAAACTTCACGAACCCATCCCATTCCTCTTTTGAGAGGTCATGCGATATTCTAATTGCCACCAGCAAGCAGTCCTTGTAAAGCCCATGGTGCCTGTGGATATCCAGGAACAACCTTAATCTGAGATTCTCGAGAACCAGTGCTTTTCTTATGGGATGATTTGTTTTTATATCCTCTTCGAGTATCTTCTTGAATTTATCAAACATGAAATGATTGAAAAGCCACAGCTGATCGCTTGAAGTTGAATGCAGCAACTGATTTATCTTTTGGGCTATCAGCTCTTTATCCTTGTCAGAAGCTGTCTTGGATTGGAATGCAAGGTAATCAAACATAGTCTTTCTTTGGTCAATATTCAAACTTCTGAATAGCTTGTCTATTCTGTATTCCAGCTTATTCATTTAACCGCCTTTAACATTCAGCACAGTCTCCAGCGTTTGGAGCTTTGCTAGGACATCCCTTTGCTCAAATGCCTTGAGCATGGAGTTGCAGATGTATGCTATTGAGTTAGCTCTCCTTATGTCTATTTTGCCTGCCCTCAAATCATTAACAGTTTTTTCGTACAGGTCTATAATTTCCGAGGTGCTATTGATCTTGATAGGACCTTGTGTGCATTCTACTTTCTTATTACTTCTCCCGCCTTTTGATGCTGCTTCTTTTCTGGATTCCATTACTTCTTCGTTTTTGCTGTGGAAGAAGCAGAACTTGTCATCATCCAGAGCTTTCGCTTTGCAATGTTCTCCATCGGTTTTTACAAATTGACACTCCATTCTACCACGAATTTATTACTTAGAGTAATAGGTTACCTGCTCAAAACATACTATCGAAAGGAGCCCTAAATATACTTTTGGTATGGAATGAGGGGAAATGAAGGTAGATGTCAATAAATGAGCGAGCATTTAACGAGGGCGAAGCCCGAGTATAAAGCGAGCGAATTATTGGAATATCAGATAATTTCCTGATGGAATTAAACAATAAAAATTTTCATCTTGATATTTAAAGAATCTACCCAAAATAAGTAATGTGGATGATATGAGTCTCAAAGAAGAAACAGAAAATCTTTATGATAAGTTGGCAGAAATATTTCATGAGAAGAGAACAAAAGAAAAACACTTCAATGAGCTTATGGAAATGCCTTTGTCATTTTCATTACTTGGAAATGTGAGTGGGAAGGAGATATTGGATGCTGGCTGTGGAACTGGCATTTCTTCTAAGATCCTCGCACAGAATGGTGCAAAAGTCACTGGGATAGAGATCAGTAAAAAAATGCTAGATATTGCAGAAGAGTACTGTAAAGGTCTTGAGATTAAATTTGATAAAGGCAGCGTAGATGAATTGCCATATGAAGATGATTCATTTGATGCAATTCTTGCTTCTCTTGTTATTCACTATTTCGAAGATCCGACTGGTGTATTTAAAGAGTTCCAAAGGGTTTTAAAGAAAGATGGCATTCTTGTGTTCTCAACCAATCACCCAGTAAATAGCTGTATTGATGAATTCACTGAATATAAGAATAAACCAGCTGTTGTTGTAAGTGATTATTTCACGAGAAGGAAGTTCTATTGGAGCAGCAAGAGAATGGGAAATGCCAAGATACTATCGATGCATTTCACCTTTGAAGACTTATTTAGCTTCGTGCTAAAGAATGGTTTCCAGATAGAAGATTTAAGGGAGTCGCAACTACCAAAGGAAGCTGAAAAAATACTAGGAAAAGAAAGGTACAATCAATGGAAGTATATTCCAACATTTGTTGTGTTTAAGTGTAGAAAGATTTAGTTGGTGGTATTATGAAATTCAACAAACTGATTCCTGAATTAAGCGTCTCAAACCTTAACAAAAGTCTTGAATTCTATACGAAAATTCTTGGTTTTAAGATTGAGTATCAAAGAGAGGAGTCGAAATTCGCCTTCTTATCAATCCAAGGATCTCAGATAATGATTCAGGAAAACAACGAAAACTGGAGTACAGGCAAATTGGAATATCCTTTTGGCAGGGGAGTCAATCTTTCGATTGATGTGAATGATGTTGATAGAATAGTCAAGAAACTTGAAGACCATAAATATCCCGTAAAGATGATGCCTAAGAAGAACTGGTACAGAAAGGGGGATGTTCTTCTAGGGGTTAAAGAAATACTGGTCTTGGATCCAGACGGTTATCTGCTAAGGTTTTCTCAATCTGTTTCTAATAGAAAATAGAAATAATTTCCATCAAAAAGGATAGTCATATTTAGAGATCTAATTCTAGAAAAGAAGGCATTAAGGCAAAGAAATGATCATATAACCCCTTTTTATTTTTATCTGCATAAAAAACCATTGTGCTTGATATAGTAAGAAGACGATCGAGATGATAAATGAAAAAAATCCAGCAGAAATCAAAGTATCTTTGCTGTCAAAAGGAATAAATTTTGATATGAATCTTTTTAGTGATTATAGTCGAGAATTCTATGATAATCAATTTGTTTATGGGAGAACGAGTAAAGGTGTGATGCCAGAACACAGATTCCCACAGGTCTTGCTTCTCGGTAATGAAATCGTATCTGCTTTGCTCAGGAGGGAAGGTTCTCCATGGAATCTGAAAATGGAAGATAATGAATTGAGACTTTATCATAATGATAGATACGTACAGGATATTGGTCTTCCTGAAAGACCAAAATATTTTGATAAAAAACTGAGTGATGGGACGCCAAGCGAATCGATAATAGCGGTTGCGGGTCAAGATACCCCAGGTTTTTTCCTTTATCCAGAATGTTATTATTTCTCAGAAGGGGTGCCATGTGGTTTTTGTTCAATGAGAAATACAAGAAGGACAGCTGGCAAACACATGACATCAAATTTTATAGAAGATAATATTGCAGAGGCCACACGACTATTTCAAAGAACTAAATGGAGGGATATACCTATAATATCTGTTACTACTGGTACGCCAAGAAATGACAGTGAAACTAGAGAATATGTATTAAGAATGATAAGAGCTATGTATGATGCTTTGGATCCAAAAATACCAATACATGTTCTAACCCATCCGCCGAATGATTTTGATGTTATTAATGAATATAGAGGGGCAGGTGTAACATCTATAGCATTCAATTTGGAAATTTTTGATAGAGAGTTATTTAAAAGTATATGTCCAGGAAAAAACTTACACTATGGATATGATAAATGGCTAGATGCCATTGGCCATGCAAGAGATGTTTTCGGTAATTATAATGTGTATTGTGGTTTAGTTTGGGGTTTTGAGCCAGCTGAAAAAGTCATGGAAGGTAATAGATATTTCTTAGATAGAGGAGTAGGCATAGCTTCAAACATATTTCATGCAGACCCGAACTCAGTATTGGGAAAACACCCACATCCCGCAGAAGATTATATATTGGAAATAGCTAGAAACGAACATGAACTTTTTTTAGAATACCCAGAGGCAATGACCATATTTCCTGTTAGCATGAGAAGCACAGTAGATTGGGAAGCACGCAGGGGCGATTTCTCATGAGAGTTTATGTAGACTGTGTGGGTTGTGAGCAAAGGAACTTGGATGCACAGAGGGTTGTTGATTACCTTAAGGCTAATGAAGTAGATATTTCAGATTCTCCTTTGGGGTGTGATTATTCCATAATAATTACTTGTGGTGTTGATTCTAGCAATGAACAAAGGTCTTTGTCAAGAATAGAACAAATATCAAAATCCATTCCAAAGAATGGTAAATTGATAGTTGGTGGTTGTTTGCCTTCTATAAGTCCAAGTAGATTGTCTAAATATGACATATATGGGACATTTTCTCCTAGAGACATCTATGTTTTGAATGACCTTCTTGGTCTATCAGTAACATTAGATGATATTAGCTACCCAAATAGATCAAGATTTGATTCAGAACAGAGATTTGGAGTTTCATCTGATCTTTCCCCAAGGGAAGAATATGATATGGCAAAAAGAGGTTTTAAATTAAGAATAAGTGAGGGATGTCTAGGCAACTGTTCATATTGTATGATAAGAAAAGCTACAGGAAGACTCAAAAGCGAATCTCCAGATTCTATAGCAAAACAAATGAAAGATGGAATAGAAATGGGTGAGAGAACAGTAATGCTTATGGCTGGAGATACTGGAGCATATGGAAGAGACTTGGGTATTAGATTTTACGATTTGTTAAGAGATTTAATTTCAGTTCATGGGGATTACCAAGTTTTTATACATGACTTCAACGTCAACTGGCTCATAAGAAATCTGGATGAATATATTGACATATTTCGTTCTAGAAATGGTCATAAAATAAGAGGATCAAACTTCCCTATGCAATCAGGAAGCAATAGGATACTCAGGTTAATGAGAAGACCTTATACCGCTGAAGATGCTATTAGTGCGTTAAAAAGAACGAGAACATCAGCTCCTCATATTTTTCAGGGTTCTCATATAATTGTGGGATTTCCAGGAGAAACAAACGAAGATTTCGAAAGAACTCTTGAGATGTTAGATGATGTGGGATTTGACTTCGTCACATGTTTTCGTTACTCTGAACATGAAATGTCAGATTCTGCCTCATTGCCTGACAAGGTTAGTAATGATGTTGTTAATGAAAGGCTTGATAGGACTGCAAATAGCTTGGGAGATAAGGTAAAGATTATAGGCTGATATTATGGCAAGACTTGGTATATTGGATAATTTCACAGCAACTCATGGAACTAGATGTTTAAGAGAAGATATGTTTGGAGTAGAGGTTATTTTTAGTGGTAAGATCAGGAATGGTTTTGTTGATGGTCTGGATTATGATAGTCCTGTAAGTGCATTGCGGGGGGTTCTGTCAAGTATGAATGGTGCTTATCTTGATGATATTATTGGCAGAGCAACGAATGAAAATATTGCTCTTTATATATTATTTTCCTTGAGAAAATGGCTGCCTCATTCTGTTAGAGTATATGAGGGTAACAGCAAATATGTAGAAGTTTCTCCTTCAGATTTAGATTTCAATGAATATCCATCCTATCTTGCATTAAGCAAGGCAAAAAGCCTCTTAATGAGAGAACGACCTTCAGATGCTATAGAAGAACTCAATCAAATCATATCGATGAATCATGATTTTGCAGATGCGTATAATCTCAGAGGAAGATGCCACAAATATATGGATAGGTATGATTTGGCTCTTTTGGATTATATGAGAGCCCTTATTATTAACCCAGATTTTGGTGAAGCCTATAGGAATTTAGGTAATGCATACTATTACTTGGATGATAATGACCAAACGATCCCAGTATTTACAAAAGCAATTGAGCTTATGCCAAATTCAGCATTAGCTTACAATAATAGAGGATTCGCATATCAGAAGTTAGAAGAATTTGAACTTGCGGCACAAGATCACACAAAAGCCATAGAAATTGACCCAAACTATGCAGAGGCATATGGAGACAGGGGAGATGTTTTTATGGCACTTGGTATGAAGGATCTTGCCGAAAGAGATTATCAAAAAGCTAGAGAACTTGCAGATTCAGGAAATGATACCTATGCTGGCATAGTGATGTATTGAGATGATGAATGTGCTTCCAGATCTTTATTATGGAATAGCAGCCTATAATGAAGAGGATAATATCCTCTCGTGTCTAGAATCTCTTGATTCTCAAACCATAAATGCAAGAATTGAGACATTAGTATGCACTAATGGTTGTGTTGACAGAACCGAGGAACGCATATTAGAAGGTATAAAAAGATATCCGAGGCTTCACATTAATCCTCTTCGAAGCAGGAAAGGAAAAGCATTTGCCCAAAATGAAATAGCAAGATCAGCAGTAAATAGGGATGTCCCAATGACCTTTATCGATGCTGATGTTGTATTGGACAAAAAATGTATTGAGATATTATATGATGATATGACTAACATAGATAGACTAATAGTCGTAGGCGCATGGCCTGTGCCAGCAAGACCTGAAGTCATGTCGTCTTGGGAAAAATTCCTTTACATGGTACTTCATGCAAGAGCATTTTATCCAGAGGCTGAAGTTTCGGTTAATGATGTATCTGCTTATAAAAGTTATGCATACGAAAGTCCCCAATCAACAGTCTCTCCAGAATTCGAAAGCCGCTCAAGAATATACTTTCACGGGCGAACATTCATGATGAGAAATGTTGGATTCTTCTATCTCCCTGAAGATGAGAATACAGCAGACGACACCTTCATACCAAATTTCATACATACAAATTATGGTCCTGGAACGATAAG
>Ga0210057_1006107_pt1 | contig 15122 bp, 17 predicted proteins | sample CryGeyCG2114_010_2_FD_183968 | JGI IMG/M metagenome (GOLD analysis project Ga0210057, IMG submission 183968) | Groundwater microbial communities from aquifer - Crystal Geyser CG10_big_fil_rev_8/21/14_0.10 (SPAdes) (version 2) | ecosystem: Environmental > Aquatic > Deep subsurface > Groundwater ... | reverse complement strand
TCGAAGGACATATGGAAATTCTTCCTTTGTAGGCAAAACAGGAAGTATTGCTTTTTCAGCTAATGCTCCATGGCCTATTTCACGCCTTGACGGAAATCCAACTCTTCCAACCTCACCTACTGAGTAAGGTGGAAAATTGTAATGATGCATGTATCTTTTTTCTTCTTGACCTTCAGGACCTTCAATAATCTGTTCAAGCCCAGGCGATCCCAGAGTTGCAACTGACAAGACTTGGGTATCTCCACGATGGAAAAGTCCCGTTCCATGAGTGCGGGGAAGGATTCCAACCTCAGCACCAAGTTCGCGAATGTCATCAATCCCACGACCATCGACTCTTTTTCCAGTCGTAGTTGTGTTAGTTCGAATCATTTCTTTTGTTAGATAATCAATTGCACTTTCAAAATCTTTTTCGACATATTCGACTTCTTCCTTTTCTAGTATTTTTTTGATGACTTCGCGCGTCATTGAACCATCGTCATATTCGCGTGCTAGTTTATATTCGAGAATGTCTTTTAGTTCTTGGTCGTATGAACCTGTAAGTAATTTGCGAAGATCATCTGGAACAGCTTTTTCTTCAACAACTTCTTTTTCCATCCCAATTTTTTCTCTTAGGGTGTTAAAAAATTCTATAAGTTTTAAGTTTTGAATCTTTGCTACTTTTATTCCCTCTTTTATAACTTCATCAGATACTTCTGATGCAGCGGCCTCAAGCATTACAACTTTGTCTTTGTTTGATGTTACAAATAAATCCATCGAAAAATCTGATTTAGTTTGTTTGTCAGGATTAATAATGTACTTTACTTCCGGAGCATCACCCTTCATACAAGCTATCCGAGTCGCAGCTATTGGACCATTCCAAGGAGCTGGCGAAACATGAAGAGCTGCTGAAACTGCATTGGTTGCTAACACTTCTGGATCGTTAACTTTGTCGACAGACATAAGCGTAACAACAATTTGTACTTCTCGACGATAACTTTTAGGAAAAAATGGTCTGACTGATCGATCAATAACTCGACCAGTTAGAATTGCGTCGTCCGTTGGCTTTCCTTCACGTTTTACCCATCGCGAGCCTTTGATTATTCCTCCGGCATAAAGTTTTTCGTCATAAACTATCTGTAATGGAAAATAATCAAGATCGTTTTTTTCACGACCGATTGTAAGGGCGACCATTACACATGTCTCGCCCATTGAGGCAAAAACTGATGTTGTAGCAGCATGTGCTAATTTTCCAAACTGAAGTTTGAATTCTTGACCATTGACATCAATGGCTGTTTCGTACTGTTTCATAATAAAATGTTTTTTAGGAGAGTTTGAAGAAGAAGATTTGGGAGAAAATCCGAAATTCGAATACCTAAACTCAAAACAAAAAAACTATTTAGTTATTTGCTTTGTATTTCGATGTTCGAATTCCAATGTTTTATCCTGTGAGCCTACCTATTCGCTCGCCTAATAATTAATAAATAATAATTATTTCTTGAGTCCAAGTTCTTTGATTACAACTCCATAACGAGCTTCATCAAGTTTCTTGAGATAATTCAAGATTCGACGACGTTTAGCAATAACTTTTAATAAGCCGCGTCGAGAGTGATTGTCTTTTTTGTTGCCTTCCAAATGATTGGTTAGACGGTGTATTTTGAATGTAAGAAGTGCTACCTGCACTTCAGGAGATCCAGTATCTCCATCCTTTTGTGAGAACCTTTCGATTATTTCTTGTTTATTTTCTGGGAGTTTGACCTGTACCATACGTTTTGTTTTTTGAGTATAATGATGTTCTAATCTTATTGATTAAGTTGTGATTATAATTGATTATAAGACTCGTTGCAAGCTCTATTTTTATAAAATGCTCTCAAAAAGACTAATAAGATTCAAACTTAATAATCTACGATTTGTCGTAATTCTCGTCCTACTGGCCTTTTTAATAGCAATTATATACTTCTTTCCTCCTATAAATATATTCTTAATTTCTTTGAATATTTTAATAATTACTTTCATTACCTATCTCGCATCAAACTTTCTATCTTCGGTGAAACGTAAATACATGTTAACTTTTTTCGTATTTTCCCAACTTTGGATGACGTATTTTGTAGGAATCGATATTATCAATACATTACTATTAATTTCATTTATAATAGTTGCTGCAAAGCTTCTTCCAAATAAATCACATGACAAATAAATATATTACCACCACAATTCCGTATGTAAATGCAGATCCACATATTGGATTTGCACTTGAGATTGTTCAAGCTGACACTTGGGCACGTGCTCAAAATCTTATTGGGAACTCAGTCGTTTTCAATACCGGCACCGATGAACATGGCGCAAAGATTTACGAGAAGGCACAAATTGAAAATAAGGATACTCAAGATTACGTTAATGAATACGCTGTAAAATTTGGTAATTTAAAACCAGCATTAAATCTCAGTTACACCAACTTCATCAGAACGACAAATGATGATCATATAAAAGCAGCTCAAGAATTCTGGAATCGTTGTGCGCAAAATGGAGATATATATATAGATACATATAAAGTGAAGTACTGCGTAGGTTGCGAACTTGCCAAGACAGAATCAGAACTTGTTGATGGCAAATGTCCGCTGCACTCAAATCGTGAGGTGGAATTAATCGAAGAAGAAAATTATTTTTTCAGATTTTCAAAATATCAAAAAAAATTACTGGAACTATATTCTAAACAGCCGGACTTTGTCAAGCCCGCCCATCGCCTTGAAGAAATTAAAAACTTTGTATCAAATGGGCTTGAGGACTTTAGTATTTCAAGAATCAAAGAAAAAATGCCTTGGGGGATCGCTGTTCCTGGGGATGATCATCACGTTATGTATGTGTGGTTTGATGCATTGGTAAATTATATTTCTACTTTAGGCTGGCCGACTGATATGACTTCATTCTCAAAATCATGGCCTGGTGTGCAAGTAGCAGGAAAAGATAATCTAAGGCAACAATCAGCGATGTGGCAAGCGATGTTGATGTCTGCAGGAATTGAATCATCAAGTAAGATTTTTATACATGGTTTTATCACAATGAATGGGCAAAAAATTAGTAAATCTTTGGGCAATGTAGTTGACCCTTTCAAACTTGTAGAAAAGTACGGAACTGATACAGTAAGGTATTATTTGCTCAGAGAAATACCAGCTCTTGATGATGGTGATTTTTCATTCTCAAGAATGGATCAAATTTTTGAGTCCGATCTGGCTAATGAACTTGGCAATTTAGTTTCTCGTGTAACAACTCTTGCGCAAAAAGATGGAGTTGAAATGAGCGAGCAGCCTTTGGAAAAAACCTCAATATCAAATGAGCATCTCAAGATGATTGAATCGTTTGAATTTGCAAAAGTACTTGAGTCGATATGGCAAAATTTTAAATTAATGAATAAAGAAATAAATGAAGTGGAGCCTTGGAAACTCCAACTGGATCAAAGAACGCCATATTTGATCAAATGGTTAAGTTTGTTAAGTAATCAAGGTTATGCATTAAAGCCGTTTCTACCTGATACAGCTGAGAAAATCATCAATGCAACAACTGGTAAAATTGAAAAGATTGCTCCATTATTTCCCAAAAAAAACCTAAACCATAATTCTTGAATTAACGCTAATATGAAAAAATTGATTGAAAAATTGCGATTTCCAAAAAAGATGATGATTTTTTCGGTTGTTGGACTTTTTGGAGTGATTGTTATTTTTGCAGGAATTATCTTCTTATATATATACATTTTTTCTGGGTTACCTTCTCCTTACTCCCTAAGAAATTATAAAGCTACTCCTCTATCGAGCCAAATATATGATCGAAATGGAAAAATTCTATATGAAGTGTTTCGTGATGAGAATCGTACTCCAGTAAAGTTCAAGAACATCCCTAAGTCGTTAATTAATGCCACTATCGCAATTGAAGATAAGGATTTTTATCATCATGGAGGTGTTTCTTTGGTATCTGGAGTACTACGTGCGGCTCGTGAAAATTTGAAGTCTGGAGACCTTCAGGGCGGTTCAACGATTACTCAACAGTTAGTCAAAAGTGCGCTACTTACTCCTGAACGAACGATTCAAAGAAAAATTAAAGAGATGATACTGGCTGTTTGGGCAGAACAAATATTCTCAAAAGATGAAATTCTTGAGATGTATCTAAACCAAGTTCCGTATGGCGGATCATCATATGGAATTGGACAAGCTGCAAAAATATATTTTGATAAATCTCCCAAAGAATTAAAACTTCATGAAGTGGCAATGCTTGCTGGTCTACCTCAGGCTCCCACGCTTTACTCTCCACATACAAATCCCCAAAGAGCAAAGGCAAGGCGAGACAATGTTCTTCGGAGTATGAATCTTGAGGGATATATCACTGAGAAAGAAATGAATAATGCGATGAAGCAATCGATAGAAGTCCTGCCGCCTATGACAGACATCAAAGCGCCACATTTTGTGTTTGAAGTAAAGAAACTGCTTGAGGAAGAATACGGACTTACACAATTAGAAGAGGGAGGGCTGAAGGTGACAACAACTCTTGATCTTGAACTACAAGAAGACGTAGAAAAAATTGTTGCTGAAGAGGTGGAAAGTCTTGAATACTTACATGTAACCAACGGAGCAGTAATTGTCTCAAGACCTCCTACCGGAGAAATTCTCGCTATGGTGGGGTCGGTGAATTATTTTGACGGCGGATCAGGTGCTTTCAATGTGACTACAGCGGGAACAAGACAGCCTGGATCATCGATCAAGCCGATCAACTACGCGATCGGGATTGATAGAAAAATCGTAACTGCATCAACAATGTTTCTAGACGTTCCAACTTGTTTTACAAACCCAGGTCAACCAAAGGCATACTGTCCAAAAAATTATGATGGACAATTTCACGGACCAGTCCAGCTCAGATTTGCCCTTGCCAACTCATACAATATTCCTGCAGTGAAAATGCTTGCCTTTAATACCGTTGAGGATTTTGTCGCTTCTTCCTCTGCATTTCTCATCGACTCATTTAGTGATTCGACCAATTACGGACTTTCTCTAACTCTAGGTGGCGGAGAAATAGCGATGACTGAGATGTCTCAGGCTTTTTCAGCATTTGCAAACCAAGGAATTCCAAGACGACTAAATTACGTCTTAAAAGTTGAAGATCGTGAAGGAAATATTTTATATGAATTCAAAGATCATAATTTCACCCAAGATATTAATAAGTCAATTGATCGACCAAACTATCTGGCGATGAAGGGAAAGAAGGCAGTTTCTGAAGGAACGGCATTTATAATTTCACATATTCTTTCTGATAATGGTGCCAGATCAACTGCATTTGGATCAAACTCTGAGCTTGTGATTCCCGGAAAAACAGTATCGGTAAAAACTGGAACAACCGACGATCTTCGCGATAACTGGACAATCGGCTTTACACCAAATTTTGAGGTAACTGTCTGGGTAGGTAACAATGATTTTACACCGATGGCACAAGGTGTGGCGTCTGGTCTCACTGGCGCTTCTCCAATTTGGCACGATGTGATGAGCCTCTTGCTGGAAAACCAGCCAGACCTTCCACCTGTGAAACCGTCAACAGTGATCGGAATGCAGGTCTGTAGCGACACCGGAGTTATTGCAAATAAACAAGGTGTAGAATACAACTGTCCAACAAGATTTGAGTATCTTCTTCAAGGAACAAATACTAGTGGCTCTATCTCAAAGCAACAGGTTCCAGTCAATAAAGACACTGATCAATACTTGCCAGACCCGAATAACCCCGCAGTTGAGATGCGTGAAAAAACAGTTTATAAGGATATGTTTGGAAATTACTGTGTAGACTGTAATCAAGAAAACGCAGCGAGACAGACTGTTATTCTACAGTAAAAAATATGCGTGCACTTATTCAACGAGTAAAAAAAGGGTCTGTTAAAATCGACGGCAAATTGTTTTCTTCAATTGGTTCAGGGTTTGTAATCCTTCTTGGAATATTTACAACTGATAACGAATCAAATATCAACAAGCTTCTTCCAAAAATTTTAAACCTTCGGGTTATGGACGATGAAAAAGGCGTGATGAATAAATCAATTATAGAAACACAGGGCGAAATATTAGTGGTTTCGCAGTTCACACTTTGCGCTGATACAAGCCGAGGCCGAAGACCATCTTATATCAACGCTATGAAACCAATTGAAGCAGAAAAGTTATATAAAGTATTTGTTAACAAACTTAATGATTATGGATTGTACATTCAAACCGGGAAATTTGGGGCGTTGATGGAGGTGGAAATAGTAAATGATGGACCGACTACGATCTTGCTTGAATCTTAAGATAGGGATAGTCCCGTTTCGGGACTATCCCTAAATTTGATAAATATTACAAAGCTTTTTTATATCCCCCACATCCATTATTGAGCCAGTGAGCGACTCTTGTAACGGTCGTTGTTGAAGTCTTCATCTTTTTTGCTATTGAGTCATAAGACATGTCCGTTTTTTCAAGAAGTCTAGCAATCTCGAATCGTCTCCCCATCTCTTCAAGTTCGTTTATTGTAGCAACATCGCGAAGTAAATTCAGCACATCCTGTCGATTTTTCAGCCTTGCAAATGCTTCAGCTAGATTATTTTCATTATTAGAGTTTGCTTTATAGTTTTTAAGTTTTGACATATGAAATTATACCACTCTCGCGACTTGAGAACTAACAATCACTTGACAAATTTATATCAACGTGTTAACATGCTAATATGAATATTTCTTTAGTCATCCTGAACTCGATTCAGGATCTAATATCCAAAGAGACAAAATACTTCCATCATCACCTCGCACCTGCGGGGTAGATTTCGTGTGAAATTATTTTCAACGACACCCCGCTCTTGGCGGGGTTTTTCTTTGGAAAAATTACTAATTTACTTTTATTTATGAAAACAAATTTATGGATCGACACAGACATGGGGAATGATGACATTGTGGCTATTTCTATGCTCTGTTTAAATCAGCAAATCACCATTCAAGGCATATCTCTTGTCAATGGCGTAAGTAGAGTAGACCAGGGCTATGTAAATATCGCTAATATTCTTTCTTATTTTGGATTATCTTTGCCTATTTTGAAAGGATTTTCTAAGGCTTTAATTCCAAATTCGAGTGCATTCCCTACTCTTGATCGTGAACGTGCTGAAAAATTAAATCTTTTAACTGGTCTGAATATTCCAAGTAAATCAAAATCTGTTATTAAAAATATTAATGATCAATCAGTCACAAATATTATTGCAGATAATACAACCATCCTCGCTTTGGGTCCTCTCACCAATTTAGCCATGCTTTTAAAAGAAGATAAAGAAAAATTTAAAAGTAAAATTACAAAAATTGTATTAATGGGTGGGGGTATAAATAATGGCAATGTTCCACCACTCCGAAAGGCAGAATATAATATTTGGCTTGATCCACAAGCGGCACAGATTGTATTCAATTCGGGAATTCCAATAACGATGGTTGGCATGGATGCAACTTCCTGCGTACCAAACACAAAAGAATTTGTAGAAATTGTAAATAATATTAAGCCTAAGACAAAACTTGGACAAGTAATCAAAGCAATTACTCTTGGAAACACCTCAGACTTTGATTATTTTTATGATCCACTTGCGGCAAGTATATTGTTTGACCCGTCAATTGTCACAGAGAAATATCGTGGAAATATTCAAGTCGTTCTCAAAGGGGATGAATTTGGTAGAACAATCTTTAATAACAATAATGACGTCCAAGTTGAAGTAGTAATGAATGTGAATGCTGATAAATTTTTTGAATTACTCATTACTTTGATGAAAAAATGAGAATTGAGCAAGAATATAATCCAGAATTGCAAGAAAGACTAAGGCAAGTTCGAACTTTAGTTTTTGACGTAGATCAATGTCTATCCCCAGGTCCTGTTGAATTAGATTCAGTGCTTGATCAATTGGCCAGTCAATACGACATAATTCCCTGCACTTCTCGAAGTTATGGTGAAATGGAAGCTGAGTCATATCCTGGAAAAGATGTGCTACTTTCAAGTCCAAACGGGATTTTTGAGGCTGGTTTGGTGATTAAAAAAAATGGGGATGCGCGGCCGAGTTGTGATCCGGCCGCGCTAGAAAAACTTATTGAAATAAAATCAAGACTTCAAAGTGAATTTATACCTATTGGGTCACGAAGTAAAGCTGATAAATATCAATTTATCAACGAGCCAGCTGATCCAAATTCATATGGTACTTTTCCGAAAATCCAAGGCAGTACGAATCCACTTCCTTTCACTTTTTCAAATTATCAAGGCCAACTTTCATTAATAATGTGGCCATCTGGAACCGCTCGTGAATGCCCTCTTGGATTTAATTATTTTGCGTGCGCAGAATACGTTGAATCAATGAGAGAAAAAGATCAACAACTCTTTGAAAATGTCTCTATTTTGAGAACAGATGGATCTGTATTAATACGTCCAAATGGACCTCGTGGCAGGCCAATAACAAAATTGCGTGGAGTGCAGCAACTTGAAAATCAGAAAATATTAAAACCAAGCACTACTCTTTTCCTCGGCGATGACGAACAAATGGATTTGGCCGTTGCAGAATATGTGAAGGAAAATGGCGGTTTTGTTATTACACCGGATAATGCTGCAGATCAGATGAAGAAAGCTGCAGATATGATTCTTCCAGGAAACGCTGGTGTAGCCGTGCTCCCTTTTTTACAAATGCTATTAAAGTTATGAAACCCGAACAAATATTAAATCAAAGCGGATATGAACAATTCAGATCTACGGTTCGTGACCGAGGTCTTCCTCCTGGTTACGTAGATTTCAGTGGAGATAATTCAGTAAAGGAAATTCGCGAACTGACTGGCTGGGATAATGAAGAAGTTAATGGAGCGATCAATAAAATTGAACGAGATGAGATGGTGCCATTTTTGAAAGACAATCTTGCAATTCGATTAGCACCTTGGTTGTTGAATGATGCCTTGAGTGATGAACTTCCAATATTTACTGTTAAAGAAATCGCCAGACTCACTGGCTTTTCAGCAGAAAAAATAATTTCATTAGTGTCGAATAACGCAATGACGTTTGGCGTGAATGGTTCAAAAGTACAAGCACAGATCTCTGATTGGCCGGAAGGTGTTCCACCCACGAAATCTATGGGTCTTTCAGATGCAGGGATATATGGGGTTAGTCCTAAACGTGTTATCAGAGACAGTAGATTCCAATCACGTGCCTCTGGAGGAGGGCCAATACAAAAATCGGGAATTCGCACCGACAAACTTGGTCCAAAAATTTTACTGGAAGCAAAAAAAGAGAGAAAGATACAATTTGTACCTCAAAACTCGGATCGGGCTGAGCCCAATCAGCTCACGGATCAAGAAATTATTCAACCTATTCAACTGGTAAATCAGGGCATATCTCCATCAGGACAAATATCTCAAGAACTATTAAATCGTGGCAATATCGGATTGGGTTCATTTGTTCCTGATGGTCTAATTCCAGCTATGGATCGTATGAATCTTTTGACTAGGGACAATTTCGCGTTTGGCTTAGGAATTCAAGTTCCCGAATCGATCAATAAAGATGGACAGCAAATTAAACCAATGATCTATATCAACGAACGGCCATACGGTTTTCCTGATGAGAGTTTTAGCCAAATCCCTGAACTTATCGTATTTAATGACAGCTCAATTATGAAGTGGCTTGTTGAGAATGGGAACCTGGAATCTATGACAGGAGACGATACGCTTTGGGTATTTCCTGGAAATGGTGGAATATATATGAGAGATCAGCTTGCAACATTTGGAGTTTCGCCAACTAATACTCTTGAGATATTTGCTAGACGATACTGGACTGATGAAGGAATAATATGCAAAACAGCCCTAAAACCAGAAGATGCAGAAAGAATCTCTAAACTTGAATCAGTAAGTAATATTGTTTTGGTTGATGACACTATTGCCACCGGACTGACTGCTCTATCAGTAATCGACGAAATTGGAAAACAAATGAAATATGATTCTCTAACAATTATTGTTCAAGCCTTAGCAACACCAAGAAAGAAAGAGTCATTATCTGCATTGTTGGGTGATCTTCCGATCTCGCCTACGGTACTATCTGGAATATTCTACGGGGGAGAATCACAAAGACCAAGACTATTAACTACTGGGAGCATTGTTGACGGTATAAAAGATCCTGAAAGATTTAGTGCAAAAAAATATCCTCCCGAACTGATTGAGCAAATATTTAATCAATTACAGCTCTCACACCTTTCTCAGTTTACTATAAATCAGAGTTGATATCAATAAATATATCCCCTCCAATAAGAATAAAGCTATTTGATCACTCGATAGTAGTTTGAAGGTACTCTTCAATGGCTTTTTTGAGGATTGGTATATCAGCAGAAATTGTCTCCCAAACAATGCCTAAGTCTATTTGATAATAATCGTGGATAGCCCTATCTCGAAAACCCGCAATATCCTTCCAAGGCAGATCTATCTGGGATTGTGTATTTATTGAAATCTTCTTGGATAATTCACCAATAAGAGCCAATTGCATTATCACAGCACTTTGTGTTTTTTGATCAGTTAGAAACTGTGAACTGTTTACTCCACTAACAAATAATTTTATCTTAATTACTGCATCCAGTATTTGTTTTAAATAAACATCGTCACTTTTCATAAATAGTTTTGATATCTTTCATAACATAGGGTTTAACATGCTTATTCATGCTATTTTCTGTCATGATGTCAACTTTTCTTTGCAGTGCAAATTCTAAATCATTTACAAATCTCATATATGAGAACATTCCCATAGGTTTCCCGAGCTTGACCATAATATCAATGTCGCTTTCTCTATTGTCTTGATTCCTGGCGCAACTTCCAAAAAGACCAGCATAAATAACTTCGTATTGGTCAAAAATAGAAGTAGTTTTTTGCTGTATACTGTTGATGTTCATGCTAATATGATAACATATTCATTAAACCTTCCTCAATCTACTATAAATCAAAGTTGATATCAATAAATATATCCCCACTCCATACGGTGACAGGAATAATGAGAAGATCAATCCAAAAAGGGAAATAAGAACATAACCTTCGTATGCCACGCTATTTTTCATTGAGCGAGTAAGAACAAGAAATAGAAACAGAGTGACTAATGATCCAAATCTGAAAGGTAAAACTGGAATGCTAAAGAAATAAGCAATTAGGAGGAAAACTCCAAAAAGGAAGGTAAAAATATCTTTCTCATCGAGAAAAAATCTATCAAGTCGAAATATCATAGTATGGTGTAATGTGAATCAATTTCTAATTCACTAATTCTAGCAAAAAACTCCAACCTTTATTCAAAATATAATACTGGTCAATAAAATAGGTAAGTACAAATGCAAGTAGGCTTATCAACCCAACATGAATCACTCGCACTTTCAGGTTCTTCGGAATCGCATATATCATACTTTGATTATACACAACATGATAAAATGTCACCATGGATACTCCCCTCGCCGACCGCCTTCGCCCAAAAACACTAAAAGACTACATCGGTCAAACTCATCTACTGGGTCCTGGTATGCCGATAAGACGAATGATAGAAAACAAAAAAATCTCCTCAATGATTTTGTGGGGACCTCCAGGTTGTGGAAAAACAACTATCGCCCATCTCATCGCCCAATCTATTGACGCAGTTTTTGTGCCATTTTCTGCCGTAACCTCAGGCGTCAAAGAAGTACGACAGGTGATCGCCGACGCTGATCAAAGGCAGCAATTTTTTAAACAAAATACAATTCTTTTTATCGATGAAATTCACAGATTCAACAAAAGTCAACAGGACGCTTTTTTGCCAGCTGTTGAAACGGGCGTCATTACTCTAATTGGTGCCACAACTGAAAACCCAGGATTTGAGATAAATGCACCCCTAATATCTCGCGCGCATGTTTACGTCCTTAAACAACTGACCGATAATGAAATGAGAAAAATTGTCAAAAGAGCAATTAAAAAGTACCCTCAAAATAAATTTGAGAAAGACGCTATAGACCACATCATCGTATTTGCAAATGGAGATGCAAGATCGGCAATAAGCGCTATAGAGCTTTCGGCATCTATGGCAAAACGTGTAAATTTGGAAATAGCTGAAGTTACTCTTCAACAAAAATCTATCTACTACGATAAAAAGGGAGATTCGCATTACGATACTATTTCAGCTTTTATCAAATCAATGCGTGGTAATAAGCCAGATGCTACGCTTCATTATTTATCAAGAATGATTAAGGCTGGGGAAGACCCGATGTTCATCGCCCGCCGTATGGTAATTTTTGCAGCAGAAGACGTCAGTAATGCTCAGCCTACCGCTTTAGTTTTGGCGACTTCCACAATGCAGGCTGTGCACATGGTCGGGATGCCCGAGGCGCAAATAATACTCGCGCAGTGTGCCACGTATCTGGCGACAGCAAAAAAATCAATTGCTTCATATTCTGGATTAATGGCTGCGATGCATGATATTGAAACAATGAAGTTAGATCCAATCCCGCTCCATCTCCGAAATCCATCGAATAAAGTAATGAAAGAGGTGGGGTATGGAAAAGGTCACGTCAGGTATCCCTGGCAGGCCCAACAATCGGCCGACGCTAAAGCTATGGCCGACAAGCAGGAATATCTACCTGAAAATTTAAAGGGGAAAAAATACTATAAACTGGATTGAAAACCAATATTTTATATGTTAATCTTAATGTATGTCAAAACAAAAACGCATTCTAATCATCGAGGACGATGTCTATATCCGCGATCTTTATGCTGAGATTCTGGACGAGGCAGGATACGATGTCGATACCGCAGTTGATGGCGAAGAAGGTCTCGTGAAAGCAAAAACAGGAGGCTATCACTTGATACTTCTTGATGTGATGATGCCGAAGCTTGACGGACTGGGCGTGCTCCACGGTTTGCAGAAAAACCCTCCCCAAAACCCAAACGGACCGGTGATACTTCTGACCAATTTGGCACAAGACGAGGTAGTACAAGAAGCTCTAAAAACTGGGGCGAAAGATTTCGTCATCAAAAGCGATCTCAATCCTCAGGAGCTTCTTACGCGGCTTAAGTCATATTTGACGTGACGGTCGAAACCGTTCCTGTCGTCTCCTGAGTTTCCCACTTTCAAACCACCAAAATTAATAGGTTGATTTAACAAGCTTTTTGTTGTAAAAAAGTAGTGTGAAACCGCACTACGGCAAATGTCATTGCGAGCAGGAGCGAAGCAATCTTGTATCGCCCTAAATCAGCGTTCCATATAAATCTTCCCATGATGGATTGAAGTTATTGACTAATTCAACTTTCTTTTTTCTGCTACCGGCTTTGATTTGTTTTTCTCTGGCGATGGCGGGATTAACATTTTCGTATGTTTCGTAATACACAAGTTTATTTAAGTTGTACCTACTGCTAAATGAAGACACTGATTTATTCTTGTGATAATAAATTCTGACCACCAAATTACCGGTTACTCCTGTGTATAAAACTGTATCTCGAGGATTGGTAATAATGTAAACACAATAATATTTTTGCATTAAATTTATGCCATTGGTTTGTAAGGTCATGCAATCCGAAGACAGATTGCCGCGCTCATTTCATTCGCTCGCAATGACACTTTAATAATACCGCACTAATTAGAAAACTCAAGAGGTAGTACAAGAAGCTCTAAAAACTGGGGCGAAAGATTTCGTCATCAAAAGCGATCTCAATCCTCAGGAGCTTCTTACGCGGCTTAAGTCTTATTTGACGTGACGGCCGAAACCGTTCCTGTCGTCTCATCCTCAAACCTTTTCAGACTACGAAGCGCCTCTTCACTGCATGCGATCACTCTGCTTTGTAGTTTCTCTCTTTCAGTCTTTGAGTCATGATTTACCAGGTGATGCGTGAGTTGCTTGATGTCATTTATCGGCTGGCGCAGGTTTGCGGAAAAATTGTGAATTTTATTTAATAAAATATCCTCGACGATACCTGCGGGCGGAGTGGATGCAGTTTTGCGAAGCACCAAGATCTCTTTTTCCGCTTCTTTGAGTTTGAGAAATTCTTTCCGAAGATAAAAGGTGAGCGGGATAAAAGAGACAAGGGAGAGAATGACGAGAAAGTCGTATGCTATATCCACTTCTCCTACATTGAGGGAAAAGAGTACTGCCAGTACTCCGATAAATCCTATGGATGCAGCTGACTCAAACTCAAATGCCAGCAGGAGCGCAAGCAGATACAACGCAAAGAAAAAAGGAGAGAAAAACCAGCCGGTCGCGGCAACGACGAGAAGTATCGCAGCTGTCAAAAGATAGATGAAACTGGGAGTCCTTCCGACAGGTGCTCCCACCCTTTTTTGCCGGTATCCGTAGCCGACAAGTCCGATGATAGAGAAAAGGGCAAGTGGTAAAAGCAAAGGTTTGGATAAAGGCAACACATTCAGGAAATATACCAACATTGTTATTCCGACAATAAAGAGCGTATTTTTATATTTTTTAAACATAGTATAAATAAAAGTATATTGATAATTATTATTTTGTCTCAAATCGATAATAGGCGTCGTACGCATAGTTTTTGTTTTGGCTCATCACTTCGAAAAAATACTCCGTTTCGGGCTTGAGTCCGGTGAGTTTGATCGTATGATGCTTGGCATAGTCTTCTCCCCACGCCTCCTTCCCATACGATAGATCTCGCCCATAGTTGACTTTGTTGCTTTTGGTGAAGTGGTTGGTATCCCAGGATACAATGGCATACTCTGTCCCCATCTCCTCTATGGTGACATTGGTAATCCGTGTCGGATCCGGATCAAATAAGATGGCGTCTGTCGTGTCTATCGCCACCTTGACTCGATAGAAAAAATCTGCTCCTTTTGTCGCAGGTTCTCTAAATGAGAGATACGCCAAGTTCACCGCTCCTGCCACTTTTTTTATCCTTGTTCCCCGATCACTCCAGCTTCTTGCGATGGCATCTCGACTCGATGTCTCAAAATCAGTCATGCGACGATTGAGGTCTTGATAAACTCCTCCAAAAAAATTGTTTGCCAAAGTGGTTTGCAGTCCAAGTCTCGCCATGACTTTTGCACCTGCGTTCCCAATATCCAGCAATGCGCCACCGATGCCAGAGATGATCCTCGAAAGTAAACGGGTGTTTTCTTGCGCAAGCTTGGTCAGGTTTGCCGCTTCT
>Ga0210057_1006105_pt1 | contig 15125 bp, 20 predicted proteins | sample CryGeyCG2114_010_2_FD_183968 | JGI IMG/M metagenome (GOLD analysis project Ga0210057, IMG submission 183968) | Groundwater microbial communities from aquifer - Crystal Geyser CG10_big_fil_rev_8/21/14_0.10 (SPAdes) (version 2) | ecosystem: Environmental > Aquatic > Deep subsurface > Groundwater ... | reverse complement strand
GACCCAAGCCGCGAAAAAAATAAGATTAAAATCGTAATCTGACAAGTCCACCAGCGGACGATAATATTCATTATTTTTTCGCATTGTTTTTCTTACCGATTCTATTGTGGTCATGACGACCTCCTTCTCTGACGGAAATCTTCACTGTATTTCTGCCACATTCAAGCCGTTTTCAGCGCTAAAATAAACTTTATTGCCTTTGAGGTCGCTAAATATTTTTTCAATGCCTGCTTGTTGGATTAGCACATTCATATTTTTTTCCTGCAGAGTCGTCTCAATAATTTTTAAGCCGTCTGGTGTAGCAAAATAAATATGAGTCGGCAGCATATACCAGGCCGCGTCTTTAATTTCACTGCTTAGGCGCAAAATAAAATTTTCTTCATTTTTTTTAAAATCATAAAGAGCGATTTCAAATTTATTACCGAGCATCATCTGCTCGCTTAAGGCGAACCATTTGACATATTCTGTTTCTGAAAAGACCTTCATTTTTTCAAGACCGGCTAAATCAAGCCAATAAAAAATTTTATTCTGCTTATCCAAAATCGCCAAATAATTTTCCGGCGACTGTTCAAAAATATAACTTTCTAACAGCGGCAGAAGATTTAAAATTTCCGCTGTCTGCAATTGGTTGAAATTAGTTTTTTTAAGAGCCACTTGATTTTTAACTTTAGCAAGATAATAGATATTGTTATTAATAATTTGCCAGTCAATAACTGGTTCTGTGATTAAAGACAAGATATTAAACGAAACCAAATCTATTTTTTTTAAACCAGCAGCGCTTGAAAAATATAAATTTTCATCCCGGTCAAAACTTGTCCATTTCAAGCGGACAATTTGTTTCTGAATGATTTTATTCAGATCATATAGTTTTTTGTTTTTCAGATCAATCACTAAATTTTGTTTATCATCGCTGACCAAAATAAAACTTTGGCGCGGAGAAATTTTTAGAATAGTCGGTTTAAAATTAAGTTCGGCTAATGGATCTATGGCATCGGTTTCTAAATTTAATAAAGCCACTTTATTGATTTTATTATCCTCATAAACAAGCGCCACCGATTCTTTGTTTGCCTGGCTTAAGGCCATAATTTTAAAAGGCAAAAGGTTGGTTAAAATCGGCTTTTGCTTAAATAATCTGATATACTGGGCAAAAGTTGTTTCACTTGTCCTAACAGCCAGATTTTTTTTCCAAGGTTGATAACCTTCTTTTTGGAGCATAACTTCGTATTGCCCTGGCAAAAGATTTTTAAGCATGGCTTCGGTTTTATCTTTTTGCAATTTTCCGTTTAAATAAATTTCTGCTTTGGTTGGTTTTGATTCTAAAAATAAAACACCTGTTTTTTCCAAGCGGCGTTTGCTAAAATTATAATGATAGCCCTCTGCCCAAAGCACAACGATTGGCGCGCTAATGAAGAATATCAAAAAAAATAAACAATATAACAGACGGCGGCGAAGTAAAGGCATAGAATTTTGACTTTTTTTGTTTAATTGTTTAAGATAAACACATAGTTACTTTACCAAAAAACGCTTTAAAAATCAAGGAGGTCATATGAAATTTTGGTTGATAATGGTGGTAATTGTGGTAGCACTGGGAATAGGTGGTTTTTATTTGAAGGAAACTGTTGAAAAAAGAGATGCCAAACCTACCAAAACGGTAGTAAGGCAAACAGAATCTAAAACCGATTCTGCAGATTTGGCAAAACCACCACAATGACATTTCACCCCCTGGATTGATTTTCAGGGGATTTGTTTTTTAAAAAAAATATGCTATTATATTTATAGTGCAAAATCTAGTAGAAGTTCGTTTAAAAATTTCTGGATCCCGAATCAAGTTCGGGATGACAAAAAGAAAGTTAAATATGTTAGAAAACCAGTTAAAACAATCAATTTTTAAAAGATCGCTGCCAGTTTATCTGGCCGTGGTTTTAGTAATTATCGCATTTACTGCCGGGCTTTTGCTAAATAACAAAAACGAGATTGCCACTGGACAGAATGAACCTGTGAAATTTGGCCAGATCACAGGCGATAAAATAACAGTGCCGGAATATCTAAAAAAAGATGTGAATTTTAGTTTATTTTGGGATGTCTGGCAAATAGTTCAGGATAATTATATTGACAGGCCGGTTGGCGAAAGCAAACTGCTTTATGGCGCCATGGCTGGCATTGTTAATGTTTTAGATGATCCTTATTCTATTTTTTTAGAGCCACAGGAATCAAAAAAATTTAGTGATGACCTTAAAGGCAAGTTTGACGGCATTGGCGCGGAAATTGGTTTGCGCGATCAGCTTATTACCATAGTGGCGCCTTTGCCAGAGTCGCCCGCGTTTAAAGCCGGATTGAAAGCGGGTGATAAAGTAATTGAAATTGACAGTGTGTCAACTGAAAACATGAATTTAGATGAAGCAGTCAGTAGAATCCGGGGCAAAAAAGGCACGACTGTTAAATTAAAAATTTTTCGGCCAAGCGATAATAAATATAAAGAGATTAGTATTGTGAGAGATGTGATAAAAATAGTCAGTGTCAATTGGGAAATGAAAGATAATAATATCGCTTATTTAAGGATTACTAATTTTAACGAAGACACAGACCAGAGATTCAAATCCGTGGTTAAAGAAATTCTGTTAAAAAATCCTAAGGGCTTGATTTTGGACTTGCGCAATAATCCGGGCGGTTATCTTGACCGGGCTGTGGAAATAGCTTCGTATTGGCTGGAACCGGGACAGGTGGTAGTGCAGGAAGAATTTACAGGCGGAGAGAAAAAACCGTATTTGGCTAATGGCCAGGCCCAGTTTAAAAATTTAAAAACTTTAATTTTGGTTAATGGCGGCTCTGCATCAGCTTCAGAAATTGTGGCTGGCGCTTTGCAGGATTTTGGCTTGGCGCAATTAGTTGGCGAGAAAACTTTTGGTAAAGGTTCGGTCCAGTCATTGGAAGAATTACAAGATGGTTCATCTGTTAAAATAACCGTGGCCAGATGGCTGACGCCAAAAAACAGGCAGATCAATGTTATTGGCATTGAACCTGATATTAAAATTGAATTAACCGAAGAAGATTTTAATCAGGGCAAAGATCCGCAGTTGGAAAAGGTAATAGAAATGATGATAAAGTAGACGATTGTTATTCTTAATTTATTCTTGTCATTCCCGCCTCCGATCAAAGTCGAGGGCAGGCTCCAGCGGGAACCCCAGAAGTTAGCAGGAGATCCACGAGATCCCCGCTCAATTTGCCACTGGCAAACTTGAACTCGCGGGGATGACAGAAGAGAAATGAGTTATTTTATGAAAATAATTCTTCTAAAAGACATTATTAATTTAGGCAAAAAAGGCGAGCTAAAAAATGTTTCAGACGGTTATGCTCTTAATTTTTTAATTCCGCAAAAATTAGCCCTTGTCGCCAGTTCAAAAAAAATTAATGAACTGGCTGTTATGACACAAAAAGATCAGGAGCGTCAGGTTAAGGCCAAAGATGAGAAAAATAAAATAGCTTTGCTTCTGAATAATAAAAAAATACATCTTGATAAAAAAGCTAATGAAAAAGGATATCTTTTTGCCGCTATTTCTTTGGATGAAATTATAGCTGGCATAAAAAATGAATTAGGTTTGGAGTTGGTTAAATCAGAATTAAAATTTGAAAACCGCATTAAAGAGGTTGGCGAGCATTTGATTGGCCTTAATTACGCTGGCCAAAAAATTTCTTTAACAATTATTGTCCGAGCAAAAAAATAATTCTTTAAAATAAAAAATCAGTCTTACAATTTTATAGGACTGATTTTTTATCCGATCTATCTTTTATTGCGGTTTTTTAGTTTCTTTATTTTCTTTTTCATTTGCTTATCATAAGCTCGTTTAGCTGAATTGGGCATAGTATATTTTTTCTGTCATCCTCGCGCAGGCGGGGATCCAGAAAATTTAAATCATTGAAACAAATTTTGTTAATTTTAAACTCCCGTTATATTTTATTTTTTTCCGATTATAAAAATGCACCTTGCCTGCCGTAGTTGCGAACAAAGTATCATCCTTGCCTTTCATGACATTTTCGCCAGGATGAATCCGCGTGCCTCTTTGGCGCACAATAATAGCGCCAGCTTTTGCTAATTGGCCTTCTGATAATTTAGTGCCTAATCTTTTTGAGATTGAATCGCGGCCCAGTCTTGTTGAGCCAGCTGCTTTACGATGTGCCATATAATACTAATAATTATTAAGTAATATAATAATAACAAACCATTTTTCACCCGTCAAGTTGCGGGAAAGATGGAAAAGGGGTATAATAAAAAAGCAAAGTTTAAAATTTTTATATTTATCTTTAAATGATCACCGTCATTGTCATTCCCGCGAAAGCGGGAATCTCATAGAACAACGGGATCCTCACTTTCGTGAGGATGACAAATGCAAAAGTTTTGATTTTTTAAATCATATTTTATGTATTCCCCCATAGTTTTAGAACATTTTAAGAACCCCCATAATCAGGGAAACATGCCTGACGCTGACGCAGTGGGCCAGGTTGGCAATCCTGTGTGCGGTGATATAATGAAGTTGTATTTGAAGTTTCGCGCTGAAGACAAAGATAAGCCAGTTGCGGAAAAAGTCATTGAAGATATTAAATTTGAAACACTTGGCTGCGGCGCGGCTATTGCCTCCACTTCAATTATGACTGATTTGGCCAAAGGCAAAACCGTGGCCGAGGCTTTAAAAATTACCCGCCAAGAAATTGCTGATGCTTTGGGTGGATTGCCGGCGCCAAAAATACACTGTTCAATTTTAGCCACCGAGGCTTTAGAAAAGGCGATAGAGGAATATAAAAAAATAATCAGTAATTTGTAATTTTTGAAATCAAAAATAAAATTAATTTAAAAAATTTTATGAAAAATCCAATCATTCGCACAATTTATTTATACTTATTCGCGTTAGTTGGTTTGGGCATGCTTGTTGTTGGCATGTCCATGATTATCAATCTGGGCTTAAAGGCCTGGATTTTTACCAAAGCAGACAGAACGGATAATTATATGTCAGCGCCATCGCCATTGTATCTGGTTAAAGAAACCGGCAGTGTTAAAGATTTGCAATTATGCGCTGATAAATGTTCATTGACCGCAGAACAAAAAGAGCAGATCAATAATTGGCTGGCTGATTATGAGGCTTGGAAAAAATTTGAAAAGAACCGTGATCCAAATCTTTATATTGTGCAAAGTCGTCAAAGACAGGCGGCCACGGCCATTTCTTTGATTTTGGTGGGCCTGCCTTTATGGTTATTTCACTGGGGAGTTATTAAAAGGGATAATAAGGAAAAAGAAGTATAATTAATTTAATAATATGCCTGAACAAAATATTATTGATAAAATTAAAAATGAATTAAGTTTAATCCGCCCGCATTTGCAAATGGATGGTGGCGATGTTGAGTTTATTGATTTTGATCCTGCCACTGGCATTTTAAAATTGCATCTGCAAGGCGCTTGTCAAGGCTGCCCCATGAGCCAAATAACTTTGCAAGACGGCATTGGCCGGGCAATTAAAGAAAAGGTGGGTGAGGTAAAAGAGGTGATGACAATATAGAAAATTAAAAATTGAATAATGAATAATGAATAAAGGGAATTAAAAACCATAATTCATAATTCTTTATTCTTGATTCAATTTTATGAAAATATATTTTGACCATTCTGCAACTACGCCAGTTGATAAAAGAGTTCTGGAAGTAATGTTGCCATATTTTAGTGAAAAATTTGGCAATCCTTCTTCCGTACATTCTTTTGGCCAGGAAGCCATGAAAGCGGTTGATGAAGCAAGGCAAAAAGCAGCTGATTTTTTAGGTTGCGCGCCGGAAGAAATAATTTTTACCTCTGGCGCGACTGAGGCGGATAATCTTGCGATTTTGGGAACTGTAAATTTTGTAACTCCGAGCTTTAGCTCGGATAAATCCGGCTTAAAGGCCGGAGATACAGCGGCTGTCACCAATCCGCATATTATCACCACAGCTTTTGAACACCCGGCTGTTTTGGAAACATGCAAACATTTGGAAAAAAAAGGCGTGGAAGTAAGCTATGTTAAACCCAATACGGATGGAATTATTAGCGTGGCAGATATTGAAAAAGAAATTAGAGATAATACAATTTTAGTTTCTGTGATGTATGTGAATAATGAAATTGGAACAATTCAGCCGATACGGGAGATTGGAGAATTGGTGAAAAAAATAAATACAGAGCGTATGACACGGGAGCCCTCCTCCCCTGACATTCGTCAGGGTCGTCGGGATGACATTCTCATTGGTTTTCATACTGACGCAGTGCAAGCCACGCTTTATGAAAATATGAATGTTAGCGAATTGGGCGTGGATTTAATGTCAATCTCAGGCCATAAAATTTATGGGCCCAAAGGCATTGGTATTTTATATGTGAAAAAAGGCACTAAGCTAAAAAATATCCAGCATGGCGGACATCATGAATTTGGATTGCGCCCTGGTACTTTGAATACGCCGTTAATTGTTGGAATAGGACAGGCGTTAGAATTAATCAAAAATAGAGACAATAAAAAAATAAAAAATTTGCGTGATTATTTGTGGACTGAATTACAAAAAAATATTTCTGATCTTAAATTAAACGGCAATTGGGAAAAAAGTGTGCCTGGCAATTTAAATGTGAGCGTTTCTGGAGTAGAGGGCGAAGCCATGCTTTTGGGACTTGATTTAGAAGGCATCGCTGTTTCTACCGGCTCTGCCTGTTCGTCTGGCTCGCTTGAGCCATCACATGTTTTAATGGCTTTGGGCATGTCGCACGAACAAGCTCACGGCAGTTTAAGAGTTACTTTGGGTGAAGAAAATACCAAAGAAGAATGCGATCAACTTATAAAAATATTAAAGCCATTAGTAGAAAAATTTAGAAATATGGCGCCAAAGAATGTATAATGGGATATGTATAATGTATTATGGAAAATGTTAAAATTTTAAAATGATTTATGTTCACTTCTCTATTTTTTAAAGACAGAATTATTAAATGGAGTTTAATCTCAAGCATATTTTTAGACGCGCTGCTTTTGGTTTTGATTTATTTTCAAATTCCGATTAGAGTGGAGCCGATTGTTTTGCGTTATAATATTTATGTGGGCATTAGTTTGATTGGCCCCTGGTATCAGGCTTTTTATCTGCCGCTTATGGGTTTTGTTATTATTATTTTTAATTTTTTGTTAGCCAAGATGATGTTTTTAAAAGAAAAAACATTGGCTTATGTTTTAGCAGTTGTGGCAATTCTTTGTCAATTATCTCTCTTGGCCACTGGCGCTTTATTAGTTATTGTGAATGGTTAAAATTATTTTTTTTTATGAACCCTAATCCAGACAAAAATCTAACCATTAAAGTCAGGGACAAAATTTTTTTGCGCTATCCAATTAAAACACATCTTATTACTAAAAATGATTTATTGCCTGACATTATAAAAAAATATGTCCAGCCACACTTACAAAATAGCGATATGGTGGTAATGTCTGAAAGGATGGTGGCGATAACTCAAGGCAGGCTTATTCACGAAAGTGAAATTAAAGCAAGTTGGCTGGCTAAATTTTTAATTAAGTTTGTTAAAAAATGGCCTAATGATCCAGGATTCAGAAACGCGAAAAAAATGCAGGTGGTGATCAATATTGCCGGCACTGGGCGTGTAATTTTAGCCGCGCTTATAAGCGCTTTAACAAAACCTTTTGGCATCCGCGGTTTGTTTTATATTATTTGTGGTTATGGCGTTTCAGCAATTGACGGCTTTGCTCCAGGCACTATTCCGCCGTATGATGAGTACGCGGTTTTGGGCCCTGAAAATCCGAATTTAGTTTGTAATAATTTAGCCGCGGAATTTGAAAATGCTTTTGCCATAGTTGATGCCAATAATATTGATGTGGCCATTTTAGGCTCAAGTGATAATATAAAAATATTAAAGGAGGAATTACGGTTGGCGTTTATTGATAATCCAATCGGACAGGGATTAGAACAAACGCCGATTTGTATTGTCAGAGAGGAAAAATAAAAAGTTTATTTACACTGGACAACTAATAATCATAGGAGGAACTATGAAAGCTAACAAAGTTAAGGTACTTCAAATTTATGGGGAAGAAGAAATAAATTTTGAAGATTTGTTTGATTATTTGGAAGGCGCGTTTAAGGTAGATTATTTAAGCGAAAAATTTTGTTTTTTTAGATAAAATGACAACATAACTTTTCGGGGTGTGGCTCAGTTGGCTAGAGCGCGTCGTTCGGGACGACGAGGTCGCCCGTTCAAGTCGGGTCACCCCGATTTTAAAAATAAATTTGACAGAATAATTAAAATGATCTATACTATTATTCAATGGCGCGAAACTTTAAGAGTAAGTTTGTCTGCTTTTAAAGGCGTAAATATACGCGCAGAAAAGTTATAATTAATCATATCCCGATAAAATCGGGACAAAAAATTGTGGCTAATTGCACAACCTGTGGTGTTGAATTAACTGACGACAATAAGTGCGTCTGTGGTTACTGTTCAGAACATTGTAAATGCGGTGAACCAGCTGACGAAGAAGTTTCAGCTGAGGAAACTGCGGAAACTCCAGTTGCTGGAGAAGAAATTGTCTAGGGTTAGAAACAAAACCCCTCCCCGATATCCATCGGGGAGGGGTTTTTTAATCTGCAAATTACCCCCTGCTAGTGCAAAATCATAGCAGGAAAACCTGTCTGACTTTGACTACTGCTACTCGATCTGGCTAGGAGGAAGCCTTCACTTTGGCAACTAGACAGAGGGAAATATAGAGATTAAATAATTATAAATAAAAAAACCTCCCTTGAATTGCTCCTGACTATTTTATTTGTCTATAAACATTATAGCAAATTTGTATTTTTTGTCAAGAGCAAGGAGGTTTAATGTTTTAGCAGAGCCGCGCGATCCGCAGCAGTAAATTCGCCGTCTTCATACCAGTAAAATTTTTGTTGTTTTTTTGGTGGTTTTGCAGCAATTGGATCATCTTTCTCAATTTTGAAAAAAAGTTTTTTTACATCTTCCATTGAAAATAGGATGATTCCATTTTTACGGAATTCATCTTTCCTATGGAGAATGTTTCGCTGTGCTTCAGACAAAGAAGCAGCAATTGTTTCTGCAAATGGTTTTTCAAAACCAGTTACGCAGACTTCAAATTTGAATCGCATTTTATCACTCCTTTCTAATTTTTGCTCAATTTTGTTTTTCATTGTATTATTTATACTATAGTATTTTTTTTAAAATATGTCAAATCAAACAGTCAATAACAATTTTTTAGAAAATCCAGAATTAAGATATTGGATTGGTTTTTCCATGTTGCCAAAAATCGGGCCCATGAGAATGAAAAGAATCTGGCATTATTTTCAATCCATGCAATTGGCTTGGAGCGCGGAGATGATTGATTTAACGCAGGCCGGTTTGGAAGAGCAAATTGCTGAAGAAATAATTTTAAAACGCGGAGATATTGATTTAAATAATATTTTAGAAATAATGGCTCGTGAAAATATTAAAGCTGTGACTTTGGCTGATGATTTTTATCCAAAACTTTTGCAGGAAATTTACGCTCCGCCGCCGATTTTATTTTATCAAGGCGAATTTAATTCTGCCAAGGATGAATTTTCTTTAGCCATTGTGGGCACAAGAAAATTATCAAATTACGGCCGGCAGGTTACGCCGGAAATTACTAAAGCTTTGGCTGAGAGCGGTTTGGTTATAATTTCTGGTTTGGCCTTAGGCATTGATTCAATCGCGCATGAAACCGCGCTTGAATCAGGCGGCAGGACAATCGCTGTATTGGGTTCCGGGCTTGACCGCGAACATATTTATCCAGCTGCTAATTATAATTTATGCGCTAAAATTATCGCGTCTGGCGGCGCAATTATTTCTGAATATCCGCCTGGCACTGAATCGCTTCGCCAACATTTTCCCCAGCGCAACAGAATTATTTCTGGTTTATCACTTGGCACTTTGATCATTGAGGCGCCAGAAGAATCAGGCGCGCTTCTGACAGCCAGATTTGCTTTGGAACAAAACAGGGAAATATTTGCCATTCCAGGTTCAATTTATAGCCCCAATTCTTTAGGCCCGAATAATTTAATCCGCATGGGTGCGAAATTGGTTACGCGGGCAGAAGATATTTTAGAAGCTCTTGATTTGAATCTGGTTAAGGAATATGTGGAAACAAAAAAAATTATTCCTGATTCTCCTGAAGAAGCGAAAATTTTAGCGCATTTGTCGCACGAGCCAATCCATTTTAACGAATTAGTCAAACTGACAAAACTTGACACTTCAGTTTTAAATAGTACACTTACGCTTATGGAAATGAAGGGCCGGGTTAGAAACCTTGGTTCACTGATGTATGTGATAAAATAATTTTTTATTTATTTTTTTTATGTCAAAAAATCTCTTAATCGTTGAATCGCCCACCAAAGCCAAAACCATTGGCAAATTTTTAGGCGCTGGCTATAAAGTCGTGTCGTCTTTTGGCCATGTGCGCGATTTGCCAGAGCGCGTTATGGGCGTGGATATTGGCCATAATTTTGCACCAGAATATGTGGTGCCTATTAAAGCCAAATCAACAGTTGTGATGCTAAAAAAAGAAGCGGCCGGGGCTGCAAATATTTATTTCGCGACTGACGGCGATAGGGAAGGTGAGGCCATAGCTTGGCATCTGCAAGAAATCTTGGCTGACAAAAAAAAGCAACACATTTTTTTTCGCATTGTTTTTCATGAAATTACAAAATCAGCTCTGAAAAAAGCTTTAACAGAGGGCCGTGATATTAATTTGAATTTGGTTGACGCCCAGCAGGCGCGCCGGATTCTGGATCGCTTGGTTGGCTATGAACTGTCGCCGTTTTTATGGAAAAAAGTTGCCAAAGGGCTTTCAGCTGGCCGGGTGCAATCTGTGGCTGTGCGGCTGATTGTGGAGAAAGAAAGAGAAATCCAAGCTTTTAAACCCGAAGAATATTGGACGCTTGAAGCCTTATTAAAAAAAGATCAGGAAAGTTTTGCGGCTGAACTTTTAAAAATCAAGACAAAAAAATTAGATAAATTTGATTTAAAAAATAAAGAGCAAGTGGCAGAAATCATAACTGATTTAAAAGGCGCTAAATACAAGATTGAAAATATTGAGAAAAAAACCACGAAGCGCCAGCCATTGGCTCCCTACACTACTTCAACTTTACAGCAGGATGCGAATAATAAATTGCATTTTTCTTCCAAACAGACTATGTTTTTGGCCCAAAGTTTATATGAGGGCGTTGAATTAAACCAGACAAGCGCCACAGGGTTAATCACTTATATGCGCACTGATTCCCTGAACTTGGCTGAAGAATTTTTATCAGCCGCGGGCGATTTTGTTAAAAAAGAGTTTGGCGAGAAATACGGTTTGGATGTACCCAGAAGATTTAAAACCAAATCAAAAAATGCTCAGGAAGCTCATGAAGCTATCAGGCCGACTGATATTACGCGCCAGCCAGAAGATTTAAAATCTTTTTTAGATGATAATCAATATAAATTGTATAATTTAATCTGGAAAAGAACTTTGGCTACCCAGATGAAAGAAGCGGAAATTGACGCGACTATAGTAGAAGTTTTGGCTAATGGACGAAAAGAAAAATATATTTTTAAAGCTACTGGTTCAGCCATTAAATTTGACGGGTTTTTAAAAGTTTATGGTTCTGAAAATTTAGAAGAAAATTTATTGCCTTATCTGGAAAAAGGCGAAGAATTGGATTTAGAAAAATTAACTGACAAACAGCATTTTACTGAACCGCCGGCCCACTATACTGAAGCCAGCTTGATTAAAAAATTGGAAGAATTAGGCATTGGCCGGCCTTCAACTTACGCGCCCACCATTTCCACGATTGAAGAACGCGGCTATATTGAAAAAATTGACCGTAAACTTTTACCCAAAGACATTGCTTTTCTTGTCAATGACTTATTGGTCAAACATTTTCCTCAAATTGTTGATTTTAAATTCACAGCCAAAATGGAAGACGAACTTGATGAAGTGGCTAATGGTAAAATTAAATGGGTGCCGGTGATTAAAGAATTTTATGAACCGTTCAAAGAAAATTTGGATCAGAAATATGATGAAGTAAAGAAAAGCGATTTGGTGAACGAAGCTTCGGATGAAGTGTGCGAAAAATGCGGAGAGCCAATGATTTTGAAAACAGGACGTTATGGAAAATTTTTAGCCTGTTCTGGTTTTCCCAAATGCAGGAATATTAAAAATGTTAAAAAAGAAAAAAATTCTGAAGGCGAAGAAAATATAAAAATAGAAGCCGGAGAGAAAAAAGAGCCGGTAATGACTGATCAGAAATGCGAAAAATGCGGAGAGCCGATGGTGATCCGCGACGGCCGTTTTGGCAAATTTTTTGCCTGCTCCGATTATCCCAAATGCAAAAATACCAAACCAATGGATTATAGCACTGGGGTCAAATGCCCAGAATGCGACCAGGGTGAGATTGTGGCGCGCCGCACCCGCTCGCGCCGGACTTTTTACGCCTGCAACCGTTATCCTGATTGCAAATTCGCACTTTGGTCCAAACCAACAGGTGAAAAATGTCCAACTTGCCAAAGCCTTTTGGTTGAAGGCGCTAAAGGCAAAATAAAATGCTCTAAAAAAGAATGCGGGTATGAGAAATAAAATATTAATATGGACTTACTTGCCTTAGACCACCAATTTTTTACTGTTCTTAATTCTTTATCCGGCCGCTGGCATTGGCTTGACCTCTGCGCCATTGTTTGCGCTAAATATTTAATTTTTGTCATTTTTGGCACTGCTATTGGCTGGTGGATTAGTTTGCATAAAACAAAATCCAGCGCGGCCTGGCCGCTTGAAGGCAAAAAAAAGTGGCTGATTTTCGGCCATTTGAGCTTGGCCACTATTTTTTCTTTTTTATTAAATCAGCAGGCTGCTTTGATTCATTTTCGCGAACGGCCGTTTTTGCAAACAGGCACTCATCGTTTAGTCAATCCTTTGTCAGAAAAATCTTTTCCATCTGACCACGCGGCGGTGGCTTTTGCTATCGCTGTCGCAATCTTTTTTTATAATAAATCTTTAGGCGTATTTTTACTCCTGCTTGGAATTTTAATCGGGTTAGGCAGAATTTATACTGGCGTGCATTATCCTTTGGATATTTTAGGCGGCGCTGTTGTCGGCATTTTTACTGCCGTGATATTTTATCATGTTTTAAAGAGAAAATAAATTTTTTTATAAATTAATTTTGAGTTTATCGTTGAATACTAAATAATATTATGAAATATTGCATTGAATGTAATCGTAATAAGGCTACTCATGGAAATTTTTGTGACTCCTGTTTTTATGAAACAAAAATATGCCGTAGGTGTCAGCAGCGGAAAAGTATTTTTGAATTTGAAAAAAATCAGAAAACTATTCGTGGTAAAGTATCAAGAAGGGGTGAATGTAGAGAGTGCCGCAAGTGGAAGCGACCTATGCCCCAGAAAGCAAGAGAGGAATTTGAAAAAATAAACCCACAGCCATCCATAGGAAAACCTTTTCATTGTCCTATTTGCGAAAAAACAATAATCAGACAATACAAAAATGATGTTGTATTAGACCACTTCCACAATACTGGCAAGATAAGAGGCTGGATTTGTAGAATGTGCAATAACAGTATGGGGATGATGGAGGATGACATGAGAATATTGAAACGAGCTATAAAATGGCTACAAGGTACTCTAAAATAGAGGTTTTTGCTTTAATCTGTTTTTAGCTATTTCACAATATTCAGAAGAGATATCAATTCCAATAAAGTCTCTTTTATTAAGTTTGGCTATTTTACACGTAGTTCCACTGCCACACATTGGATCAAATACTACATCACCAGGATTTGTCCAACTTGTGATATGGTCTTGCACTAACTTTTCTGGGAATATAGCAGGATGTTTATAAGCAATATCATCACTTGCGGAATGTCCCTTCCCTATGAGATATTTCCAAACATTTGTTCGTCTACCATACTTAGCATACCCAGCTCTTTTTAGCTTTAATAGTGTACCATCATACAGTCGTTTTGTGCCGCTATCTCCTTCCCGTTCCTCTATATTTTCTCTATCTTTTATAAGATTTATTGTTTTTGGTATTCCTTTACTAAACACAAACATATATTCAAATGTTTGCCAGTATGCTTTGTTATTACCGACCGCACCCCTTGGTGGTTTGAGATATATCATTGTATCAAAAAGATTAAAACCCACTTGTTTGAAATATAAAGCTTGTCTAAAAGATGTTCCTGTTTCATTGCCTTTAATCGTTTGATCTCCAACAACCCACACAACAACTCCACCTTTTTTCATAACTCTAAATAAACCCTTTGCCATTCCTTCAAAATTAAATATATAACCATTATAATTTCTCAGCTCATCGTATGGTGGGGAAGTGACAACAAGATCAATTGAGTTTAGTGGCATTGTCTTCATTATTTCTACAGCGTCGCCACAAATAATTTCATTAAGAGGTAATTTTTTAATTTTTTGTATTTTTTCTAGGGGTAATAATTCAGTTGCTTGTAAGTTTTCTTTGTTTTTTATAATATCAATGACTATGCCTTGGATGGCAAAGGGAGTATTTTTCTGAATAATCAGTGAATTCATTATTTTGTTGGCTGGTTGTAATCTGATATGTCCTTTTTCTTTATAAAATCTTTTTAGAGTCGCTTCGGAATTATCAATTAGCGCCACAACTTTTTGGCCATTTTCAGCCGTGACTTGTTGTTTTACTAGAATAATATCTCCGTTGTTTATATTTTCGTCAATCATACTTTGACCAGCTACGCGTAAAGCAAAAACTTTTCCGTTTTTTGGTAATTTGGAATCCAACACGGCCACTGTCTCTTTTTCTTCTAATGCCTCGATTGGTTGTCCGGCAGATATTGTGCCAATCAATGGAATTTGAATCAACTTCTCATTCTTTATTTCAATTCCTCGAGGTTGTTTTTTTAAAAAACCCTTAATTTTTAATATCCCAATATGTTGATGAACGGTTGCTACTGAGCTCAATTTAAAATGTTTCTTGATTTCCTCGTAAGTGGGAGAGTAGCTTTTTTTCCTGATGTATTGGGCAATAAAATCAAGAATATTTTTTTGTTTTCTGGTAAGCATGGTATTTGGCATATTTTATGGT
>Ga0210057_1006104_pt1 | contig 15126 bp, 9 predicted proteins | sample CryGeyCG2114_010_2_FD_183968 | JGI IMG/M metagenome (GOLD analysis project Ga0210057, IMG submission 183968) | Groundwater microbial communities from aquifer - Crystal Geyser CG10_big_fil_rev_8/21/14_0.10 (SPAdes) (version 2) | ecosystem: Environmental > Aquatic > Deep subsurface > Groundwater ... | reverse complement strand
ATTATAGACTAAGTCTCCAAAATTAAGCTCAAGCCCGGGAGTGAGGGTTTTGTTTTTAATATTGAAAATAACACTTTGCAAAGGGGTCTTGGTGCCAGTTACTTTACCCTCTTTATATTCAAAAATATGCCCTACCGCACCTAAGATTAATGCCAGAGGATCAATATAAGATCCTTGTTTGAAGCTAGGATAACCTGTGCCATCGAAGCGTTCGTGGTGATCAAGAATAATTGCCATAGTTCGCTCGTCTAGCTCAACCTGACTTTTTTTCAGTAAGTGTTGTGCTAGCCCCGGATGTTGGCGGTATTGTTTTTTCCAGTCATCTCCCAGCTCTATTTGTGGCCGTTTTAAAATGGCGTGATCAATTTGGGTATAGCCAAGATGATGAAAGAATGCGGCACAAACAATTGATCCAAGTGATGCTTGGTCATCGATACCGCAACCCTTCGCAAAATGATACGAGACAGCGACAATTCGATTGATGAGGTTGTCTTCATACAAGAGTTCTTCACACAAAAAACGTGCCAGGCTGACAGTATGCGAGATGGTTATTTTTAGCCCTATAATTTCAAGCCGTGCTTGCTCAATTATGTCGGTAAAATCGTCTTGGGAAATGGCCTGCATAAAATTATCTTTAAAACTAAATTTGCCCTTTTCCTCTTCTCTTGCTCGCAAAGCTTGTATATTGTCACCACGAGCTGTTTCTAATTGCGTAGGGGGACGACTTGCCAAGGATGGCACATCCGATTCGTCTAGTTCCATTGATGTTAGAAAGGTCTTTTTCTGATCCATCAGTATCGCTATCCCTCCGCCTTTTTCGATAATAAAGTTGAGTAGCTGCCACTTATCTTTAATTAGGGGGGAGTTGCCATGTAAAAAAAGTAAATATTGATTATTCATAGGATTCCAAACATAAATTTGGAAAGGAAAGATTTGTTTGTTCTCTAACATTTCAATTTGAATATGAAAAAAGTCGCTATTTGTTAGCATCATCCTGCCTTTTTTGAGAAAATTTTGGAAAAGAGGCCGCCCTTTTTTCCTTCATCATTTTTATTGCTCTTGTTTTCTTTGTTCTTGGGTTTTCCTACTGCATTTCCGCTCTGATGGTATTTTGACAAATATAAGCTGCGCGCGGATTCAAGCAGGATCTCAACCGCCGGGGCCCAAGAGGCGTTAAATTTTCCAGGAATGTCACAGGCGGCAAGGCCCATGCTCGAAGTGCCTTCAAAATAGGGATAGATGAACTGTATATCTTGTGCTTGAAATGTTTCATCAGACCATAAGGGAAGTTTACTCTCTTTCCACTGGGATATATTTTGTAACATGTAATTTGTCCACTGTTCTTTGGCGTCGAGCGTATCAATACCATCCGAAGATTCGCTTTCAGATTCAAAATGGTTAAAAAGTAGATGGCCATTGAACATTTCATTCGGCGTGGAACTATTGGCATCCCAAGTAAAAAAGGTGGTGCGTGCACCCCATTTTTGATTAAGCGTCTTGGCAATGTACTTTATAATGTCTTCAGGTTTAGCTTCACTGTCCTCATAGAGATATAAAGCGCGAATAGCATTTTCCAGACCTTTTGAATCAGGCGCATAAATAGTAGCTGCCTCGTCTTCTTCTTCATCGCCATCAACCACGCCTTCTTTGGACAGCTCCTCGGGCCCTAGCAGCTCACCGCCTGGGCCGCGCGTATAGACGGCCGAATCTTTGGCCTTGCCATCTTCTTGGATTTCATAGCGAGTTTTGAGATTGCTGGAGTAGCCGCCTCCCATAGACTCAAATTCCTCTTTTATCTTGCTATAGTCGATAGTTTGTTCGCCTAGGTCTTCTTTTGAAATGATCAGCGACTTTTCTTCAAAGTTCTTTTCTTTTACTTGCAGCTCTTCTTTTTCAGTTTTTTTGACCAGTCCATCCCAATTGGGATCTTCCAGCTGTTTTTTCTTGGTGCCATAATATTTTTCAATATGATCAACTTTTCGCAGTTGGCGGGGGGCGCCATTTTTCATGTCATCATCAACATTGAGAGCGTCAAGTTTTTTACGTTTTTTGAATTCTTCCTTTTCTTCCGCAGTCATTTTCATCTGGGCATTCAAATCATCTTCAACATCCAGTCCTTGGGCGCGCTTTAAAAAATCAACGTCACTAGCGTCGGCCTCGTCATCTTTCAGTTCTTTGTCGTAGAGAGAATTATCTTCTACTGCGAGAGGGTTGAGGTTCTTTTTCTTCTTACCCGAGAAATCTGCACTTTCTTCATCTTTGAGCTTTTTCTTTTTATATAGATCTTCTTGTACATCTAAAGAATTTACCTTCTTTAATTTTTGGGACTTAGACTCCGATGTATGCTCACCCTCGTCATGTTTTGTATCGGAATCATCCTCGACTTCAAGCCCGTTAGAACTTGAATTTAAGAAATCTAGATCAGGACCTTCTTCCTCTGCTTTTTCTTTTTTGAGGGGATTACTATCATTTTCGATATCTAATTGAGTTTCTGCATTTTTCTTTTTGTTCTTGTAGTATTTTTCTATATGATCAACTTTACCATCACTATCCGGTGAGGCCTGACTATCATCTTGAATATCTAGCTCTGCAAGCGCTTTCTTTTTTCTCTCTTCGTCTGCTGATAGTTCTTCATCTTTTTCTTTAAAACTATAGAGGTCATCTTCAATTTCTAATTCATCTTTAGGCTTTCTTTTGGCAATAATTGGGCCTTCTATAACGTCAGCCTGACCTTTGTTTCCTAATAAATCCTGGTCATCCTCTATATCAAGAGAATCTGTTTGGCGTTCAGACTTGTAATGGGTCTCTATGTGATCAACTTGTCCTTCGCCCTTGTCATGACCGCTCTCTTCTCCCTGGACGTCCAGCGTGGACCCTTTTTTCTTGCGCGCAATTTCTTGTAAGGGAACGTCCTCGCCATCATCTTTTTTATTTTTTTTGTACAAATCATCTTCAACATCAAGGGAAATGCCCTGTTTAAGCATGCTAATTTCGTCTTCAGAGAGATCTTCCTCTAACTTATTTTTAGTTTTGGAAGTATCGTCCTCAACGTCCAGGCCCTCGCCGCCTGTTTTCCCTTTGTAAAATGACTCAATGTAAGAGTCATTTTGCGTGACTTCATCCTCTATACTTTTGCGCACATCATCTAGGTCTTCAAGATCATCTTCGGTCTTTACTTTGCCTTTGTAGTGAGTTTCAATATTTTCCTCTGATTCACCTTCTTGCATCATCTTAGGATCATCGGCCATTTCTCCTATGACTCCGGCTACTTTCTTGCTATGAATTTCCTGCTCTTGCTGGTCGCTGCCTTTACCCGCTTTACCCTCTTTGAGCTGCATCTCTTTCGCTGCCTTTTCTTTCATGTCTGTTGTGATGGTGCGATAATCGGCATTCCCGTCATCGATACTAGGCAAGGCCTTGATCAAAAGTTTGATTTTATAAAGAAGAGTTTTGGGTGGTATGGGCTCTACAATACAATCAGTCAAACCTACCTTCATAAACTTATCTAGCGTTTTTGACGGAATTGGTTTTTGCACTAAGAGAACTGTTTTGGCCTGCAGTTTTCTGATAACATTGCGGTTTATCTGCAATGCTAATGCGCATTTTTTAGGATTGCTATAAATCATGAGACTCGGCCCCATTTGTCCCATGAGTTGCGCCAGTTCTTGGATTTTTTCAACTTCAAATATTTCGATGCCATCTTGCTCTGCGGTCTGCTCACAAACTTCTTTCAGCTTGATTAAAGATTCTGATAAGGGGGGAATGAATATGAGGGGTCTTTTATTGTCTGCCATGGCAGACTTTACGGTAAAAATCTAAACTTTCTAGAGATTTTTCATGAAAATATTAACACCTTTATAGCTGCTCAAGAGCGCCACAATAGGACTCCCAGCACTTAGCCGATAAAGCGAAATACTACAGTAATTATTTTAAAATAAAGGAAATATTTGCTTAAATTTTTTATTAGCCCACCGAAACGATATTCAACGGGTGCAATAGCGCATCTAAAATTTAAACCATCGAGCAGTAAGCTCATTGGCCCTCAAGGTAAAATGAGGCCCAAGTTCCAGTAGGAGCAGGGGATCCAAGGAGGAAGCAATGGGTTTACGTATTAACACCAATGTCACGTCTCTGTCTGCACAGAGAACTCTTGGTGTGAGTAATGCCGAACAACAGAGAACCCTGGAAAAACTCTCTTCAGGTACACGGATCGTCCGCGCTGCTGACGATGCTGCTGGTCTCGCCATTAGTGAAAAGTTAAAGGCGCAGATTAGAGGCATCCAACAGGCCGAGCGAAATGCCAGCGATGGTATTTCAATGATCCAGACCGCAGAGGGAGGTTTATCAGAAGTCTCTAGCATTCTCACACGCTTAAGAGAACTCTCAGTACAGGCCGCCTCGGATACAGTGGGAGACACTGAGCGAGGATTTACTAACCTGGAATATCAGAACTTGAAGCAAGAAATTGAAAGAATTTCTCAAGTGACTGAATTCAACGGCAAGCGATTGCTCAATGGGCAAGGCGAAGAGTACGATTTCCAAATCGGCATCAACAATGACGATTTCATGGATCGTATCAAGTACAATGCTGCCGCCACCAATTCTACCATTGGTAGTCTGGGTGTAGAGGGGGTTGATATCTCGGCCAAGAGTGGAGCGCAAGAGAGTCTAGCTGTATTGGATGATGCCATCGAAATGGTATCAGGCCAAAGAGCAGAACTCGGTGCCAAGCAAAACAGACTAAGTTCAACCATTCAGAACTTGCAGGTATCATCTGAAAACTTGTCATCTGCAAATTCCAGAATCAGGGACACTGATTTTGCATCTGAGACAGCAAAAAATACCAAACTTAACATTCTCTCAAATGCCGGTACTTCAGTGTTAGCTCAGTCTAATGCTCAAGGAGCAGCCGCCCTTAAACTAATTGGGTAAGAGAAAAATTAAGACTTGAAAAATTATAAGTCGTCCTCCTGAATGGGAGGCCGGCTTATTTTATTCAATTGCGATTATTTTGATGCCATTTTCCTGCAAGAGTTTGGCAAAGATACCATCCCCATTTGTAAGTTTTCCACTAAAGCTGCCATCATAAATTTTTCCATGCCCGCACATGGGAGATTTTGTTTTGAGATAGGCCTGGGTGGCCCCAACTAGTTTGGCGAGCTTAAGAGCTTCATGGGCCCCAGCTTCATAAGCGTCAGTTATATCTTTGCCCGTATTGTCTATGACCTTTCCTGCCTGGACTTCGGCGGCGGGCCTAGGAGTTGCAAGCCCCGCCAACTGCTCAGGGCAAACAGGAAGAATTTCACCTGACTTAAGCATTTCCACTATTTCTCGGCGCTCACGATGTTCACAGTTATAGCGGCATTCAATGCCAACTAAACAGGCACTAACAATTTTCAAAGGCAACTGAAACTCCTTGGCCAACGCCGACACACATGGAAGCAAGACCTTTTTTTAATTTTTTATTTTTTTGCATAATGGAAGAGAGAGTGCAGACGAGCCTCGCTCCTGAGCAACCAAGTGGATGGCCAAGGGCGATAGCGCCACCCCATAAGTTTACTTTTTGCTCGGGAATTTGGAGTTCTCGCAGGCAGGCCAGGGATTGTATGGCGAAGGCCTCATTCAGTTCTACCACATCAAAATCGGAAACTTTAAGTTTATACCTTTGGCACAGGCGCTGGGTCGAATAGACTGGGCCAAGTCCCATAATATTAGGATGTAAACCTCTGGCGGCGCCACCCATAACTCTTAATAGGGGCGAAAGATTATGCTTTTTTAAAAATGTTTCAGATACCAGGCACAGCGCGCTGGCCCCATCATTCATAGGGGAGCTATTGCCGGCCGTGACAGTTCCATCTTTGCGAAAGACTGCTCGGAGCTTCGCCAATTGCTCCAGCGATGTGTCCTGGCGCGGGCACTCGTCAGTATCAACTGAGATTGTCTGTTTACCCTGGGTAAAAGTGATGGGAAGAATTTCCTGTTTGAAATGACCTGCAGAGATAGCGCTTATGGCCTTTTGATGAGAGGCGAGGGCAAACGCATCTTGCTCTTGGCGTGAGATGGTATGTTCTTTGGAAATTTCTTCGGCGGTTTCTCCCATACCGTAAAGCGGAAAGATCTCTTGCATTTTTGGATTGGGAAAGCGCCAGCCAAAGCTTGAGTCGTAGAGCTTTTGATTGCGGTCATAGGCACAAGCAGGCTTGGACATTACATAGGGGGCCCGTGACATGGATTCGACACCGCCCACTAAAATACAGTCTGCCATGCCTGATTTAATCCTGGCATAAGCGTCAAGCGTAGCGTCCAAGCTGCTGGCACACAAACGGTTAATTGTGGTGGCCGGAACTTCAAAAGGCAGCCCTGCCAAAAGTAGTGACATGCGTGCAATATTGCGATTGTCTTCGCCCGCCTGATTAGAGCAGCCGACAATGACATCATCAATTTGATTTAGATCAAATTGGCACTCATCTTTAAAATGTTTAAAAAGATAGGCCAATAGATCATCAGGCCGGACGGCCGCCAAGGCGCCGGCTATTTTTCCCATGGGGGTGCGTTTGGCATAAGTAATAAATACATCAGAATGATTGGGCGTGCTCATCGCAGTCCTCCAAAATAGCGGTCAGAATGACGATAAAGAGAAAGGCAGGGGCGGTATCTGACTTCTCCTGTTGTCACAAGTAATTCTTTAAGTAAAAGAGCAATATATTTTGGCCCAATTCTGCGCGCCCATTGCAGTGGACCGATGGGATAGTTGACGCCTTTTTCCATCGCCAGGTCAATATCAGAATTTGTCCCAAGGTTTTCTTCAACTGCATAATAGGCTTCATTGATAATCATGGAAAGAATGCGCGGAAAAATAAAACCAGGTGCGCCTTCAGGCAAGCAAATAGGATGCAGGCCTAGAAGTTGATAGAAAGCATTAATCGGTTCGTTTGACTGTCCACTTCGAGCATGAAATTCACGCGCCAGACCGGGAGCTGGAAAAAGCAGCGATAGTCCCCCAATTAAATTTTTAAATTTATCAAAAAAACGATCGGCCCAAACCAGAGTTAGTTCACTGATGACTTGCGACTTGGGCAAGTGCGTTTCAAAATAAGATAAGAGTTTATTTTTGTGTTTTTTTCCGCCAATGGTCAGGTCGAAAATATATTGAAAATCAAAATAATGCTCGCGTCCATCTTCCAACGACCAATGTTGATCAAAGTACATAAGTGTGACAGAACAATTTTTTAGTTTGGCAATCATCTGGGTTTGGAAATCATTGGCAGGAGATCGATCTACTAAAACCAGGCAATTTTCAGTGGTAAAAGTAAATGTGCTCGCCGTTTGTGCCTCCTCAGGCACCTCTGGACGTGGATAGGTGTAATGCCCCCGTCCGCATTTCTTACCGTGGCGGCCACTTTCAACCAGTAAGCGCTGGATAGGTCCAGGGCGAAATCGTTCTTCCCCATAAAAGGCCGAATAGACACTTTCACTGACGGCAAGATTGACGTCAACGCCTATCAAGTCCATGAGTTCGAAAGGGCCCATTTTAAAAGTGCCGACTTGGCGCATGACCTGATCGATGAGTAAAAAACGCTCTTGATCTTCATAGCGAGCAATTTTATAGGCCTCACCATAAAAATTTCGCGCAATTCTATTAACCATAAAACCAGGGGCATCTTTACATGGAACGGGAGTTTTCCCTCTCGCATCCAGCCACTCAATAATTTGTTGTTGCAGAGTCTGGCTACCACCAGAGGGGAGAATGATCTCAACTAAAGGCATGACTGGAGCAGGATTAAAAAAATGGATGCCTAAAAAATTTTGCTTGCGCTCAGGTGACAAATCCTTGCCCAGGCTACCAATTAAAAAACTGCTGGTATTACTAGCAAATATGGTTTTAGCAGGGAGTATTTTGTCCCAATTGGCAAATAATTGCTGTTTCAGCTCTTTATTTTCAAATACTGCTTCAATCAAAAGATCAGTATCTTTTTTGAAGTCATCAGGCACATCATCAGGTGAAATAAAGTAATGGATGGCCTTTTGAAAAATTGCCGCATCTCCAATTTTGATTTTATTCTTGCTCTCAAGCTTATTTAATGATGATGCAATTTCATTCTTTGAGCGCGCGATAATATCATTGGATGGTTCTATGACGGCAATTTGCAGTCCCTTTTGCGCCAACCAGTTAGCAATACCGCTTCCCATGGTTCCGCCGCCCAAGACTATGGCAAATTTAGGCAACCATTTTGTCATACTTACCTCGATCCTTTTGCCCTAGCGTGGCTGCTCTGCTTCTTTCCATTCTGGAATCGTCAGACCCAACGGAGCAATCATACTTTTGATTTCTTGAATAAATGTGGTGCGTACTTCTTGGTTGGTACGTTGCTTGAGCCCAAGTTTTACATAGACATCATTTGTCGCCCCTTTTTGGCCGCCAAAAACATTCATAACTCTAGGCCACCATAGATTAAGTCTTTTTTGTAGAAAATCTTTCTCTTTGGGATCTTCGGCCAGAATTTTAATCCACTTATCTCCATGAGCGACATGCATAATTTCTTCTTTGTATATTCCTGCGATACCTTCCTTCCAAGGAGTGAATGAAGATTTTAAAGTATCTTCTAACTGGTGGCCGGCGGCTCGATCCATGAGGAAATTGAACAGATTGAAGTCTGTCCAATATTTAATATTGTAATAGAAGATGTTAACTCTAAAGTCCTCTTTTAATCGCTTGAACCCAATATTCACTTCATCTTCTTCTAACTTGTAGGCCATGTCTGTGTTGGCAATGTGCGAAGTCGTGTCCTCCCCCAGATCGTTGAGAAGTTTATAAATGACTGAGGCGTGGCGCATTTCATCTTTTACGATTTGAGCAACCAGTACTTTTTCAGTTACGCTTGGTGCCTTATCAATCCAGGGGACATACCCCATACAACCGGAATACTCGCTGTCTCCTTGCATCCACAGCAGATTAATTAATTTTTCCTTGTAAAATGCTGGCAATGTTTCTCCGCGATCAAATGTTCTACCTTTTTCAATCTCATCAAATAATTTTAGTTCTGCAGCTCCGTACTTTTCACTCATTTTTATCTCCTTAATCTCTTTTGCCTTTGCCTAATATTATAAATCATTCGCCTTTAAAATTTGCGCTTCTCTTTTGCATGAAGGCGGCCACGCCTTCACGGTAGTCACTGGTAAAACCCAGCGCCCTTTGAGCTACGACCTCATTTTTAAGTGAAGACTCAAAGGTTGCATAGTCAGTCTCTCGTATATTCTTTTTAATCCAGGCCAATGCTAACACTGGCAAACGGGTGAAATCCAGGGCCATACTTTGGGCCTTTTGCATAAAGTCTTCTGCCACGTAGTTAATCAGCCCGTATTGCAATAACGTCTGTGCTTCCAGTGGTGTGTTGCTGAGAAAAAATTCCATCGCCTTATAGCGACCCATTGCCTTTGTAATGGCGTAAGTGGCACCAGCATCTGGACACAGCCCAATTTTAGAAAAACCTGACACAAATTTTACTCTTGGAGCGGCCAGCACAATATCCGCCGCCAGCGCGATCGACATGCCGGCACCTGCAGTAACTCCGCCGACAGCAGCAATTATTGGTTTTTTACATTTGGCCATCGCTATTACAATGGGGTTCCACTCTGTTTGCAAGATATATCCCAGATCAATTGGTCCTGTGCTCTGTATATCTCTGTCATTTAAATCCTGACCTGTGCAGAATGCTTTGCCGTTAGCGTATAATATAATCGCCTTAATCTTCGCATCCATATCTGCTTTGACAAACTCTTGGGCGAGCTGCAATTTGTCTTGCTTGCGAAGAGCATTGAATACTTGCGGTCGATTGAGAGTTATGGTCAGAATCTCATCCTGAACATTTATTAAAATGGCTTCTTCATTCATGTCTATAGGTATCCTCGTTGCATTTGATCGCGTTCAATTGAATCAAAAAGTGCTTTGAAATTCCCTTCTCCAAAACCATTGTGATTTTTTCTTTGAATGATTTCAAAAAAGAGCGGGCCGACACAAGATTGGGTAAAGTTTTGCAATAGATATCCTTTATCATCTCCATCGACCAGCAGTTGGCGCTCTTCTAATTGCGACAGATCTTCCTCGACATTGATGCCACGTTTTTTAATATCCTGATAATAGGTGTGAGGAATACTCAAAAATTTTATACCGCGACTTTGTAGATCGGCCACAGTCTCAATAATTTTTGGAGTCGTCATGGCAATATGCTGGACCCCTGCGCCTTTATGCAGATCAAGGTATTCCTGAATTTGGCTTTTGCCATTATCAACTTCCGGTTCGTTGATGGGGATGATGACATTACCATTTTTAAGTTGCACCACCTCAGATAAAAGACCCGTTTTTAGCCCCTTGATGTCAAAGTATCGGCTGACCACAAAACCAAAAATCTTTTGATAAAATTCTACCCATTTTTTCATCTCGCCTTTTGGAACGTTATTGGTCAGGTGATCGATGCGCGCCATACGAACTTGAATGGGGCGTTCAAGCGGATCAATTTCATTTTCCACAAAATCTGGATGAAAGAGGGCACGAGGTCTCTCGACAAACTCATTGTGTACATCTCCAAAACCTTGAATGCGAGCGCGGCGGAAGATTCCCTGCGCCGTCTCAATCGTCTCAAGCGGCATCACCTCTTGAGCGCCACGACGTTTTGCCTCTGCCAAAGCGTACTCGGCATTTTCCACCAAAAAGGCCATGGTTGAAACACCTTCACCGTGATCTTGGTAGTATTTGTAAGCATGATTTGCCACCACATCATTTTGATTTGATGATGAAGCTTGCCCTTGCGTCAGTAAAAAACGAATTTGACCCTGGGAAAAAAGTAGTTGTTGTCCGTTTTGCGAATGCGCCTTTACTCCCATTCCCAAGGAATAGAAAAGCTGCGACAGCTTGCTCTCATTTATATTGTGAGTGCAAAATTCTAGATAATCGATGGAATAAATACCAAGAGGATTATCCGCTCCTATAATGCTTTGGGTTACCAAATGAGTTTCCTTGGTTTTAGGTTAATTTGTGATGTATTTTGAAACATAAGATGTGTCCATGCAAGACACAATATCCCTTTATAATTAGACGTATTGATCCACTAAATTTAAACTGGCAGCACATTTGACATTATTTAACTTAGGTTCAAGAAGCATGACCGCCTCAGTTAAATTAAAAAGGTCTGTAAGTGAGATGGAAAAAAAAATGACAAAGAGTGTCGGTGTTCTGGGTGGCAACGAGATCATCATTCAAGGAGCACTGGAAGCTGGTTTTACTCTGCTGACAGGTTATCCCGGATCCCCCGTCGCGGATTACTTTAACATCCTTTATGAAAAAAAGAAGGAATTGGAAAAGCTTGGGGTTCGCGTTGCAATAGGCAATAGTGAGGCCAATGCTGCTGCCATGGTGGGCGGTGCCAAAGTGGCGGGACAAGACAGTCTAATGGTGATCAAAAGTATGGGATTGCACGTCGCCGCCGATGCTTTGTCTGTTGGAAACTTTGCTGACCCAGGTGAGATTGTAAAGGATGACGAAACTGGGCTCGACCAGCATCCAGGTGTGGTCGTTTTGGTGGGTGATGACCCTTGGTCCGTTTCCACCAGTACTCCGGCCGATAGCCGTTATCTCTTTAAGCATTTACACATGCCCTTTTTAGAACCCTCTAATCCACAAGAACTAAAAGACTGGATGAAAATCGCTTTGAAGATTTCAAAGCGCACATCAGTTTATGTCGGCATGGTTTTGACTACTGCCATGGCCGAAGGAGGAGGAAGGGTCACTCTCGCTCCACATATCGCCCACGATATAACCAAAAAGCAATTAGGGCCTTTGACATTTGACTTGCAAAAGAATGTCATGGTGCCGCCAAATTCCTTACATGCTGATAAGATGATGGCCCTACAAAGAAATCCGCAAGTGTTGCAAGCCTTTAAGGATCTTGGGCTGGATAAAATATTTGCAAATCAGGAATCACGCATTGGCATCATTAGCGTTGGTGCAGTTTTTGAAACTTGCAAACAGGTTTTGCAAGATATGGGCATTCTTGAGCAAGTGTCCTTGTATAAATGCGCCAGTAGTTACCCTCTTATCGCTGAAAATTTGGCCCAGTTCTGTCAAGGTCTTGAGCATCTTGTAATAGTCGAAGAAAAGCGCGGATTTTTAGAAAATGAGTTACTGCAAGTTTTAAAAAGCTTAAAATTATCTCCTTCAATCCATGCCAAATATTCCGAGCTACTACCAGGAGAAGAGCTATTTCCCAGTTATGGCGGGCTCTCCTATGAGATAATCCACTCTAAGTTGTGCTTACTCTTTGGTCGCTTACCAGTTGCTCAACAAGATGTGATTAAGAGCTCAACCTCGCTTGCCGACCAGGCGATAGGCAATCTCCCCAGGCGTTTGCCAACCTTTTGCCCCGGTTGCCCTCATCGCGAGACTCTAAGTGTAATCAAAGATATTAGAAAAACCTTGGAGAAAAAAAACATTCAGCTCATCACCCATGGCGATGTTGGCTGTTACTCATTATCCTTTCTTCCCCCTTTTAAGGAAATGCATGATCTTTCTGCCATGGGGCAAGGCGGTGCCTTGGGTGCAGGTCTAGATATTTTTAGCGCCAACCCATCGGTAGTTTTGATGGGGGATTCAACTTTTTTCCATAGTGGTCTTACTGACATTTCCAACTCTGTTCAATTAGGACACAATATTACCTATATTATTCTCAACAATGGTAATACCGCCATGACTGGTCATCAAGTTACGCCAGTTTCAGGCGAAAGTGTTGAAGGCATAGATAGACCGAAGCAGGATATCTTACAAATTGTAAAGGGCATGGGAGTTTTGCATGCCGTACAAATAAATCCATCCGACCGCTATTTCTATAAGAATCTACTTTTAGATTTTGTTATGAACAAAGGAACAAGGGTCATTGTTTCGGATAAAGAGTGTGGTCTAACTTATCAGGCCTCCCTTAAAAAATCTGAACGGGCCATCTTTAAATCAGGCAAAGTCCTATCCCATAAAGTGTTTTATCAAATCAATACTTGGGCATGTGAGGATTGTCGCATGTGTGTTGAGATGACAGGTTGCCCTGGCCTGACTCAGATATTCGATGCCTATGGGCCTAAGGTTGCGATTGATCCACAAATTTGTGTCGCTGATAGCTATTGCACTAAAATTAAAGTTTGTCCCTCTTTTGAACAAGTTGAAGTATCTGATTACCATCCGACCAAATACCAAAAAAACTCTAATGAATTTGAAGATGATAAAGAGATCCCTTTAGCTCTCCAAGCTGTCAGCTTGCAGGGGATAGTCACGGGCGCCTGTTGGCGTGCCATTGTAACAGGTGTGGGGGGAACGGGAGTTACAACTATTAGCAAAGTCCTTGCCAAGGCGGCCATTGGTATGGGAGGGCGCGACGATCTTGATTTCAAATTTATGGATCAAAAAGGTCTCGCGCAAAGAAATGGCAGAGTTACTGGTCATTTGGTTATTCATCCAAAAGAAAAAAGTGCCACCAATACCACACCGCTTGGAATGGGAAACCTGCTTATCGCCACAGATTTATTGGACGGTAGTGAGTCCCTATCTTTTCTTTCTGATGAAGGCGTCGCTATATTAGATTCCAAATATCAATATCCACTAAGTATCATGCTAGATAAAAGCGCCGAAGCTCAGCAAATCTCGGCCCCCAAGCTTGAAGCTTTAGTCAAAGAACGCTTGGGCCATCGTGCTTTTATTTTGCCTTTAAGTGAAATGAGCGAAAAGTATCTAGGGTCTGTTATTTATCGCTCGGCCATGGCACTTGGGGCGGCCTTTCAGATAGGGACACTGCCTTTCTCATTGGCCGATCTGAAACAAGCGTTTGAGCTGGCCTTACCTGCCACATTATTTGCTGACAATTGGAAGGCATTTCGAATAGGCCGCATGCTGATCATTAAAGGGAGTGATTATTTTATTGGTGATGCTAGTGAAAATTCCGCCATTAATATTAAAAAAGTCATGGTTTTATTACACCAATCCTTGGAAGATAGTTTTCCTTTTTGGCAGCACAAAAAATTCTTTAGTAATACTTTTGACCGAAATTTACAGCAACTGATCAAACTCTTTCCGCAAATATCGAAATTGTATCTGGCCCAATATCTACATGACATTTTAGTTTACGACCGAGGTGCCCAGCTGGAAGAATTTATGCGAGGGGCGGGCAGCATTTCTGTCGAATTTGAAACGTTGGAAGAAAAAATTATAGGACTTAGGGCCTGGGCAAAAACCTTTGTTATTAAGGATGAGGTCTATATTTCACACATAATGCTTTCACCTTTTAAGCGGCATCTTGATCGTCATCGCTTTCAAAATCTGGGGACTAGTTTTAAGCTTAAGTACATTAACCGTCCCTGCTTCCCACTCCTGGGAAAAAATATCGAGTTTGATTTTTCTCCCCGCCCCTGGATGCTTAAAATTATGCGACATTGTCGCCTCATTCGATATCTTCTGCCAAAATGGCATTACCAAGAAAAGAGCATAAATCGAAAATTGAAAACAAGAATTTTAAGTCTTGGTAAAGATAGTTCAGAATCTCGTCTTAATATTTTGAGAGAGATAGATAGTATAAAAGGTTATCGTGAAGTTCGATTTGATAAATATAATCATGCTCAGGAGAAAATATTTACGTGAGAGAGTCTGTCACTGCCATCATTAAATGTGGGGCGGAAGTTTTATTAGTCAAAAGAAGCCCTGCTCTTCGAGACTTTCCAGGCTACTATTCTTTTCCAGGCGGCAAAGTTGATGATTGTGACAAAAACAGCGATGCACTGACCGCTCAATTTGAGGACATAACGAAAAATTTTCCCCTGAAACAGCAACATTTAAATGCTTGCTTAAGAGAAATTGAGGAAGAGCTGGGCGTGACTCTCGATGTGGGCCACTGCCAAATCTATTATTTAGGATATTCTAGCACTCCTAGCTTTCAACCCGTTCGTTTTAAAAATTATTACCTCCTGCTCGAACTAGATAAAAAACCAGGGCCGATCAAATTATCTAGCGAAATTGAAGCCTTTGAGTGGATTGCGCCAGAAGCATTTACCCAGGCCTTTGCACGCGGTGATTATCTTATGGTTCCTCCCTCTGTG
>Ga0210057_1006103_pt1 | contig 15126 bp, 15 predicted proteins | sample CryGeyCG2114_010_2_FD_183968 | JGI IMG/M metagenome (GOLD analysis project Ga0210057, IMG submission 183968) | Groundwater microbial communities from aquifer - Crystal Geyser CG10_big_fil_rev_8/21/14_0.10 (SPAdes) (version 2) | ecosystem: Environmental > Aquatic > Deep subsurface > Groundwater ... | reverse complement strand
TTCAGGTTGTCACTATTTTCAAAATAGTAGGCAACCTTTTGAAACAGTGTTGGACACTGTTTCAACCTTTTGGATATTTTGGTTCATTTCATTCCCAAAATATCTCAAAAGCTTTTGAAAAGTCATGCTATGACTTTTCAACCCAGCACCCCGACAATTAAAAGCTCACGGAAGTGAGTTTTTTGGTTTGAATCTTATTTTTTTCTTATTCCTAATTCATAATTCATAATTCCATATTCTGAACTCAAAATATATTTTCCAACAACTCCACCTTGGCTTTTTTGTTTTCTTTATCAAGATATACAGAAACCAAGTCTATTTGCCAATCGAGCTCTTTCTCTCCCCTATTCCTAGATGCACCTAGAAATGACTCGATAGCTCTATATATTCTTTTTATCTTAAACGGATGCACGTTACCAGCGGGGTTATATTTATCTTTCTCCCTCCCACGTTCTCCATTCCCCACTCTCGCAGATACACTCTTAACTTCTACAAAATGTATTTTGTCCTTTTTCTTCATTATTATATCTATTTCGCCCCATTTTTGTCTGTAATTACGCGTAATTGTCTTATATCCCCTACCCTCTAAATACAAAGTTGCTATCTCTTCGCCTAGCGCTCCTACGTAATGATGGTTTGATTTCTTGTTTTTAAAATCCATTTTATTGCTTTATCAACTATTTGTGTATAAAGGTCTATTTTCTAAACTTTTGTTTGTTATAGCGACATTTTAGCAAAAAAGACATGTCCTTTATACACATAGACACACAGTTATCCACAGTTATGGCTAAAAATGGTAGTTTAGAAAGGACATTGTCTTTGAATAAAACAAACAAAAAGACCTTAAATAAGGTCTTTTTGTTATTTGTGCGACATTGTTTTATTTATAAAACAAGAAGTGCCCTTGTGGTGCGGGTGCCGGGAATTGAACCCGGATTTTCTGCTTGGAAGGCAGACATAATAGCCTTTATACGACACCCGCATATTCTACTGTTTACTATGTAATATGTAATATATAATCTGTAACATGTATCAGATTACATATTTCGTATTCCATGTTGTACTTTACAAACTTTATGAACTTTATGAACTTTCAACTATTTCAACCCTTGTGCACCCGCCAGGAATCGAACCTGGGATACAACGTCCGAAGCGTTGCGTGATATCCTCTTCACCACGGGTGCATACACAATACACTATTTAATAATACCTAGATAGCATATTTTGCCACACTTTCATTTTAAATAATAGCCCCGAACTTTTTGGAACACTAATCCTTAAACATCCTTTATAATTAGGTCTTTTTCTAACCAATGATCTATGCGGCTTAAATATAGTTTTTCTAAAAGAGTCTTTTTGAATACCCAACTTTGATACCCAATATTGTTCCCAGTTTTCATGTTTAAAAGGTTTGTGTATATATAGTTGTAAGTGTAAATCTGTTCTTGAAATATTAACAAATTTCTCAAGCCATCTTACAAATAAATTGAGCATATCTACATCAGAATTTGTGATAGAAAAAAAATTACTTCTTTTTGCTCCCTCAGCCCAATACAATGCAACCCCAACATGAAAAAACGGGTCTGAAGAAAAAAGTAAAAACTCATCTTTTGCTTCTTTCAAAAATATTTGTTCCCTTTTTAAGCGATTTCTTCTATTTGCTGTAGCGGCATTTATGCGCCCCCGACTTATATTTGAGTTCTTTCTGTCTTTTAAGTATTTCTTTTCTTCATCCGTAAGAGACAGATCTTTAAGCCATAAAGAAAGTGAGCTTTTTGCAACACCAACTTGTTTGAGTATGTCGGCATAGCTTAAACCTTGTCTTCTAAGCTCTATTGCTAATTCTTTTTCTCGAACCTTAGCTTTCATGTTACATAATTATATAATATGGTTCATATGTACTCAACATATCTATGTGGAAAAACAATGATTAAAAAGCTACAATACTATATATGAAATTTATTATTCCAAAAGAGGCTATTTCTGTGTCAAAAACACTAGAAAACGCTGGATTTGAAGCATATTTTGTTGGTGGATGTGTAAGAGATTTGTTTGGAGATAAAAAACCAAAAGACTGGGATGTTGCAACCAATGCTACCCCAAAAGAAGTTCTTGAGATTTTTGAACACAGCCACTATGATAATGACTATGGGACAGTGCGTGTGGTAAATGAAAATGTAAAGGACAAAACGTTAGAGGTTGTAGAGGTAACCACCTACCGGCTTGAAACAGATTATCACGACGGTAGACGTCCAAGCAATGTGTCCTTTAGCAAAAAAGTTGAAGATGACCTACAAAGGAGAGATTTCACAATTAACGCGCTAGCTTTAAGAATACTAAACGTTAATCATGAAACAAATAAAGATATTTCTATAGACTTTTCACGTGAAACATTAGAAAAAGAAGGAGAATATCAGTTAATAGATTTATATGGTGGTATAGAGGACATAAAAAACAAAATAATAAAAACTGTTGGAAAACCAGAAGATCGATTTAATGAGGACGCACTTAGAATATTGCGCGCAATAAGACTCTCCGCTGAATTACACTTTGATATAGAAGAGAAAACAAGGAAAGCTATAGAGAAATCATCAAAAAAGCTAGAAAACATTGCAACAGAGCGAATTCGTGATGAATTTCAAAAGTTAGTTATGTCTGATCAACCTAAATATGGCCTAAATATGGCTAAAGACCTAGGAGTTCTTGAATATGTTGTTCCTGAGCTTATAAAAACAATTGGTGTTGAGCAGAACAAAAACCATTCATATGAATTGTGGGAACATTTACTCGAAGCGCTTCAAAAGTCAGCGGATGAAAACTGGGACTTGGAAATCAGGCTATCTGCCCTTTTCCACGATATATCAAAAGTTGAGACAAGAAGGTGGTCAAAAGAAAAAGGTGATTGGACATTTTATGGACATGAGGTGGTTGGTTCACGTGTAACACAAAAAGTACTTGAAAGACTCAAGTTTCCCAAAAAAGTAACAGAAAAGGTTGTCATCCTGGTTCGTTGGCACATGTTTTTCTCAGATACAGAAACAATAACGCTTTCGGCCGTTAGAAGAATGATAAGAAATGTTGGTCGTGAAAACATTTGGGACCTTATGAATGTAAGGGTAACGGATAGAGTTGGTATGGGAAGACCAAAGGAAAAGCCTTATAGACTAAGAAAATACCACGCAATGATAGATGAAGCTCTAATGGATCCAATTGACGTCACAATGCTAAAAATAGACGGAAATGACATTATGGAGGTTAATCATGAAACACCAGGACCAAAAATTGGCTACACTCTTCATGCATTATTAGAGGAAGTCCTTGAAGATCCTAAGAAAAATACGAAAGCGTTCCTTATGAAACGTGCAAAAGAACTTTTAAAACTGTCTGTTGAGGAATTAAAAGAACTTGGAATACACGGAAAAGAAAAGAAGGAGGAAGAGGGGGAAAGAGCTGTAAAGGACATCCGAAAGAAGCATTGGGTAAAGTGATATAGGTTCCAGGAAAGAGGTTTCAGGTTTCAGCTTATAAAAAACAGAGCAATTTAAACACAAATTGCTCTGTTTGTTATTCGTGAAACATGTATTATGTTGTTTTTTAGGGCTAATTGTATACAAAATATTACCTTTTTTTTAACTGAAAGCTGACACCTCAGATCTGAAAGCTCATTTGTTAATCATGAAACATTTAATTTTGTAAAAACTTAGGCGGGTATTGAAAACATAGTCATTTTACTCCTTATTAAGCCCACACATTTATTTTACACAAAAACAGCCTTGAATAGCTGTAATATAATCATTTTCAATAGTTGTACAGCAACCCGCTTCGCCCATAAAGGAAGCGCCTACTTGTCCCGTACTTAAACTTAAAGTTTATAGTACTGGGATTCGGCGCACGCGGGTTGCAAAATGATATAAAAGTAAAATAAATGGTGGACTATGGGAAATATAGTCGTTTCACTCCTTATTTCCCATAGGAAAACCGCCTAACAAATTGGCGTAAAAACAAGGAGATTTGGAGATTGAGAGGTTATATTTTTTGTGTGCCAGCTTATCAAGCGGTTTAAGAGAAATTGTCTTTGAGTAAACATCCGGTATCCATTTCAAGGTATGTATTAGACAAATAATTAAGATATTTTGGGATCTCACATACTACAGTTAGAAATAGGTTTACTAAAAGAAATTTCAAGAAGTACTTCTTTTGATGTAAGTGTCTCTAAAGGACACTTTATAATTGTGTAAAGAACAATTCGCACCGAGCAGTGCTAAAGATTTTGTCCTTAACACCTCGACCCTTCTGTCCTTTATGATAATGTCTTTTAAAAAAAGGACAATGGCGAAAAGGACATTTGTGTGGATAACCCTTGTCTTTTTTATAAAAAAACAAATAGACTATATAAATGAATCTTCTGTGCTGATTTTATAAGATTGACAAAACATCATTTTTAATACATAATTCCTTTTGAAAAAGAACATTAAAAACCAAAAACAATGGAGAAGCGATATACATCATTAAATACACTTGTACCAAACGCAATACGCACAATAAAAATTGCGTGGGCGACAAGCAAAAAGTATGCTTTCTGGATAACAATACTCCACCTGGCTGTTTCAGCGCTTCCTTATCTACAGATGGGGTTGTTTGGTCTTATTATTGATGAAGTCATATCAATAATAAACTCGGGGTCTGGAATATTCACAACAAAGCTGATCTATTTGATTGGTGGGGAATTTGCGGCGTTGTTAATGCCGGCAATAGTTTCTAATTTGTTAAATACATATCGTACAATCTTCCGATTTCTATTCCTAGAAAATGTTAATCTTGCGATAGTTGGAAAGATGGCGGAAATAGATATAGCCACACACGAAAACCCAGCTTTCAATGATAAATTCAATAATGTGAGCGAAAGGGGAGTAGGAGCACTAGACAATGTGTGGAGTAATGAGCTTCGGTTAATGTCGGATATCTTTGCACTCATTGTCAGCGGTGCCATTTTACTCTCACTTCACTGGGTTTTCTTGGTTCTTGCAGTAATTGGCGGGCTTCCTGCTTTCTGGATAGAACTAAGACACGGAATTAGGGTGTATTGGATTTGGGACGGCGACGCAGAAGAAAGAAGAAAATTCTTCGATCGTAGATCTCATTTCATGCATATAAACTATCTTATTGAGCTAAAGTTGTTTCAATTGGTAGATTCATTCAAGATACAAATGAAGAGTTTGCTTGATTCATTCAACGGTAAACAAATCGTTGCTGAAAAAAAGAAACTATTGGCGGAATTCGCCGCTTCGATAATCTTCATTTTGTCTCTTATTATCTCTATCATATTGCTCATCAAGCTAACCATTGCTGGAGCAATAATGGTTGGAACAATGACATTCGTGTTTAGCTCTATAAGAGGTTTCCAAAACTCAACATCTTCTTTCTTCCGTAATTTTGGAGCACAGGAAGAAAACAATCGATTTGCTGATGATTTGTTTGCCGTATTAGATATAGGGCGAGAAGTGCTTGAGCCAACAAATCCGGCAAAGATGAGTTGGGTCAACCCACCAAGGATAGAATTCAGGAATGTGTGGTTTCAATATCCAGAAACAGACAAATGGGTACTGGAGGATTTTAATCTCACGATAGAGCCGGGTGAAAACCTAGCTATTGTGGGAATAAATGGTGCCGGAAAAACTACCTTTGTTAAGCTTTTGAATCGCTTTTACGATCCGACTCGTGGTGAAATCCTTATAAACGGTGTAAATCTCAAGGACATAAGTATGGAAGAATGGCGAGCCCAGTCTTCAGTACTATTCCAGGAGTACGCTGATTATAGTTTCATTGTTAAGGAATCAATCGCTCTTGGCAGGGTGGATGAGCCTTTGGATATGGATAAGGTGATTGATTCTGCAGAAAAAAGTGATGCGAGTGGTTTTATACAAAAACTTGAACATGGATACGACCAAATGATTGGAAAACGTTTCAAGGGTGGTGTAGAACTTTCCGTTGGTCAGCGTCAAAAACTGGCATTGGCTCGTGTATTTTATAGAAATTCTAATGTCGTGATTCTCGATGAACCAACCGCTTCGATAGACGCAGAGGCCGAGGAAAAAATCTTTGAGAGTATAAATGAGAAAATGCGTGAAAAAACAGTCATCACAATTTCTCATAGATTCTCAACGGTCAAACGCTCGGACAACATCTGTGTAATTGAAAATGGTCGCATCACCGAGTACGGCAATCATCATGAACTTATGCTAATCGACGGAACGTATACTCGTTTGTACGAAAAGCAGGCAAGTGCTTACGTGGATTAGTAATAAACAGTCCGCACTATTTATAGTGCGGACTTTTTGTATAATTAGTATATTAATTACTAGCTAAAAATATTAATAATGACAACAACAGTTTTTCTTGCGCAAATAATCGGATTCTTCTTTCTTGTAACAGGGCTATCAATGATAGTTCGAAGAAAGATGATGATGGAAATATTCGGAGATATGATTCGCCACAGAGCACTCACTTATATTCTGGGCGTCGTTTTACTCGTATTTGGATATTTGATTGTTGCAAATCATAACCTTTGGGGTGGAGTTGGCGGAATAATAATCACGATTCTTGGTTGGGCTCTTGTTCTAGAATCAGTAATGTATCTATTCTTCTCAAAACAAACATTGTCAAAAATGTTTGGATTTCTTTCAAATAAAGACTTCTACTACGTAATGTCTGTTGCATATTTCGTACTAGGCGGATATTTGTTTGGAACAGGTATAGGTCTTTTTTAGTCAGTAGTCGGTAGTCAGAAGCCAGTAGACAATTAAAAAGCCCCAGCATACCGAAGGTATGTTGGGGCTTTTGTTGATAAATTTGTTAATATATAACAACAAAGCTTATGAAGGATATTTTTAAAAAAATTGCTGAAAGTCCATTTACAATATTGCTGATTTCTATTTTTTTGTTATTTTTCCATGTTTATCCAGCATTCCTTCTTGAAAAGGCTGATATTTTCATTCGTGATAGTTTTTGGTTTCAACTCTCAGCATCAATAAGCGCTTTTATTATACTGTTCCTATTTCCTGTATATATTTGGAAATATTTTCTGAAAAAAAATCCAGAATATTTTGGTTTACTTATTCCAGAAAAACTACATGAGGCCAAAAAGCTTACATCAGGTATTATTTTAATATCAATACCAATAATTATACTCCTGGCAAAACAGTCTTCATTTCAAGAGTATTATGCTGTACAGCAAAATGTTTTTATTTTTTTAGCCCTAACAATAACGAGCGCGGTGTATTATTTCTCCGAAGAATTTCTATTTAGAGGTTTTCTGTTTTTTGGCCTATGGAACAGGTTTAAATATCACACCTTTTGGATAACAAATGTAATTTTTGCAATGTTTCATATCGGAAAACCTCCGCTTGAAGTATTTTTTGCTTTTTCATTAGGACTTGTGCTTAGTTATACTTCGTTTAAAACAAAATCTTTCATCCCGGCAGCAATAATACATTTCGCAGTAGCTTTAATTTTAAATATTTTAGTAACTTATGTGTTCACACCAACAAACCCTGTGAATTTGGTGATGCCTTTTTAAGATTTTAAAAATATTCTAGCCAGACTCAACACCTGGGCTTATATAGCAACGCACCTAAATCTCAATTGTGATTGAGATCGGGCAATGGTCCGACCCATAAACATCAGAAAGAATTTCTGATTTTTTTATTTTTGGAAGTATGTCTTGTGACGCAAAAAAGTAATCAATACGCCAACCCACATTCCTTTCTCTTGCTCCACTTTTCAAATCCCAGTATGAATACGCGTCAACTTTATTTGGATTCATTGTTCTGAAAGTGTCTGCATATCCAGCTTGAATATATTCATCAATCCAAGCGCGCTCCTCAGGTAAAAATCCAATATTCTTTTCATTTTCTTTAGGACGGGCTAAATCAATTTCTTCATGAGCAACATTAATATCACCAGTAAGAATAATAGGGGAGTCGGCGTGAAGTTTGTTCATGTAATTTAAAAGCTCTTCATAAAACTCAAGTTTAAAATCAAGAGATGCGGTTGCAGAGTTGCCATTTGGTACATACGCGTTTATTAAAATAAATTTTTCAAAATGAAGCGTGAGAATTCTCCCTTGCTCATCGAATTTTTCTATTCCAATTCCTTCCCTCCATTCTTTTGGCTCCTCTTTTGAATACACCGCAACACCACTATAGCCCTTGCGTATTTGTGACGAAGAAAAATATGATTGATATCCCGCTGGACTTCTAACTTCTTCAGGAAGTTGTTCTGGAGATGCTTTTGTTTCCTGAACACAAAAAATATCTGGTTGTGCATTTTCAAACCAGCTCCAATTTCCTTTTCTATGAACGGCTCTTATACCGTTTACATTCCACCCTATTATTAACATGATTTTTAATTATTTAAATATTAAATTTTTTAAAAAATAAAAAAGGCCGCCTATTCCCGCCATCTCCGCGAGCAGAGCTTGCGGAGTATTGGCGAGACGGCACCGTGGCTTTTATGTTGGAAGTGGAATCGTCCACCGACGATGCTTTTTATAGTGTTACCCCGCAGCAGAGCTGCGAGGTATTCACGCCAATAAAACTACTGAAATAAATACAATATAAACATTACGATATATCGTAATGTTTATATAACCAATTAATATTTTATAATTCTAAATCCTGATTTATCACGATAATATATTATAGCAAGAATATATTATAGCAAGAAAAAGCACCGCCATATTATTAGACGGTGCTTTAACGAAAACTTTTTACCAGTTCAAAATATTCTATAGGCAACCAAGGATCATCCTCGGATCCTTTTATACGTTTGTTGTGGATTGTTTCAACGATAATCCTCGTCTCATAAACACTCTCAAAAGAAAATTCTTCTTTTCCATTTTGAGAGAAATTAATTTTAGAGGAATGAACATTTGTAACGTCTATAACAAAAAATGGTTCATCTTTATCTGATAGAGAAAAAAGTGCCATCAACTGGTTTCTGTCTTCATTACGGAAGACAACCCAATCGCCAACGCTAATGTTTGACATGGTGGTCTCCATTTTGTGGAAGTAGGCTCTGTTGGCATTATACTCCTATTTTAAGTAAACTAAAAATAGAAACATAACTAATACCAGATATGGTATTAAACACTAAATTACCAAGAAATACAGAAATGATTATGTAACGGAAACGTACACCAAAAAAGGCAAGAGGGACAACAAGTATCTCGTTTGGAAGTGGCACAAGAGCAGCATATAAAAATAAAACGACAGGGGTCAGTTTTGGATATTTCAAGATAGACTTCTCAACTTTTGGAAACCATTTAGGACGCTTGTGTTCTTTTATCAAATCCTTACCAAGCCGACCAAGAACAAAACCCATAGCATCTCCAGCCGTCATGCCAACAACAATAATTCCAACAGAAATCCAAAAATTTAATCCAGCAGACAAAAAGATTGGAAGGAAAATAATTGCAGGAACAGGAATCAATAAATTAAAACCGCTTAATACACTTATAACCAACAAGCCTATATAACCATATTTAGAAACAAGAATACCAACCGTCTCGTCCTCAGCAACATAAAGAGACATATAATACACAAATACCAAAACCGCAATTACAAAAATAATTTTAAATATTGTTTTTATTGTCTTATTCATTATTTGTCGCCTCTCTTAGAATGAAAGTTTTTGTGAACTTCGCGAAGATGTTTGTCAGTCACGTGTGTATATATTTGAGTAGTAGAAATATTGGCATGCCCGAGTAATGCTTGCACGCTTCGTAAGTCTGCACCGTTCTCCAGCAGGTCTGTTGCGAATGTGTGCCGAATAACATGTGGCGTTACTTTCTTTGATATACCAGCCTTTATCGCATAGTGTTTTACTATTCGCTCAATAGATCGGGGGGTGATCCTAAGTGAATCATTTTTTGAAGAATCCTTTTGTGGGGCAACCGAGATAAAGAGTGCTTCGTCCATATCCTTTCGTTTTTTTAAATATTCTTGTATTACAATTTTCGAATGATCAGAGAGAAATACAACACGAACCTTGTCTCCTTTTCCTCTTACTGAGACTTCGCTTTTTGTTAAATCTATATCACGAGATAGGGAAGTGAGTTCTGACACACGAAGCCCTGTAGAGAATAACAACTCAAACATTGCTTTGTCTCGGAGTGATTTTAAATCATCCCCATCTGGTGACATAAGAAATCTGTCGAGCTCTGCTTTTGTGATTAGATCCAAGCTCCTGTCGCCAACTTTAGCAAGCTCTATGCGTTCTGTTGGAAGAGTTTTGATGTTCCTTTTTGCAAGGTACCCAAGAAAGCCACGAAGTGCTATTAAATAATAGTTTTGTGTTTTCTTTTTTAATGTTTCATTTCTCCCTCCAATCTTTGTGCCGGACTCTTGTCTGTTTAGCCAAAGACGAAATTCACGCACCACATCATCCGTGATATCTTCTGGTTTCTCAATCTTTGTGTGGTCAAGAAATCTGCCGAGATATCTCTCGTAATTTGAAACAGTTTTGAGACTTCGTCCTTTCTCTATTTCTAAGTGCTCTAAATATTCTCGAGTAAGTTGTGTAAGGTTTTGCGACATTGTTTAATTATGACTGAAAGGAATTATTAAACAAGAAGTGCCCAAGTGGTGCGACATAGATATAGTATACAGAAGTTAGTATTTAGAAGACAGTACAAGAAATTAAGTAACCGTTGATATATTGTGCACCAAGCTTCAATATGGGCTTAGTTAAAAATATTACGATATATCGTAATGTTTTTTAATTTATTGGCGTGAATACCTCGCAGCTCTGCTGCGGGGTAACACTATAAAAAGCATCGTCGGTGGACGACTCCACTTCCAACATAAAAGCCACGGTGCCGCCTCGCCAATACTCCGCAAGCTCTGCTCGCGGAGATGGCGGGAATAGGTGGCCTTTTTTATTCCTAATTCCCTAAACAAAAATTAGTAATGATTTTTGTCGGGCGACCTGATGAAGTAACACTTCATCGGGTTTAGCTTAATTCATAATTCTTTATTCTATATCATCATAATCTACCTACTTGACAAAATAATTAAAAGTGATATAATACATAAAGTAGTTCTTTACAGTGTTGTGGATGTTATACCAGCTTGCTTAAAAAGTTAGTTGATATAACATCCACAATTACAGGAAACAAAATGAGTGTCATTATCGCGCCGCTTATCTTAGCAGCAACAATCGTCGGGGGTTGCTACTACATCCTTTCCGGTCGTAGTCGTAGGGAGATTAAGGTAACGCGTGACCCGAACGGGATCACGAGAATAACCTTCTACCGCTAGATAGACCAGGATGACCTTCTCGCTTCTAGAAGGATTTGCATTGCAAAGAAGCACCCAAACATGGCGTCGAGTCTCAAAACTCGGCGCCTTTTCTTTTTCCTTTATTATTTATTTATTATTTGTGTCTTGAGATTTATTCGCTATTTTAAATTGATTTTCCGTTCATATTCATAATTCATAATTCATAATTCCATATTCTGGTCTAAAATTGCCGTTTGCAATTTTGTGCCATATATGTTATAGTTCCCGCATGCTTACGAAACAAAAAATAGTTAGAGCGATCAATAAAACCAAGAAACACGACACCGACACTGGATCTCCAGAGGTGCAGGTTTCTCTTTTATCAAAAAAAATTGATGAGCTCTCATTACATTTAAAGAAAAATAAAAAAGACAATCACTCAAGAAGGGGTCTTCTGAAAATGGTTGCAGACAGAAGAAAGCACATCATTTACTTAAAGAAAAAGAATCCTGCTGGATACAGCAAACTTGCAAAGGTGCTTGGGCTAAAAGATGCTAAGTAGTCGAAAGTCCATAAAGTCAAAAGTCTATAAAGTATACTCGCCAAGTGCGAGTTTTACTTTTTAATATACGTATGATTTTTATTGGCGTCGATACCTCGCAGCTCTGCTGCGGGGTAACACTAGAAAAAGCATCGTCGGTGGACGATTCCACTTCCAACATAAAAGCCACGGTGCCGCCTCGCCAATACTCCGCAAGCTCTGCTCGCGGAGATGGCGGGAATAGGCGGCCTTTTTTATTTATTACTTTTAGGCTTTATAGACCTTAAGGACTTGATAGACTGTATTCTGTTATACTGTAAGCAGGTCGACATTTTTTAAAAGTACAAAATTTTTCATAAAATTTTTTAATATACATTTATATGACAGTTATAAAACACAAAGGACAAAGAGTTGGTATATTTATAGATGCACAAAATCTATATCACAGCGCAAAAAATCTTTACAATTCAAAGGTAAATTTCGGCGAAGTGCTAAAGCATTCGCTAGCAGGACGATCACTTATTAGAGCGGTTGCGTACGTTATATCAACAGAATCAGGTGAAGAAACCGGCTTCTTTGATGCGCTTGAAAAAGTTGGGATAGAAACTAAAACAAAAGATCTTCAAATATTTTCTGGTGGCGCAAAGAAGGCCGACTGGGACGTGGGTATTGCGGTAGATGCAATTGTGCAATCACCAAAACTAGACGTGGTGGTGCTTGTAACAGGGGACGGAGATTTCGTACCTCTTGTAGAATACCTACAAATGAATGGTGGTTGCCAGGTAGAGGTGACATCATTTGGTCGCTCAAGCTCTGCTCGCCTAAAAGAAGTAGCGGATGAGTTTGTGGACATGGATGAAGATCCAAAAAAATATCTTATCGGCGGAGGATTCAAGAGACCTTGGCAGAAGTAATAAAAACTTTCATTAATGAAAGTTTTTAGAATATAGAATTAAGAATTATGAATTAAGAATATAGCGCCCCGACCTAGGTCGGGGCGCTCTTGGCTTAAGCAGCTTTAATTGAATACTCTTTCTTTTCTAAAAGCTCCATGCTCACACGTCTGTCTTCAAGATCTGCCCGCATTAAATCACGATAATCTTTAACAGGCATGTCGTCTGGATATTTGTCGTCATCAGGGTCTGGATTAAAGGTATTTTTGCCAGGAAAAATAATTGCAACCAGGACAATCACGCACATGCAAATCAAAATAATTGAATTTATTACTGGAGTTACGTCAGCAAACCCATGCGACAGTGAAAGGTTGTATAAATAATTTAATTGCCAAAAAATGAAAGCTCCGGCAACAAGCAATTCCGGGGCATTTTCTTTAATTTTCATTTATGTACCCACGTTCCGGTGAAAGTATTGTTTTTCCTCATCCACACTACATCCCATAAACACAAATGTCAAAAGCCGGCAGCCCTAGGGCTGCCGGCTTTTCTTTTTTGATTACGTTTTTCGTTTTATTCTTAATTCGTAATTCTTAATTCTTAATTCAAAAATAATCGCTCTGCGATTATTTTTTAACCACCGCCAAAACCTTACCATTTATCATAAAGTCATCTTCGGAAGAGAGATAAATTGGTTTGTGTATTGGGTTATTTGATTCTGATATGAGTCTCAAATATCCATCATGCACACCAAGCTTCTTTATATTTGCACATCCGTCTATTATTGAGAGTACATAGTCGCCGTGCTGTATTCCTCGCACGTCAGAATCCACTATCACAAAATCTCCTGGCTCAATATTTTTCTTTGCTTCACCAATCCGCGCCATGTTCATTGAGTCTCCCTCTGCCTTTAGTACAAAAATATCATCTCTCTTTCTAACAAAGGTAAAGGGAATTTTTAAATATCCTTCTGGGTTCTCGATTGCAAGAGTAAGTGCCTCACCACAGTTGGCAGACCCAAGAATAGGGAGGAGGAGTGAGCCCTCAGATGGTTTGTCCGTTTTATGTATACGCAATCCTCTTGGAGTATTTGCATCCTTTGAAAGAAAACCTGTTTTCCTTAAACGCTCTATATAATAATGAGAAGTAGAAACAGATGCCAGGTTGAATTCTTCTCGTATCTCATCTAAAGAGGGGGCATAGCCATTATGCTCTGTATAATCTTCTATATAGTCTAATACTTTCTTTTGTTTTTTTGTTAAAGTATCCATAAATTAATGATTAAATAAAAAAGGCCGCCTATTCCCGCCATCTCCGCGAGCAAAGCTTGCGGAGTATTGGCGAGGCGGCACCGTGGCTTTTATGTTGGAAGTGGAATCGTCCACCGACGATGCTTTTTCTAGTGTTACCCCGCAGCAGAGCTGCGAGGTATTCACGCCAATAAAACTTGGTTTAAATAAATTGATAAATTGTTCATAATTCATAATTCTTTATTCATAATTCTATTCTAATATTTTTCTAAAATATTAGAATTTATATAGAAAGTATAGAAAACTTTACTTATGTGTGCAATACCAATTATCCACATAAATCAATAAAGCCCAGGTTTCCTATAGGAAACCTGGGCTTTTCTAGAATTACCAGACATTCAAAGACAATATTTTGTTTTGAACCTCAACTAGATATTCAAAGATTTTACTGGATTTTCTTCCAAGAACTGCAGATGAATGGAGAAAGTCAAAAACATCTTCACGAAATAGAATATCTCGTTCTTCGCAAATCGTCTGTTTTAACTTTTTTAATATAATGTTACGATCACGAAGTTCGTCCTCATCAAGAGCTCTCGCCGCAACGATATGGTCATCAAACCAAGAAACTTGCTCAGAAACATAAGAAATAGTTATATCTTCCATTTTCCTACACCCTCGTTTATTTTGTACATTTTCTATACCAAAATACACCTTTTTCTATAATCTGCAAAGAAAAATCTTGTTTTTGCAAAATATAATCTCGACACATATAAGTTTTAGGTGTATTTTGTAGATATTAAACATTAACTGATGGTTCTTGGATAGCCAGAGTTGAAGCTTTGTCCCATCCAGGGCGGGTTCAGGTCTGTAATTCGAGAATCATCTTACCTTCCTCGCTCAATAAGTGAGTATGGCAAAGAATTATGGAGAAAAGAGAATATACCCTCGAACTCGGTGGAAAAATATTCACTGCCGAGTTCAACGATATAGCAAACCAAGCTCATGGTTCTGTTATTTTGCGTTGTGGAGACACAGCGGTGCTAGCAACGGTGGTAATGGGGGACAGACCAAATACAGGCACAGATTATTTCCCATTAAAAGTAGATTATGAGGAAAGATTTTATGCATCTGGCGAAATTCTTGGAAGCAGATTCATGAGAAGA
>Ga0210057_1006102_pt1 | contig 15127 bp, 15 predicted proteins | sample CryGeyCG2114_010_2_FD_183968 | JGI IMG/M metagenome (GOLD analysis project Ga0210057, IMG submission 183968) | Groundwater microbial communities from aquifer - Crystal Geyser CG10_big_fil_rev_8/21/14_0.10 (SPAdes) (version 2) | ecosystem: Environmental > Aquatic > Deep subsurface > Groundwater ... | reverse complement strand
ATATCAAAATTAAAAAATGATTTAAATTTTACATTTTTCTTATGAACCTAATTATAGTTGAGTCTCCCACTAAGGCAAAAACTATCTCTAATTTTTTGGGCTCTGACTACAAAATAGAGTCTTCCTACGGCCACATCCGCGACCTGCCCAAAAACAATAAAAAGGCAATAGATATTTTAGGGGGATTTACCCCGCGCTATGAAATATCTAAGGGGAAAGAAAAAATTGTCGCGGAAATCAAGAGGCTCGCCCAAAAAGCGGATGAGGTGCTGCTTGCAACCGACCCTGATCGCGAAGGTGAAGCGATTGCATGGCACCTCATTCAAGCCATAGGCTTGAATGAAATCAAAAATGTTGAACGGATTGTTTTTCACGAAATTACCAAATCCGCCATTGAGGAAGCCTTAAAGAATCCGCGGAATATTGATATGAATTTGGTTGCCAGCCAGCAGGCGCGTCGTGTTTTAGACCGCTTGGTTGGCTATGATCTAAGCGGTCTTATATGGAAAAAGGTCCGGTATGGCTTGTCCGCGGGACGCGTCCAATCACCCGCTCTCCGCATAATAATGGAGCGCGAGCGCGAAATCAGAGCTTTTACGCCGGAAAATTACTGGACGCTTGCGGGGAAATTTGAAACAGAGAAAAAAGATGAAATCGTCCTGACTTGCGAGGAAAAACCGACTGGCGAAAAAGAAGCAAATTATATTTTAGAGGTCGGGCGCGGCAACCAATGGCGCATAATAGAAATAAAACAAAACGAAGTCAATCGTTCTCCTCGGCCGCCATTTATCACTTCTACGCTCCAGCAAGCGGCAAGCTCCCGGCTTGGATATTCTCCTTCCCGCGCAATGTCTATTGCCCAAAAACTCTACGAACAAGGCCTTATCACATACATGAGAACGGATAGCGTAACTATTAGTAAAGAAGCTCTGCCCGCGATTTATGAAGAAATAGAAAAAACTTATGGCAAAGAATATTTAAAGCCGCGGCTATATAAAACAAAAAGTAAAAGCGCCCAAGAAGCGCACGAAGCGATTCGTCCGACAAATATCAAACAAAAATCAGATGGCGCGACCGATGAACAAAAAAAACTATACAGACTTATTTGGGAAAGAACAATTTCTTCGCAAATGGCCGACGCCAAAACTTTCAAAACAAAAGTGTCGGCCAATGTCGTTAAGCAAGGGTTAATCCCCAATTTTTCCATCATCGGAAGCATTGCTGTTTTTTGGGGGTGGTTGGCGGCAGACAAAGAAGCGCGGGGCGAAGAAGTTCAAATACCAAAATTATCAGAAGGCGAAACGTTAAAATTGCTAAATATTGACGGCCAGCGCAAACAAACAGAACCGCCCGGCCGATATACAGAAGCAGGCCTGGTTAAAGAATTGGAGAAGCGCGAAATCGGAAGACCAAGCACTTATGCTTCCATTATTAAAACAATCAATGACCGCGGCTACGCGACGAAAGAAGGCAGAACTCTGCGCCCGACAGACACCGGCGAAGTAGTTAGCGATTTTCTTGAAAATAATTTTGCCAAATATATCAGCGATTCATTCACCGCCGAGATGGAAAACGAGCTTGACGAGATAGCCGAGGGAAAAAGAAAGTACGAAGAAATGCTAAAAAGTTTTTATGCGCCATTTTCAAAAGAAGTTAAATCAAAAGAAAAAATAGAAAAAATAACCAACCTCGGAGAAGCCGATAAAAAATTCAAATGCCCCGTTTGCGGCGGCCCAATGATTATCAAGCTTTCCAGGACCGGCAAATTTTTGAGCTGCGTAAAATTTCCGGAATGCGCCGGCGCAAGAAAAATAGACGGCTCCGCAATAGAAGCCCCGAAAGAAACCGGAGAAATGTGCCCGGAATGCTCAACCGGAAAACTCATAGAGCGCGAGGGCCGATTCGGCAAATTCATACACTGCGATAACTATCCTAAATGTAAATTTATCAAGAAAAGCGCCGAAGAAGAAGCCAAGACAAAGACCGGCGTCGCTTGCCCCAAATGCCTTACCAGGCGAGACCCCGCGAAGCAGAGCCAAGAGGGCCCAGGCGAAATTATTGAACGTCGCGGGAGATTTGGTCTATTTTACTCCTGTTCTAATTATCCTAAGTGCGATTTTGCCATGAAGTCCAGACCAACAGGCAAAACATGCAGCCTTTGTAAATCGCTAATGATGGAAGGCGCCAAAACTATTCCCGAACGCTGCTCTAACAAAGAGTGCCAAAATCATAATCCTCATAAAGTCAAAAAAAGATGAATGCTAAGGAGTTAATTTTAGAAATCCAAAAAGCGAGGAAAATAACCGAAAACGACGCGAGTTTGATTCGGAAAGCTTTTGAATTTGCTCAGTCCAGCCATTCCGGCCAAAAAAGGAAATCCGGCGAGCCTTATTTTCAGCACCCTTATCAAACCGCTTTAAAATTGGCCGGGTGGCGGCTGGATGCTCCAACTATTGCCGCTGGCCTGCTTCACGACGTGGTTGAAGACGCTAATATTGGCGTTGAAAATATCAAAAAAGAATTCGGCGAAGAAATTGCTTTTTTGGTTGAAGGCGTCACTAAATTGGGCCGACTAAAGTACCGGGGAGCGATGAGGCAGACGGAAAATTTAAGAAAAATGATTCTGGCTTTAAGTTTAGACTTAAGAGTGGTCTTTATTAAATTGGCGGACCGGCTGCATAATATGCAAACTCTTTCAGCTCTTCCGGCCCAAAAACAAAAAAGGGTTGCTTTGGAGTCCTCGGAAATTTATGCGCCTTTGGCTTATCGCCTGGGAATGGTCAATTTAGCCGGCGAACTTGAAGATCTCGCTTTCCCCTATATTTACCCCAAAGAACATCAATGGGTTTTGGGAAACGTCAAAGAATGTTATGAAGAGCGCCAAAAATATTTAGAAAGGGCCAAGCAAATAATCGGGAAAGCCCTAAAAGAAAACGGCATTGAACCGATAGAAATTAATTTTCGGGCAAAGCGTTACAGCTCTCTCTATAAAAAACTCCTGCGCTATGATATGAATTTGGAACAGATTTACGATTTGGTGGCTTTAAGAATTATTGTTAAAACCATTGAAGAATGTTATGCGGTTTTGGGAATTATCCATCAACTCTGGCCGCCTTTGCCGGGCAGAATTAAAGATTATATTGCTTTGCCAAAACCCAATGGCTATCAAAGCCTGCACACTACGGTTTTTTGCCTAGAAAATAAACCGACGGAAATTCAGATTCGAACTATTAAAATGCACGAAGAGGCGGAAACCGGCATTGCCGGCCACTGGGCATACAAAGAGAAAAAAGGAACAAAAGAATATTTTAAGAAAAAACCGGTTTTTGCCGATAAAAAAGAATTACTTTGGGTTCAACAAATAAGAGACTGGCAGAAGGATTTCCCTGAGCCTGAAGAATTTTTGCGGTCGTTAAAAATTGATTTTTTAAAAGATCGGGTTTTTGCGATAACGCCAAAAGGCGAAGTTATTGACTTGCCGGCCGGCGCCACTCCGCTTGACTTCGCTTATCAAATTCATTCGGAAATCGGCAATCGGTGCGTCGGCGCCAAAATTAACAATAAAATCGTTTCCCTGGACCATGAAATTCAATCCGGCGATTTGGTGGAAATTCTTGTCCAAAAAAGCAAAAGCCCTTCTGAGTCCTGGCTTGGCATCGTCAAAACCAGCCATGCCAAAAGAAAAATCAAGGTCGGTCTCAAAAAAAATTCAAATAAAAAATCTGCCAACCGGACGGAGTTTAAAATTACGGCCATTGACCGAGTAGGACTTTTAAAAGATATTTCTGCCATTATTTCAAGATCGCATATTAATATTATAAAGATTAACAATCCCCAGATTGGTCATTTTCAGGTTTTTAAAATCCTCTGCGTTATTGATAACCAAGAAAAAATTAAAAAACTGATTCTAAAACTTAAAAAAGTGGAGGGCGTCAGAGAAACAAGCTATAAATTGATAACCGGCTAAATTTGACAAACCCTTAAAATCCATTATTATTTTATTAGAAACTTTAAAAAAAGGAGGTGGTTAAAATGATTATCGTCAATTTTAATCAAGAAAAATTGGCAAAGTTCCTTGATGAATTAAAGGCCGCAGTTAAAAAAACCGTGGACGGAATAAATGCCGGTACCAAAAACGAACCCTTCTATGGGAAAATTCAACTTATAGACGGCAAAAGGTTTGTTGGTTTGTTTAGCGGACTTCGTATGGATAAAGACAAAATCCTATTTCTGCTAACCGAAGAACGAATAACAATAGAAGGAAAGGTTGTCTCAAAAACCATGCCGGGAAAAGCAGGCTTTGATACAATTCAAAGCGTTGAAGCTGTAAAGACGGTATCCGGTAGACCGGTATTTATTGAAGAATAAGGAGGAAACAATGAACTCAATTCAAAATCAGGAATTGCCAATCAAAAAGCCTGCTGAAATCTTGAAAGCAAGAAAGTAAGCAGGCTAAATTCATTTCGGAAGGATTTTTCTGGCAAAAAACGCGCTTAACAAACCAATTAAAGCGCCAGCCAAAATATCCAAGGGCCAATGAACTCCTGTAAAAATTCTGGCTAAACCGATTATTAAAGCAGCGGCTAAAAACCGCCAGCCCCATTTCTTATTGATATAGAAAACCGCCAAAGCCAGCGCAAAAAAAGCAGCCGCGTGACCCGAAGGAAAAGAACCCGTAGGTTGATGATTAATTAATGGCTGAATTTCAAAAACCAGAAACGGCCGAGGACGCTCATAGAAAAATCTTATTGCCTCAACGACAATGCCTCTGGAGAAAATTACCGAAAGCGCCGTCAAAGAAAAAAAATAAATTTGCCGCTTCCCTGTTGTTTCTTTAATTAAAAGAAAAGCCGCCGCCAAAATCAAAAAATATCCAAGGTAATCGCCAAAAAAAACGCCGAGCCAGTCCACCCACTGCCATCGGCGAGCCAAATTATTAATTAGTTGAAAAATGAAGGCGTCAAAAGCCATATTTTATACATGCCTGTCAGCCACTTTGGTGGCGGCATAACTTTCCGGCTTGGTGCGGGCTTCAAAATTATAAGCCCTAACCATCCCAATGACTTCCTGTATCATTGTTTTTGTCTCGCCGTTTTCTCCGATATCAACATGAATTTCAAAATCAAATTTAGGAATTTTCGCTGTTTTAAGAAGCGTCAAAATTTCTCTTGCCGCCTCAATTGAAAGCAAGACTTCCTGAATAATCCGATCCCTAAGCGTGTGAAACTTGGGAAATTCCGTCCGGCGCCAAAAATATCGGCCGCCGCTAGCCACTCGATGAATTACAATCGCCGTGACAAAATCTATCATTTCTTCCTGATGCCCGTTTGAATCACTGCCAATAATAATCTTATAGCGTCGGCTCCTGTCTTCTGCCATAAAGCCGGCAATTTCCCGAATCATTTGGTCAATGTTAAATTTTATTCCCAAAGAGCTATTAAATAAATTATTCGCAAGATAATTTTTATTTTCTTCTTTTATCATAGATTTTTGAATTAGGCTTCTAAAATCTCGCAGCCGCGGTTCTAGCGAGATTTATTAAATTAGATTAAATGTAGGACATTCGCGCAATTTTGTCAATTTAAAGAATTTTGTCTAAAATTATTTCAGCTTCGCCTCTGATTATGTTAAATTGAGGTCTGGGGAAAAAACTTGGGCGGGGCGCTCAAATTTATGATAAAATTTGGCATGAAAAATCTTCTTCTTATTGACGCCAATTCTTTAATTTACCGCTGTTTTTTCGCTTTGCCGCCGCTTACAGGACCGGCCAATCAGCCGGCCGGCGCGCTTTATGGACTTTCCAACGTTTTAATTAAAATTCTGCGCGAACAGAAACCGGAATTTATTGCCGCTTTTTTTGATCGGCCGGAGCCGACCTTCCGCAAAGAAATTTTTAAAGAATATAAAATCCATCGCCCAAAGGCGCCAAACGAATTGGTTTCTCAAATCATTGAAGCCCATAATTTATTTGAAACGTTTAAAATAAAAACCTTTGAAGGCCCGGGCTTTGAAGCGGACGATTTTATCGGCAGCGCGGTTGAAAAATTCAAAAAAGAGCCTGATTTAAAAATAATTATTTTGACCGGCGATTTAGACAGCCTTCAATTAATAGAAAATGATAAAGTGGTCGCAGAAACTTTTAAAAAAGGAATTAGCGAAACGATAATTTACAATGAAGAAGCGGTGAAGGAACGATATTTAGGGCTTCGGCCGGACCAACTGCCTGATTTTAAAAGTTTGGTTGGCGATCCTTCTGATAATATTTTGGGAGTGCCCGGCGTCGGACCGAAAACCGCCTGTCCTTTGATTAAAAAATACGGCGACTTGGAGAATTTTTTAGAAAAGGGAGGGATAGAGAAGGCCTATCAAAAAATTATTACATTTAAAGACCAAGCCTTGCTTTCAAAAAAATTAGCGATTATTAGGCGCGACGTCTCTCTTGATTTCAAAAATTTATCGGAATTAAAATACGATGACCCGCCGAAAGAAAATCTAATGTCTTATTTTGAAAAATTGGGGTTTAAAACGTTGATTAAAAGAATTAATAATTATTTCGCGCAATAAAATCATATCGGCCTCACCACCACGCGCCGCTCTTTTTTTTCTCCGGCGCTTTCGGTTTTAATATCTGGCCGCGAAGCCAGCTCTAAATGAACTAAACGGCGCTCATAAGCGTTCATCGCCGGCAGATTCACTTCTTGTCCGGAAACCGCGGCTTTTCTGGCCGCTGCCCTGGCTAACTCCAAAATCAAGTTTTCCCGCTCCTTCCGATAATTATTTACGTCAACAAAGACCTGTTTCTCCTCGTTTGTTTTTTTTATCATTAATTTAACCAGGCGGTCCAAAGCGATTATAAAATCGGGTAAAAATTTATTTAAAAAATTTCCGTCGTTTATAAAAACAGAAAAACGGCCGCCTTCCGCGTCATAACTGACGGAAAAATCGCTAAATCCCATTAACTCAATTAATTTTTGGATATTGTGATGAATTTGGTCCATATTAATTAATTTTATTCGTCTTGCCGGCTTCAAAATTCAAATCAAGCCTTTTGTTGATTATAATTTGTTGAATGACCGAAAACAAGGAAGTGGTCAGCCAGTAAAGACCGACCGCCGACGGCAAAAAATACAAAAAGCTAATCGTCAAAATCGGCCCCAGATAAATCATTTGCCTGGCCATCCTTTCCATTGACGTTAACTCTTGAAAAGATTTTTCTGTTTTTGCCAGGGATAATTTGCCCTGAAAATATTGAGTCAGGGCCGCCAAGCCAATAATTATTATATTTTTTTCCCCTAAATTAATAAGTCCTAAAAAGGTTGGGGTAAACGCCGCCAGTCCATTAACATTCATAAAAATTCGGTAAAGGGCGAGTAAAATTGGAATTTGGACAATAATCAACAAAAATCCGGAAAGAGGATTAACTTTGTGCTGGCGATAAATTGCCATTAAAGCCCTTGCCTGCTCCTCGCGATTATCTTTGTGACGAGTTTGAGCTTCTTTAATTTTTGGCGCTAATTTTTGAATGATTGCCTGGTCTTTGGCGCCTTTATAAAATAAAGGAAATAAAATTATCCTAATTAAAACCGTCAAACAAATAATGGCTATCCCCAAATCTCCAAGATAGTTGTACAAAAAAATCAGAATGTCTAAAAGCGGCTGATATAAAATTTTATTAAATAAATTAGTCATATTTCAACGGTTAGTTGTTGTTTTAATTGTTCCTGTATTTCTTTTTTGGTTAATTGATTGGCCAGCGGCAAAACAATTATTAGAATGTCTCTGCTCGAATTTAGATGAAGTTTTTTAAGCCGAATAAAATTAAAAATTGTTCTTTTAATTTTATTGCGGGCCACCGCCTTTTTGCTTACTTTAGCGCTGATGATTATTCCGAACCGGCTGAATTCTAAATTATTTGTTCGAAATTTAACAATAAAAAAACTGCTTCTTCGGGCAATGGTCGTTTTCTTTTCCTGCTGCCATTTATGAATCGGAAGCCGAAATTTTTTGGCTAACATAGAATAGCCGCCGCAGATTAATTCTAAATCGCTGGCGACTAACAGCTTAAACGTTAATTTTTTTCCTTCCTTTTCTTCTTCTGCCCTGTAAAATCCTTTTCCCGCCCGAAGTTCTTGACCTTTTCAGGAAACCGTGCGTTCTCGCCCTTTTTCTTTTTTTTGGCTGATATGTCCTTTTGGGCATGCTTTAATCATAAATAGTTATCCCCAAAAAATCAACAGGTTAAAAACATTTAAGGGTTTGACTTGTTTTAAGATTGGAATAATATTAAAAAGAAGTTTTTAGATTTTAGTTTTTGGGTTTTAGAAATTCACTAACGCCCAACACCTAACACCTAACACCTAACACAATGGACCTTAATCAATTTTGGCAATCGGCTTTGGCGGAATTAGAGCTCCAAATTTCTCGGCCGAATTTTCTTACTTGGCTCAAAAATAGCCGCCTGATAAAAAAACAGGAGAATGGTTGCGCTGTGATTGGTTTGATGAATAATTTTGCCAAAGAATGGGTTGAGAATAAATACCACAAAATGGTTTTGGGGGTTCTGCATTCTTTAGATGAAACAATTAAAAAGGTTGAGTATGTTGTTTTGGCTGAACAGACTTTCGCGTTTAAAAACAGCTTGACCCCCAAGACCGAATCTACTCGGCAAACGAGCTTACCCGATCTTAAAATTGATCCTGAATCCAGTCTTCACCCGAAATACAATTTTAACTCTTTCGTGGTTGGTTCTTCTAATGAATTGGCTTACGCGGCCGCCAAGGCGGTAACTAAAGACGTCGGCAAAAAATATAATCCTCTTTTTGTTTACGGCGGCACCGGTTTGGGAAAAACTCATCTTATTCAGGCCATCGGCAACGAAATTAAAAGTTTTTATAAAAACAAAATTAAGGTTAGGTATGTGTCTTCGGAAAAATTCGTTAACGATGTTGTTTGGGCTATTAGAAATAAAAGGATGGAAGATGTTAAAAATAAATATAGAGGCGTTGATGTTTTAATTATTGACGATATTCAATTTATCGGCGGCAAAGAAAGAAGCGAGGAAGAATTTTTCCACACCTTTAATGTTCTTTATGAAAATAATAAACAAATTATTATCTCTTCTGACCGGCCGCCGGCCGCCATCCCGACGCTTGAAGAAAGATTGCGGTCGCGCTTTGAGGGCGGGATGATTGCCGATATTACATATCCCGATTATGAAATGCGCGTGGCGATTATTAAAACAAAGCTCCAAGAAAAAGCCACCAACCTTTCAGATGAAGCCTGTGGATTAATTGCCAGTAAGATGCAGAGAAACATCAGAGAACTTGAGGGGGTTTTGAATAAAATTATTTTTTACCAAGAAGTTAAGAATATTGATTTAAGCTTTGCGGTTATTGAAGAAATTATCAATAGTTCAACTCAACAATCCCTAAAAAACATTACCAGCAATCAAATACTTAAATCTGTTGCTGATTTTTATGAAATAACAATTAGTGATTTAATGAATAGGTCAAGAAAAAAGGGGGTGGTTGAGCCGCGACAAATAGCCGCTTTTCTTTTAAGAAGCTTGATTAATATGTCTTATCCGGAGATTGGAGAAAAAATAGGAAAAAGGGACCACACAACCGCAATTTACTCTTGTGAAAAGATTTCACAGGAAATTAACAAGAATCAAAGGTTGAACCAAAAAATTTTCCTAATAAAAGAGAGTATTTATAAGAGTTAAAATATTTATTAACAAATTAACAGGCACTACTACAACTACTACAAATATGAAAATAATAATATTAAAGAATTATTTAAAAATAGGATTAGAAGTTGTAGGAGGGGTAATAAACGAAAACACAAACACTACCCTTCCGATACTTAAAAATTTTTTAATTGAAACAATTGATAATAAAATAAGATTATCAACAACAAACCTTGAATTGGCGGTAACTTATTTTGTGCCCGGAAAAATCATAGAAAACGGAAGCCTAACAATCCCATTTAGTATTTTTAATTCAATAATCAATAACCTTTGGGTAGATAGAATTAATCTTGAAGTTGAAGAAAATAATTTAATAATTAAAACAGATAATTATCAAGCTAAAATTCAAGGAATTAAAAAAGACGAATTCCCCATTCTCCCCCAAATTAAAGAAAAGAATAATTTTTTTAAAATTTCTGTTTCTATATTTAAAAAAGCGCTCCTATCCTTAATTTCAGCGGCCCAATTTTCAGAAATTAAACCGGAATTAAACGGAGTCCTTTTTGATTTTCAATTAAATTTTTTAAAATTAGCCGCCACTGATAGTTTTCGTTTGGCTGAAAAAACTATTATTAATACCCAATTTGAATCAAATTTAGAACAAGGATTTAAAGCAATCATCCCTCTCAAAACCATTCAAGAAATCACCAAAGCCCTTAAAGAAAAAAACGACGACAAATTAGATATCTATTTTGACCAAAGCCAGATTTTTCTAAGAAACGAAAACATAGAAATCATTTCAAGGTTAGTAAATAACAACTTTCCAGACTACCAATCTATCATTCCCCAATCTTTTGAAACAGAGATTGTCTTAGGTAAAGAGCAATTAATTAACGCCATAAAATTAACCAGCTCTTTTACCGACAAACTTAACGAAGTCAAAATTCTTATTAAAGAAAAATCTAAAAATATTGAAATTCGGTCGTCAAACCAGGTTGTTGGAGAAAATCAATATTTGATTCCGGCGAAAATTAGCGGCCGGCCATTAGAAATTATTTTTAATTGGCGCTTTATTTTAGATGGAATAAAAAACTTGGAATCAGAAAATGTTTTTATAGGATTTAACGGCGACAATAAGCCAGCCCTAATAAAGCCGCCGGCTGACATTTCTTACTTTTATATTTTAATGCCGGTTAAGTCTATTTAGTTCGGGCTTGTTCAGCCGGGAAGATTTTGCCACCAGATTTTAACCGGCTCTTCCCAATTTAAGAACTGAGAATCGTTTTTATTTAAATAATAAAGGATACTATGGGCTTCGTTGTTGATGATATACTCGCCATTTAACATTGGCTGGTCTTGTTGAATTGATTCTGGTTTATTAAAAAACTCAACGGGTTGGCCCTCCAGAGACTTGGCCATAAAGGCATGCCAAATAGGGATCGCGGCCAATATGCTGCCGGCGTATTTTTGCATTGGCTGGTTGTTGTTGTTGCCGGCCCAGACGCCGACAACCAAAGAAGGGGAATAACCAATAGCCCATGCGTCTCTATAATCATTTGTGGTGCCGGTTTTCAATGCTGTTTCCCTGTCAGGAAAGGTTGTTAGGCTTAAGCTATTCTGAAAAAGCGGCGAACGAGCTTCAATATCCGAAAGAATATTATTTATTAATCTCGGATATTGAGAATTAATAACCTGAACAGCTTGGTCTAAATATTTTTCCAAAACTTTTTCTTTAGAATCTTTAACCTCTAAAATAAAAGATTGGCGGTGCCTTACCCCTTCTTGGCTAAAGACGGAATAAGCGCCGACCAAATCAATTAATTTTATTTCGCCGCCGCCCAAAACCAAAGAAAGACCATAACGGCCCGGATCGTTCAGGGTGGTAATTCCAAAGTCCGCGGCGGTTTTAATAGAATCTTTAATTCCGGCCAAATAGAGAACCTTTACAGAGGGTATGTTAATGGATTGAGCCAGGGCGTTTCTTAAATTAATCGGACCGCGGAATTGAGGGTTAAAATTTTTCGGATGAAAACACAAAGAATTATTATTGTTGTAATTAATATTTATTAACGGACAAATATTGTAGTAGGTGGAAAACTCTGTCGGTAAGTCAAAGACCGCGGTTTCCGGAGAATAGCCTTTTTGAAAAGCCGTAACATAGGCAAATGGTTTAAAAGCCGAGCCGGGCTGACGCAGTCCCTGGACCGCAACATTAAAATTTCCTTCAAACTGGCAAGTTTTCCCCTGTTTGCAGCCGGTTGGTTCTGGCTCGGCAAAATAATTTTTTGAGCCCACCAAGGCCAAAACTTGTCCGGTTTTGGCGTCTTGGGCGACCATAGCGGCGTTTTTTCCGTCATAAAGCTCGGCATTTCTTTTAACGCCTTCCTCAATGATTTCTTCGGCTATTTTTTGAAGCGGCCAATCCAGCGTGGTGATGACTTTCAAGCCGCCTTTTTCCAAAATATCTTCTCCATATTTTCCAGCAAGATATTCTTTTACCATTATTATAAAATGAGGAGCTTTAATTGAGCCGACTTTTTCTTTGTTAAAATCTAATTTAGTATTTTTAGCCCGCCCGCTTTCTTCTTCGTCAATAAATCCCAATTTAAGCATTTGTTCCAGAATATAATTTTTCCGCGCCTCCAATTCTTCTTTATGGAACCCAAAAGGAGAATAATAAGAGGGCGCTTTTGGCAGGGCGGCTAAGGCGGCGGATTCGGCTAAATTTAAATCTCTGGTCGATTTATTAAAATAGGTTTTACTGGCGGCCTCAATGCCGTAAGCGTTGGCGCCGTAAGAAATTTGATTAAAATAAAGACTTAAAATTTCGTCTTTGGAATAATATTTTTCAACCCAATAAGACAAAATCAACTCCTTGATTTTTCTACTAACGGTTCGCTCCGGAACCAAAAAAGCGTTTTTAACCAATTGTTGGGTGATGGTTGAGCCGCCCTGGACGATTCGGCCGGAAATAATATTTACGACAAGAGCCCGGATAATCGCTCGCCAGTCAAGGGCTTCATGGGAATAAAACTTCTGGTCTTCGATAGTAATGGTCGCTTGTTTGACATAGTCGGGGATTTCTTCAAAGGGCACGATTGTTCGTTTTTCTTCGCCATAGATTTCATAAAGCATAACCTTGCCGGTTCGGTCGTAAATTTTTGTTGATTGATTAATTTGGCGTTCGGTAAATTGCTTTGGGTCTGGCAGCTCTTTTGCCATTTTAGCGATAATCATTAAACTAAAAACAGCCAATCCTAAAAGGATTAACAAAAAAAAGCCGGTTATTTTTAACAAAAAACGCTTTTTTTTCTTTTTAATCACAAATATCGAAGCGTTGTTCAGTGGAAAATCTTTTCTTGCTTATGAACCGAAAATTTTCTAGCCGCTCCTTGTGAAAAAATTTCCCACTGATATTTAGAATCAGAAACAACGCTGTTGATTCGTCGCGCTTTAATCCGCGCTTTCTTCTTCGTCTAAGTTGTCATCCCCGGACTTTTCTTCGTCGCCTTCCCCTGGACTGCACATCGGACATTTGCCGCCAACCAATTCTTCTTCGCAATCGGGGCAAGTTTCTTTTTTGAGAATAGCCCCAAGATGCATTGTGGTAGCCATATTTTTAAAGACATTAACGACCTTTTAAAAATTGCTTCCGACGATCGCGGCCGCTAAAGCGTCGGCCGCATCGTCTCCGCCATTAATTTTCTTGATTTTTAAAACTTTCATCACCGCCCTGGCCACGGATTTTTTATCCGCAAAACCATAACCGCTAACGCCCTGCTTGATTTCCAGGGGCGTAAATTCTAATAAGGGTATTTTGTGTTCGGTTATCAATAATGTCAAGACCCCGCGAGATTGAGCGACCTCTATGGCGGTTTTTAGATTTTTCATAAAATATATTTTTTCCAAAACCGCCAAGTCAGGCATTTCTTTTTTAATCAAAGCAGAAAAAGATTTTTTCAATTCAACCAGCCTTTGGTTTTTATCCGATTGAGTTAAAATCTTTAAAAGCCCGGACTTAAGAAATTTCAACCCGCCTTTTTCTTTTTTAATTAACCCATAACCCACTCGCGTTGAGCCCGGGTCAATACCGAGAATTTTCATCACTTTCAGGTTTTGCGATTATGCATTAGTATAAACCTTTTGGACGTCGTTTTGGTCTAATAATTCTTGAATAAGTTTTTGAAGCCTGTTTTGGGCTTCGCCGGAAATTTGTTGCTTGAATTTCCCCTGCCAAATCAAGCCATCGCCGCTTTTGATTTGTTCAAATGCCCAGCGGACGCTGTGGGGCTCGGCTAATTTCGCTCCGTTGTCGTTTAAAAATTTTTTAATCTCCGCGACCGCGCGATTTTTATTATCAGTAATCATCTCAATTAAAATCGCCGCGCCTTCAGGTCCATAAGCTTCAATAATCAACTCTTCTAAATTTTCTTTGGCTTCAGAGGCGCGTTTAATCGCGGCTTCAATTTTTTCGGTCGGGACGTTATTTTGGCGCGCTTTTTCAATCGCGGTTCGCAGCCGGGGGTTGAATTGGGGATTTGGCTCTTGCCGGCCGGCGATTGAAACCGTATTTAACAATTTTGAAAACGCCTGCCCTCTTTTCTGGTCGGTTAAACCTTTTTTGCGCTTGATGCCAGCCCAATGTGAATGCCCGGACATTTAATTATTAGTTTATAGCTATTAATTATTAATTTCAAGTCAAAAAAATAAAACCCCGCATTCCTATAAGACAGGTTTGCGGGGCTAAAATAATACTAAACTTTTAAACTTTTAAACTCTTAAACTTTTAAACTTTTAAACTCTGCGGCACTCTCCAATAATATCTCTTACTTTAATTATTCTTATCTTCTTTTTATGATAGCCGTTGTTTTTGCCGCCATCGCAACACGTCTTTCTGCTCTGGAACTGGAACATTGTTTTACGTCCATAATTAGAGCGCATCTTATTTCTCCACCCCCCTCCATTTTTGATTTATTTAAAAGCTGCTTTGATTATACGCGTCTTTATGGCATTGTCAAATTTTGCGCCAAAGCCAAAGATTTTGGCGCAGCGACAACGAATCTTCGCGTCTTTTTCTTTTTTTCTTTCTTTTTCTTTCGCAGTATAGTTAACTATACTGCTTAATATTTATATATTGACTTCGTAAGTCGATAGACTATAGTCTATTATTTATTTTGTGGCGTTGTAGATTGCTGAAATTTCAGCGGCTGACAACGCCCGATTGTAAATGCGGATTTCGTCGATGAGACCGTTGAAAAAACTCCTTGTACCACCCATTCGTGCTCCAATAGTAACCATATTAGTATTAGTAACAATATTTCCACCAGAAGTATCTGAATATTTCTTTAATCCATTAATATAAATTTTTTGCAATCCATTACTATCATGAGTAATAACAATATGCATCCAGGTGTTTTGACTGATTTGAGCACTTGTTCC
>Ga0210057_1006101_pt1 | contig 15128 bp, 10 predicted proteins | sample CryGeyCG2114_010_2_FD_183968 | JGI IMG/M metagenome (GOLD analysis project Ga0210057, IMG submission 183968) | Groundwater microbial communities from aquifer - Crystal Geyser CG10_big_fil_rev_8/21/14_0.10 (SPAdes) (version 2) | ecosystem: Environmental > Aquatic > Deep subsurface > Groundwater ... | reverse complement strand
TATGTCAAGCATGCTGTGCCCAGAACTGCACCAATTATCAATACAAGCCCAGCAGCTTTCAGCAAAGGTTTTTTCTTCTCCTGCGAAAGTATGACAAGGCCGCCTGCAGCACATACAAGATAAAGAGCAAAGGCAATATGACCACTAGCTAACATAAGCACCTCCCAATGATTTAATTACATCCTGGAATACTACACCTTATGCTACTTTTTTATCAACCAGTTTGTTTTTGCCAATCCACGGCATCATTGAGCGCAGTTTTTCGCCTACTTTTTCAATTGGATGCTTTGCTGATTCTTCGCGCCACTTTTTTAGTTTTGGAGAGCCATTTTTGCTATCATCAATAAATTCGCGAGCAAAATCGCCAGACTGAATACGCTTAAGAACCTCTTTCATTTCCTTTTTGGTTTCTTTTGTGATGATACGCGGGCCGGTGAGATAATCACCAAACTCAGCTGTATTAGAAATAGAATAGCGCATGTTAGCCATGCCACCTTCATAAATCAGATCTACAATTAGTTTCATTTCATGTAAACATTCAAAATAGGCCATTTCCGGCGGATATCCAGCTTCTACAAGGGTTTCAAAGCCAGCTTGCATTAAATGAGTTACACCACCGCAAAGTACAGCTTGCTCACCGAACAGATCTGTTTCGCATTCATCACGGAAGGTAGTTTCAATAATTCCTGATCTGCCACCACCAACTGCGGAAGCGTAAGAAAGTGCCAGCTCAAGAGCTTTTCCGCTAGGATTCTGATCAACTGCAACCAGGCATGGAACACCACCACCTTTCACATATTCTCCACGCACTGTATGGCCAGGGCCTTTTGGAGCCACCATGAATACATCCAGATCTTCGCGTGCTTTAATGAATTTAAAATGGATATTAAAGCCATGGGCAAATGCCAGAGCGGCACCATCTTTTATATTGCCGTTAATTTCATTGCTGTAAAGGTTGCCTTGAAATTGATCTGGTACAAGAACCATAACAACATCAGCGCCTTTAACTGCTTCGGCAGGTTCTTTTACAACAAAGCCAGCTTTTTTTGCCTTTTCTTCACTTTGTGAACCAGAGCGAAGCCCGATAACTATATCTTTAACACCGCTATCTTTAAGGTTAAGGGCATGAGCATGACCCTGGCTACCATAACCAAGTATGGCAACTTTTTTTGATTTTATTATGCTCATATCAGCATCAGAATCGTAATAAACTTTCATAAACTTCTCCTAAATTATTATCTTATTTCTGTTTTAAGACCTTTATCGCCGCGCGCAATTGCAGTTGCACCAGTGCGGCAAATTTCCTTGATTCCCAGTGGGCGCATGAGTCTGATAAATTTATCAATCTTTTCCGGTGTGTCGGAAAGTTCAAAAATAAATGAGCGGCGGGTGGAATCTATTGTCCGCGCTCCAAACCTGTCTGCCAATTTTTGTGCTTCTGCTCTTTTTTTTCTTTCTAAAGCAACTATCTTGATAAGACCAACTTCGCGCTCAATATGTGGGCTTTCTACTGTAAGATCACGCACTTCATAGACTGGCACAATTCTATCCAGCAGGGCCATTATCTGATTTATGACATCTGGCGTACCTTGAGTTATTACAGTAATACGTGAAACACTTTTTTGGTGATCAACTTCGCTTACTGTAAGGCTTTCTATATTATAACCACGAGCGGAAAATAATTCTATTACACGGGCAAGAACACCAAATTCATTATCCACCAATATGGCAATAGTATGCCGCTCCGGCTTTTTCCCTTTCCCATCAAGTATTTCATATGCTGCAAGTTTGTTGGTCTTTTTCATGGCTATACCTGTATTGCTGCCTCATCCTTATCCACAGCTATGTACTGCTTAGGATTAAGTTTTATTTCATAATGTGCAGCACCAGCTGGAATCATAGGATAAACATTTTCATTTTGATCAACCACCATGTCAATTATAACTGGCCCTTGTGAGCTCAACATTTTTTTCAGAGTGCTTTCTACCTCTGCTGGTTTCTCACACCTTATACCTTTTAAGCCAAATGATTTAGCCAATTCAACAAAATCAGGCAAAGCATCCATATAACTTTCAGAATGGCGATTTCCATGAAAAAGCTCCTGCCACTGCCTTACCATGCCCATATAGCCATTATTTAAAAGCAGAATTTTTATAGGCAGGTGATATTGAACTGCTGTAGAAAGTTCCTGAATGTTCATCATGATAGATGATTCCCCAGTGACGCAGATTACAGGCAATTTGGGGTGGGCAATCTGCGCACCAATACAGGCGGGAAGGCCATAACCCATTGTACCAAGGCCACCAGAGGTCATCCAGCGTCGAGGCTTCTCAAACTGAATATATTGTGCTGCCCACATCTGGTGTTGTCCGACATCTGTGGTCATATAAAAATCTTTGTCTTTCAGTAAATTATTAAGAGTATCAAGCACATATTGTGGTTTAATGATTTTGCCTTTTTGCTTATAAGCAAAGGATTGCACAGAGCGCCACTGGTCTATCTGTTTCCACCATTTCTGCAGGGCTTTAGCATCAGCCTTATATTTTTTTTCTTTCCAGATAGAAATCATTCTTTCCAGAACGCTTGCGGCATCGCCAACAATAGGAATATCAACTTTTATATTCTTGTTTATCGAGGAAGCATCAACATCAACATGGATTTTTTTAGAACCAACTGAGAAAGCATCAATTCTACCTGTTATACGGTCATCGAATCGGGCACCTATATTTATCATTACGTCACATTTCGCCATAGTCAGGTTGGCTTCATAAGAGCCATGCATGCCTAACATGCCGATAAATTGTTTGTCTCTGGCGGGATAGCCGCCAAGGCCCATAAGAGTGTTAGTTATTGGGTAGCCAGTCAGGCGAACAAACTGAGTTAGAAGTTTGGATGCCTCTTCTCCGGAATTTATTATACCCCCACCAGTATAAAAAACCGGGCGTTTTGCACCAGATATAGCTTTTACTGCTTCGCGTATGGATTTTTCATCGCCTTTATATGCTGGTCGGTAGGATTTGCGCTCTATTTTATCTTTCTTCTCGTATTTTGCTGTTTTTAGCTGAACATCTTTTGGCAGGTCAATAACAACTGGTCCTGGGCGGCCGGTATGGGCAATATAAAAAGCTTCCCTAATTGTATGGGCAATGTGTTTAACATCTTTAACCAGATAATTATGTTTAGTGCATGAGCGGGTTATGCCAACAGTATCAGCCTCCTGAAATGCATCACTGCCTATAAGGTGGGTTGGAACCTGCCCGGTAATGCAAACTAGTGGTATGCTATCAAGAAGGGCATCTGTCAGGCCGGTTACAGTGTTAGTTGCTCCTGGCCCACTAGTAACAAGTACAACGCCAACCTTTCCTGTAGAGCGAGCATAGGCTTCTGCGGCATGAACAGCCCCTTGTTCATGGCGAACAAGTATATGTTTTATCTTGTTTTGCTTAAAAAGTTCGTCATAAAAAGGCAGCACTGCACCGCCAGGATAGCCAAATATAACTTCGACATCCTGTTCAATTAATGTTTTTATAGCTATGGCAGCTCCGTTAAGCTCCATAATAATTACCTGAAAATGACAAATACATTGAAAAAGGCAGGAAATTTAATTTATTTTCCGTGCCATGTCGACAAATATTTTGCGGAATATAAGGCAAATTAGCAAATAAAACTGTTTTTGTTAGAAGAAGCCAAAAGCTTTTTCTTCTTTCTTTGGAGGTTCTTTCTTCAGAGGATTTGATTCATTAAACACGCAGGCTACATCATCGCCATGACGTAATGTGTATTGTGAGGACACTCTTTCTATAACTATATAGTTTCCTGTAGTGCGGAAATTTATAAGTGATTCATTGCCAAATCCATCAACCAGAAAAATAGCTGGCACATCGGCGTTTTTATCTCTGAACTCCAGATAGGTGAACTCACCATCATCAAAAATTTTAAGGGGAGAGATAATGCGAGAGCCAGTGACAGTATAGTTGAAATTATAATTTTCCTTTGATGTATCTTCTATGTTTGGTACTTCGTTTTTAGCAAATAATTGTAGTGAATCATTCACGCCACCACCTTCAGGATAAGTAAAGCGAACGCTGAATATCATTTGATCATCTCTTATATCAGTTGCTTCTTCGGCGTGAAGTTCAAAAAGATAGATACGTTTGTCAGTTACAACTGTCATGTTGGTTGTTGCATCTTGATCTATAGGCTTCAGAAATATTCTGGAGCCTGAAGGAACAATCTGCCAACCGAAAGAATCTCCGACAGAAATGCTTTGTATGCTTTCATCAGGAGAAAGCTCAATACTGGATTGATAGCGGTAATGGCCTGTAAAACTATAAACCTCATTGGCATTATAAACAAAAGTTCTGATTCTGTTATCTGCAGCAATTGTCGAACTTTCCTGTGCTGCATGCAGACCCATTGGGAAGACGGTTAAAAAGAAGGCTGTAAGCAATATTGTCCTAAAAAGGGGAAAAGTCTTTTTCATACTACTTTATCTCCGTCACCTGATAATCGGTTACTTTAAATTCTAAAGGTAAAAATTCTTTTATCTTACGATTATATTTAACATCAGAAAAAAGGAAGTCAATTTTTGCTTTCCATTTACTGCTATTGCTAAATTGAGGAGTAACCTCATAAGCATCAAATAACATTGTAACTGAATGCTTGTTTTCTCCTGGCTTTTCTAGGGAAAAAGAGCTTTCATTGACCTCAATATTTCTTTTAGTTTTTTTTCTGTAGCGCAATGTCATACTTTGCGGATTTTTACTACTTATGTTATTTTTGTAACGATCAAAAAGTTTATCAGTAGAAAACTGATCTATAAATCTGCTGTTTCTTCTAAGTAACATGAAGTTGTTTTCATAATTATATTCTTCCTGTGCTTTTATATACCCTTTTAGCAAATATTTCATTAAAACCTGGTTTGAATCTTCTGTCTTTGAATTTCGTAGTGGGAATATCTCGGCAAATTGCTTGGTTGTATCCTTGACTGATATTACAACCGGGACTTTATATGAGCGAAACTTTGCATCAACAAACATTGCGCCTGCTATAATCGAAATAACCACTGAAACTATTGTAATTAAAATAAAATATGAACGCTCTGTATAAGGCAGGATATATTTCTGCCGATACCATTTATGGGCATCTTCAAAGAATTTTCCCGACTCTATATCAGCCGATATTTCATTGGAATCGGTGCTCATTTAACAAAAAATTAATATAATATTTACTATAATTTTATAGTGTAATCGGGTATGATTAGTTTATATAGTGGTTATCGCTTATTATGTCTTCCTTTACAAGGAGATTTTGCGGAAACCAGTTAACGTGAAATGTCAAAACCGGCGCTTTGGAAAATTAGCACATATGAATAAATTGCGCGCTTTATTTTTATGTTTATCAAGCTTTATTCTGCTGCCGATAATTTTGTTTTTTTCTTTAAATTCTTATGCTGAACCTTTCTGGAAAGGTGGTTGTGGCGCGGGTGTTTTTGAAAATGACCCTAATGATCTCTGGCCCAGCCGTACAGGTTGCTATAACCCGGAGGAGAGATTTAAGACTAATACATTAATTATCCATCCTTATTGTATACATAGAGAAAGTCTTTCTGGAGATGAAAAATTCAAAAACCTTGCTGATATAAGGGGCAATCATCCGTCTAATTTAGTTCAATGTCTTTTTCGTGGAGCTGGAGATTATATTGATGATATCGATAATTTCTGTGGCGCTTATACAAAAGGCAATAAATCTAGCTATGAAGATATAGCAAAGTCAGAGGGAGTAATTGGTGGCGGAAAAAGTGATGATGACAGCGTTTTTCTGAATGTAACTGGTCTGGAGCAAGAGAGATATCTAAGAAGTGTTTATAACACTTCCGGCATATGCGCTATGGGAGCTGTTTATGTAGACCCAAGGTTAACTTTTAAAACTTCATGGAGTAAATATCATTCTGCCTCTTTACCAACTATTAAAAATAATAAACAGAGCTGTTTAAAAACATATATAGAAAGCTGGGCACATAGGGGAGATTGCGGTGAAATTGTTCTTAAAGGTGCCCGTGAGAATATAGATGAGGGCTATTGTCAGTGGGTTGAGAAGTATGATGATGGTAGCGGTTCACTTAGAAGCGAAATTTATGATTTTGAAAATTTCAATTCGGGTGGCTGGCTGGCAACCCATGGAGAGGCTTCGGACATATGCAAATTAAAGATTCGCCCGGGAGATGGCAAAGAGTTTAATCCTGGTTTACTTTCCGATGACCCTAATAGTGGCCTTGATTTTTCAAAGCGCGGTTGCCCAACTACATCAGGAAGTAATTTCTGGGGCGGGCATTTTAATAAATGTACTACATCAAAAACTGCTGCAAAAACTGGACAAAGAAGTGGGTGTGCAGTTGATAGCTGTGATTTGGAAGTTGGTGCAAAAAGGATAAATGATCCTAATAATTTTGCTTATACAGGCAAAATGCTAACAACTGATATAAACAGCCCTTATTCTATTTACTGGAGGCTTACAGCGGGTGGAGAAGTGTCTGTGCCTATAATAAACCCTGATTTATGGAACAGGCCAGAACCAATACCTGAACCAATGAAAAACCCTCCTAAAATGGAGAAGCCTGGTTATGAGGCGCCAAAATATAGTGGAATAAAAGATTGGCCGGCTTTAAGAAATTATCCCAGCAAGGAATGGCTTGGCTGGTTTAGTTCAAATTATGACTGGGCAGACTATTCCTGGGTAGCACGCAGTTGTGTTCATCGTGGGGATAAAGAGTCTCATCATCATAGCGCAGAAAATCATACTCATGGTTTTTCGATTCATGAACATACACATGCTGGCAAGAAACATTCACATATTCATGGTGATGGCCCGGGGGATGTGCATGGTGAAACGCCTGATTATGCCCCTCCAGGACCGCACCCTGTTTCTGCGCCGTCTAAATATATCGGTGGATATGATCAATTATCTGGCTCGGCAAATTACCGCAGTCCAAGCAAAATCCATGATAATGGCGCACAGGAAGAAAACCTGAAACAGAATCCTTATTGGTGTGAATTCCAGGTGCCATTTGATCCTTATCATAAAGGTGCAGAACAGGAAAATTTCCTGCGTGGTTCTGGTTCTACGGTGACAAAAAGCAATCAAAGGCCTGAACAGGCCTCTGTTCATGCCAGAATAAATTCTGCTGCACCTAACCAAAAACTTAGTCTGGGCTTTCCAATGATAGAACGCATCAGAGATGGTTGCGGCGCATTTTCAATGCGCTCAAGGTGGGACCCGGATCACGATGGTGGTAGAACTCTTGCGCAGTTTATGGTTGGAGAAGATGCCAAAAGCAGATGTGAAAAATGGAAAGGTTTTTATGGCAAACAATATGATGATCCCAAAATTGTCTCCTGGCGCCTGCCGCGCTTTGATTATGAGTTCTTAAAGGCATTTCTGGATTGTACTGGCCCAATAGTTACTATTCATTCGGAGGAAGAAAGAAAAAATAGCTGTAAAGTAAAAACAGGCTCTGACGGTGGCAATTCGGCTGTGTGTTCAAATTGGCATCCAAGTCATATGGTTTGCACAGGGGGTGGTGACGACATGGAATGCGAATGTGTGGAGGATGCACCTAATCCTGATATGGCTCGCCCATTACCTTTGCCTGACAAAGGTTTTTGGTGTAACTGCCCACAAGACAACATAATGACAGGAAACTGTAATGAAAATTACTGTACATGTGATCAGAAGGTTGTCTATTCCGGCTTAGTCGCTGACCCAGAGGCTGAGATTGGCAACGGAGTAAACCCTTATTCTGGTGCCGTTAATCCAACTTCATTCCCATTCTTTAAGGCATCTAAATCGCGTTTTGGTGGTGAGGTAGACATTGAAGCAAATCCATTTAAGATAGTTGATAGTTATACAGTCGCAGTTTGTAAAGATTACGGGCCATTTAAGCGCTGGCTGCAATGTTATTATCAGGCGCGGGGTAAGGCCTGCCCGGTTTTAACGAGAGATATTTCTACGACTATATCGCCTTCTACAGTTCTGAAGAAAAAACCTAAAGCTGGTAATGGAGTTGGTGGAGTTTGTAATGCGGAGTATCCAGAAGGTGAAGAGTCGGAATATCACCATATAAGGTGGTCTGCCGAAGAGCCGAACATTTTAGCAAGATTACCTGTTTCTGTTGAGTCAGCAGGTAACGGGCATAAAAATTCTGAATTAGTATATGAATCAGCTGTAAGTGATTCAGAAGCACCATTCCTGGAGCCAGTTATTCCATATCCAGTTACAAAACTATCTGAAGAAAAACAGAAAGATTTAGGCATAAAAGTTATAGCTGATGAAGATAAGAAAACCTATGACGAAGGAAAATATCAAAAAGGCTTAGAAGCTGTCAGTAATGCTTTTAGAGATACATCCGTGTCCACTCCAGAAAATCCTTCCAAGCGTGCAGAAGAAGCTATTGTTGGCCCAAAAGGGTGCGACATTGGTGGCTGGTATGAAATGATGCTTTATCAGGCAAGATGTGTAAGGCTATTTAAACTTAATTGCCTGTGTGATTATAATAAAACCTTTTCAGAAGGTTCTGCGGAAGCTTATGTTATTAAGCGTTCTGGTATAGTGTTTAATAGTAAAACACCTTATATAAGTGCGGAAGAAGATGAGGTTGCAGAAGAATGGAAAGATATTAAAGTTCCATTTACCGATATTATTAAACAGGTTTTAACAAAAATGAAGCCTGCTCAGGATAAAAAGCTGGAAACTGTTGAAAAGAAAATTCTTCTCCCTCTTGCCTGGCGTGGTTATTTAGGCCCAAATTATCCAGAAAATGCTAAGCCAGGGTCAAAATTATGGGATAAAAATGATGATGGCGAGATGGATGATGACTATCGTGGTCTAAGTGAAGCACGGGCAGGAGATTTCATGATCTATGATGAATCTATCGATACAGCAGAAACAAAATATCGCAGGCATGTTGCTTTTATAGAAAGTATTAATGTTGTTGATAACCCGGAGAAAATAGCTGTGTCAGAGTGGAATTGGGGTAAAAATCTTGATTCATGTGGCAATACTGACAGATGGAAGGTTAAGACAACCAGAAATATATATAAAAATGAAAGTGATACACCTAAATTATCTGGGAAAACCCCAATGTGTGATGATCCGGATATGGCTGAATGTTTTGAGCCTAACTGGAAAAATATAAAATTATACAGGCCAAACCTTGACGTAGGGAATATACAAAGGCCAGTTTGTGACCCATCAACATTCCCAAAGAAAATACTTCTTTCATCTAATGCGGAAGAACATCTATATGCGGAATCTTTATTGCCAATTATTTCCAGAGAAAATGGCATCACCCTCAGCGCTCTTGAAAAGATGCCGTTTGATCAACAGACTGCTGAGTTAGAGAAGGCCCGTTTAAAAGTTAAAACTTATTATACTCTTCAGCAGAGAATAGATAATGATACATGGAAGCTTGATGCGATTGGCTATTATGATGGCAGAGAAGTAAGAAAGTTTATTGAGACATGGGATGGGCGTTGTGATCCGCCATTAAATCTTGATCGAACAAATATTGAAACTGAAAAATCTGGTAGTCTAACGCCTGACCCTGCAACTGCCTGTATTTCAGAAGACTATTGTCAGGAAAAAGATAATTCAAAGCCACACATAAGCCCAGGTAATGCTGGAATTACTGAACCAGTTATTCTACCTGCCAATTAAATCACCATACTCTCTGAAGAGTATTTATATTTCAGAAAGAATCTTTTCTGCTCGTTTGATACCTTTTACGCTATCTATATGGAGCCACTGTCCGTTATGCTCAATTCCATACATGCCTTCCAGATTATCATTTTCCTGCCGCCTTTCTCTAAAAATCTGGGACAGAGAAAACGGTTTAAGCTCCATTCCGGCAAGTAATGAGGGGCTGAAGATCTGAATGCCAGAAAAAACATAAGGATGATTCTGACCAGAGTTTTTACTGACCTGCCCATCATCCTGTAGTTCAAAATCACCTGCACCTTCATAACCAATCGCTTTGCCAGTTTTTTGAAGAAGCATGAGTATTTTCATATGTTTTTCATCCCAGCTTTCAGAAAGTCTCTGCAAAGCTGGACTACCTTTATCTATCCAGATAACATCACTGTTAATTACAAAAAAGGGTTTTTTACCCAGATGCGGAAGAGCTTTTAATAATCCGCCACCTGTTTCCAATCGCAGTTCTTCTCGTGAAATGATGATTTCCATGTCTTTGCGATTTTTCAAATAATCTTCAATTATTTGAGCAAGATGAAATGTGTTTACTACAACACGTTTTATGCCATATTCCGCCAGTTTATCAAGACGGTAGTCTATTAGCGGTTTGCCAAGAACTTTTACCATTGGTTTGGGTAAATTCTTTGTAAGGGGGAGCATTCTGGTTCCGAGCCCCGCAGCAAAGACCATTGCTGTTTCAATCTTAGCCATTAACGATTCCTTTGAGTTTTTCAGGTGAGGGGATTTCCATTCTCTTTTCCTGAGGAACAATTTTATCCAACCACTTCTTCAAATACAGAAGCTCTGGCCTCATTAAATCATGTTCAATATATCCCCACACTCTTGGTAAATATTCCAGATATGAATTTTTGCCATCACGTATGGTTAAGCGAGAAAATATCCCCAAAATTTTACAATTTCTCTGCGCCCCAAGAAAAGAATAAGAAAGCAAAAACTCTTCTTTGGGGATATTAGTTTTGTCTAAATAATATTCCAAAAGTTCACTTGCTAGATCTTTATTTACATCTCTTCTGGCATCTTCCAGAAGAGAAACCAGATCATATGCAGGGGAGCCAAGAACGGCGTCCTGAAAATCAAGCAACCCAACTTTTTTAACTCCAGATCTTTCAGGCAGCCACATTAGATTGTCAGCATGGAAATCACGGCATACCAGAATTTTTTTATGCATATGAGTTTTTGGCAGAAGGTCTGCCCACATTTTTTTAAATTCTTCCCCTAATTCTGCAGATTTTTCCTGACTGTAAAGAAGAGGCAGATACCACTCTGGCAGTAGCATAACTTCCTTCATTAAGAGCTCATTGTTATATTCAGGAATATTTAAAGGAATTTTAGATTGATAGAGCTTTATTAAGACATCAACAGCTTTAATGTATATTTCTTTTTCGCTTGGAGCATTAGCAAGTTTAATTGTTCCGTCTAAAATCTTTGTATATCTGGCGTCACCTAAATCTTCCAAAATTAAAAAACCGTTTTTAATGTCCTCAGCAAATATTTCCGGGGCGCTAAAACCAAGCTTGTTAAGGAAATGACAAATATTTATAAACGGCCTTACATCTTCTGCCGGTGGGGGGGCATCCATTATAACGGCATTTTTATCATCAGAGGAAACACGATAATATTTTCTAAATGATGCATCACCAGCAAGGTCATTAATAATGTGGTCTTTCCATCCACTATTATTTAGAAAATCTTTCAGCAATGTTTCTCTGCTATTATTCATCTGAAATCCTAATTTTTTTTACAATATCATCAGGCGCTGAAATTTTTAAAACACGCTCGTTTTCAATTGGTGAATAGGAAAAAAATATATCAATAGTTGATTCTGGTAGTAATTCTTTTGCTTTTTCTGGCCATTCAATAAGAGTTATGCCTTTGTCTAAAGCTTCTTCTATACCAAGTTCAGTCATTTCATCAGAGCTTTTTAACCTATAGAGATCATAATGCCATATTTCCGGAGAATTATCTGGGCAATAAATTTGCAAAATATTAAAACTTGGGCTGACAACCTCTTGTTCATTATCGAAAAAAAAATTAATGAAATATCTGGCAAATGTTGTTTTTCCGGTGCCAAGAGTGCCGTTAAGTGTAATTACATCACCTTTTTTTACTAATGAGGCAATTTTTTTTGCTAAAGCAGAAGTGTCATCAAGATCTTTTGCTATAACTTCCATTTTATTTTCTGGCTTTCTTATCAGAGTTTATAAAATCACTGTTTTTTCTTTTAAATGTACAAACGTACTTTGTTCCTTTCTCCGGGCTTGATTCCAGGGTGATAGTTCCGCCATGAAGATCTATAAAACTCTTTGCTACGGTTAGCCCCAGCCCGGTTCCGGAACCGCTATTGTTACCCATCATATGGAATTTATCAAATATATAAGGAATGTTTTCTTTAGCTATTCCTTTGCCGGTATCTTTTATTGTAATGACAATAGTATTTTTACCTTTTGTTTTGGCAGAAAGATCTATTTTTCCACCTTCTGGGGTCATATGCATGGAGTTGATCAAAAGATTTATTATTATCTGTTTAATTCTTTTTTCATCACCATACATGGAACCAATTGAGTCACTATATTTTACTTTTAACCTAATACCTGCTTTTGCCATGTCGTCTGCCAGCATTTTCGCAGACTGATCAAGCATTTTTCCTATTGCAAATTCAGCAATGTCTAAAGTCATATAACCAGCATCTATATAAGAAACATCAAGAATATTATCTATCAGAGAAGCAAGTTGCAGAGATGAATCGAATATACCTTTTACATATTCTTTCTGTTTTTCATTTAATTTACCAAAAAAGTCTTCCAGCAATATTTCGGAAAATCCTTTTATAGAGGTAAGTGGTGATCGCAATTCGTAAGACACATTTGTAAGAAAATTAGTTTTAATATTATCTGCTTCGCGCAGGGCATCTTTCTCTGCACGAAGAGACTGTTCAACCCGTGTTGAATCTGTAATGTCTACATAGGTCATTAATATGGCACCGTCGGGCAGGGGAATGCAGCTCCATTGTAATATGGAACCATCCTTTCTGGATAAACGTTGGCGAAATGATTCTCTATTTCCTATTAAAGAAATTATTTTTTCTTTAAAACTGTTCCAGTTATCAAAATAGTCATATAATTTTTTAGTTTCTTCTAATATCTCAGATAGATGTGGTTCAGAATTCGTAAAAACCAAATCCAGATTCCATATATCTAAATAAGCTGGGTTACAAAGCTGAAGGCGCCCATCCTCTCTGAAAACGACCACACCTTCTGAAAGGTTATCTATTGTTGATTTATTGACAGAAAGAAGGGTGTTATAGGAGCGTTCAAGAGCAATTTGGTCCGTCATATCTTCATAGGAAAAAAGCAGCCCGCCATGTTCATGAGGAATAACAAGGGCACGAAGCACTTTGCCATCCGGCAGATAGTATATTTCTTCATGTTTTTCTATAAGATTTGTAAACATGGCAAGATTGTCTTTTTTAAACTGTGGAAAATTGGCTTGTTCAGGCAGACGCCTTTTTTCTCTTAATAATTCTAATATTTCAGAGTAGGTTGGTTGCGAGGAAAGCCATATTTCATTTATTTTCCAGAGATTAACAAAGGCATTATTGAAGAATTTTAGTTTAGTATCAGAGCCGTAAATTGCAATAGCGCTAGCAGAACTTTCCATAAGATCTGATTGGACGGCTGTGTTGTGCTTTAACTCTTTTTCTTTTTCTTCAAGCTCAGTAATATCGCAAGCAAAGCCAATTGTTCCATCTTTATAAGGCAGTTCGGTTATTTGGAAAAAACGTCTTTCTCCTAAAACAATAATATGTTTGCGGCCTTCTTGTTGTTTAGAAGTCTTTAAAGCCAGATCAGCAAGATTTTTTGCTTCTGCATAGAGCTCCATGTCCTCTGAGGCAGTTCCTTCTTCAAGGTTTTCTTCGATTATCTGGTTATAGGCAAGATTACAATATTTTATGGCAAGAGTTTCATCTCTCCTCCAGATAGCAAAGCCAACGTTATTAAGTATACCAGAGCGCCTGTGCAATTCCTCACGCAATCTTTTGCTTTCTTCTCTAAAGCCAACATACTCTTTATAATCTTTGCCAAGCAGCAGACGGCGAAAAGGCTTGCTTCTGGAAATAATGAAGAAGGTTGGAATAAAAACTATTATTCCAACAGCTATATAGATTAACTGCTCATTTACTAAAAGCGATGAAAGAGTTGCGTATATTTTTTCCACACGACCTAGTATCTATAATTTTCCGGCTTATAAGGACCAGATTTATCAATGCTGATATACTCCGCCTGTTCGCTTGTGAGCTCCGTCAGTTTTACCCCAAGTTTGCTCAGGTGTAATCGGGCAACTTTCTCATCAAGGAATTTTGGCAGAACATAAACTTTATTTTCATATTTTTTATTATTTTGCCATAACTCTATTTGAGCAAGAACCTGGTTACTAAAGGAAGCGCTCATAACAAAAGCTGGGTGACCAGTTGCACAACCAAGATTTACAAGGCGGCCCTTAGCAAGAACTACAAGACGTTTTCCATCAGGAAACTCTACTTCATCGACTTGAGGTTTTACCTCGGTCCACTTCATATTGTTTAAGGCGGCAATCTGAATTTCAGTATCAAAATGGCCAATGTTACAAATTATGGCCCTATCTTTCATAGCCCGCATGTGTTCAATTGTAATTATATCTTTATTGCCTGTGGCTGTAACAAAAATATCTCCAACAGGAGCAGCTTCTTCCATAGTTAATACTTGATAGCCTTCTAGTGCTGCCTGAAGTGCACAAATAGGATCAATTTCTGTGATAAGAACACGAGCACCCTGACCACGAAGGGCAGCGGCAGAGCCTTTGCCTACATCGCCATAACCTGCAACAACTGCGGTTTTACCTGCTATCATAACGTCAGTTGCTCTTTTTATGCCATCAAGAAGACTTTCTCTGCAGCCATAAAGATTATCGAACTTAGATTTAGTTACTGAGTCATTTACGTTAATAGCAGGCATTTTTAGCGTTCCAGCTTTTTCCATCATATGCAAACGATGAACTCCGGTGGTAGTTTCTTCAGAAACTCCTTTTATTTTTTTAACTAATTCTGGGTAATTATCATGGATGATTTTTGTAAGATCTCCACCATCATCCAGAAGAAGATTTGGCTCCCAACCATCAGCTACTATGGTTTTGTCAATACACCATTCATATTCTTCATCTGTTTCACCCTTCCAGGCAAAGACAGGAACCCCACTTGCTGCTATTGCAGCTGCAGCGTTATCCTGAGTTGAATATATGTTACATGAGCTCCAACGTACTTCTGCCCCAAGATGGATAAGGGTCTCTATAAGAACTGCTGTTTCAACTGTCATGTGCAGACAACC
>Ga0210057_1006100_pt1 | contig 15128 bp, 19 predicted proteins | sample CryGeyCG2114_010_2_FD_183968 | JGI IMG/M metagenome (GOLD analysis project Ga0210057, IMG submission 183968) | Groundwater microbial communities from aquifer - Crystal Geyser CG10_big_fil_rev_8/21/14_0.10 (SPAdes) (version 2) | ecosystem: Environmental > Aquatic > Deep subsurface > Groundwater ... | reverse complement strand
GCGCTCGTCCCCCCCGGATACACGCGCCAATTTTCCTTTTCAATGGTGAGTCCGTCAATATGCAAATCACTCACCGCGTCTGCCTGCGCGCGCGTAAGCCGACGAGCCACCACTTCGTAGGGGTCGTCACTCTTGCCCGCCTTCAAGAGAAAGTCATCGTGGTCAAGCGGAATGATTTCCGAAAGCCGCGCATACGTCTCTGTATGGTTTTCCAACACGCGGGGATTAATGGCAAGCAAAAAACCCGATGCCACCGCCGCCGCTGATATTTTATTGCCGTCTTTGTCCGTAAAAAAGATTGCCCCACGTTCAAAGAGTGTGCCCTGCGGACGAACATACTGCCTGTCTGCCCGCTCACTAAACGATTCTCCGTGTACTACCTGCACGAAATAAAGTTTGCCCACCAAAACGAACGTGAGCACGAGTGAGAAAAGTGCCAAAAGGCGCAAGCGCGCGGTAAAGACGTTATTACTCATGCGTCGTCAAAAGAGACACGCGCTCGGGAGTACGGCGCGTGACATACACGACATGCTGTGGTTCAAAAAGACCCAACACAACACCCGCGTCACGCGTCAGCGATATATCACGAGCAATGTAGGCCTGTTCAAGACCGGCAACGCGCGTGGTTTCTTCCACAATGGCTCGCTCGGCGCTTCGCCACGCAATAGCTTCAGACACAAGCGAACGCATGAGATAGGCGTAGATTCCCATCAAAAGCGCCAGAAAGACGCCACAAACCGCAAGGGTGCGGCGCACAAGCGTACTGGGTATATAGGTATTACGAAATGTATTAATCATGGGTGTTTTTTTCTATGACGCGAAGTTTTGCGCTTCGGGCTCGCGGATTGTTTGTGACTTCTTTCTCCTCCGCCACAACAGGTTTTTTGGTAATGAGCATTCCTCCACCGGCTCGGGCGTATTCTTGAAACTGTCGTTTGACGACCCGGTCCTCAATGCTATGAAAACTAATGACTGCGATGCGCCCACCGTCTGCGAGAACTTCCCACGTACTCTCCAATCCCTCTTTAAGTGCGCCGAGCTCATCATTTGCCGCCATGCGTAATGCTTGAAATGTGCGCGTGGCAAAATGTATGCGCCCGTTTCGGTATCGCGCCGGCACCGCATCGTGAATGATGCCGACCAATTCCCCAACGGTATGTATGCCCTTTTCTTTTCGCGCCTCCACAAGTGCGCGCGCAATTCTTTTGGCATAGCGCTCTTCGCCAAAGCCATAGATGATATCTGCAAGTGTCTCTTCGCGCCATTCATTCACTATCGTCTCGGCATTTGCTACCGACTCCTCCGGTATGTCAGAGAGTGTCATACCAAGCGGTTCACCATACGCACTTTCGCGAAAACTGAATCCCCTGCCCGCGCTATCCAATTGGTATGACGAAACCCCAAGGTCAAAGAGTGCGCGATTGATTTCGGTGATACCTTCGCGAGCAAGCAATTCTTTGAGGTTACGGAAGTTACCCCCAAGAATTTTTGTCACACACCCCGCTTCCGTGAGAACTTTTTCTGATTCCTGTCGCGCGTGGCTATCGGCATCAATACCAATGAGAGTAATTCCTGCCGACGCACACAGCGCCTTTGCGTGTCCACCAAACCCGAGTGTCGCGTCCAGAACGATGTCGCCATCTTGCGGCGCGAGGAGTTTGGTAACCGCGTCAGAAAGTACGGGAGTGTGCTCCATGATTACAGAGCGCCGATTTCACCCAACTGTTCCGCAAGCGAGTCCGCCTGTTTTTCAATGCGTGCTTTGTACGACTCCCATGCCTTGTCGTTCCAGATTTCAACTCGATTACCAACACCGGCGAGTATTACTTTGTTTTTGAGTGTGGCAAATGATTTGAGAAAATCGGGGATGAGAATGCGTCCTATCGTGTCGACGGCAACATCTGATGCACCGGCAAGCATAAAGCGATTAAATCCTCGACTCCCCGCCTGGCCAATGCCGAGCTCGGAAATCTTTCCGGCAATGCGTTCCCATTCTTTTGCGGAATACACAAAGAGACAATTATCCAACCCGCGCGTGACAACAACATTCTTTCCAAGTGCTTTGCGAAACTTCACCGGCAGTGACAGTCGTTTTTTATCGTCAAGCGTATGAGTGTATTCGCCAATGAACATAGTGCGGGTGTGGAATGTGAAAGAGACAAAAGGGCGCGGGAAACCCTTCTCCAAGAATTTCCCACCTTACCCCACTTGAAGGATAGTATATAACACTTTATCCCACCTCCAAGCACAGTTATCCACAGCTCACCATAATGGTGAGATTATGAGAAACAATAAAAATAAGGCGATTAATCGCCCTATTTTTATTGTCTGTATGGTTTTATCTAAAACTCATCCTCGGATAAAATCGTGTGTCTCGTGATTCGCGTTTATCCGCCTATTATCTGCACAGATCCGCGAGCCACGCTATCGTGGCTTCATGAGCGGAAAGAGTTGCACCTCGCGAATCGGTTTGTCAACGAGGAACGCGAAGAGTCGCTCGCCCACACCAAAACCAAACGTGGGTGGCATGCCGTATTCAAGCATCTCCACATACTCCCATTCAGGCATCATCGCTTCTTCGTCGCCCGCGGCAATGAGCTCTTGCTGGACTTCAAAACGCTTGCGTTGATCTTCGGGGTCATTTAATTCCGCATGCGCACGCCCCACCTCACTTCCCGCAAGAATCACTTGGAATGTTTTGGTAAGCGCGGGATTGTCGGGGTGTTCTTTGGAAAGAGGTGCAACGAGCTTTGGATGATTCGTGAGAAATGCCGGACCGCTGATTTGTTTTCGGCAGTGTTTCCAGAGCGCATCGGTGAGACGCTCTTTTGTGTCACCGGTATATTCCACCTTAAGTTTTGCGAGCGCCGACTTCATATCGTGTTCGCTTGCCGAAAGAATATCCACGCCCGTCATCTCGTGAATCGTGCTCACATAATCAATCGTCTCCCAGTCGCGCCCCAGATCAAACGTGTGCCCGCGCGTGGTGAATTCTGTTTTTCCAAATATCTCAAGCGCAAGTGTACGATACAATTCCGTGACAAGCCCTTTGCCGTCTTCAAAATTCATATACGCGGCATAGAATTCCATGTTGGTAAACTCTTGCACATGTTCCGGGCTGGAACCCTCATTACGGTACGCACGCCCCACTTCAAAAGTGCGTGGGAAACCGGCCGCCATCAAACGTTTCTGCCACAATTCGCCCACCGAAATGCGCAGGAATACATCCAAATCAAAATCATTGTGGTGTGTTTTGAACGGGCGCGCTTCCGCCCCGCCGGTTGTAACTTCAAGTGTCGGCGTTTCCACTTCAAGAAATCCGCGGCTTTTCAAGAATGAGCGCATTGTGTCCCAAAAGCGCGACTTCTTTTCAAAAATGTCTTTAACTTCCTCATTAAAAAGAATGTCCAAATAGCGTTTGCGGAGTCGCTCTTCGGTATCTTGAAGTCCGTGCCATTTTTCGGGAAGTGGGAGCAGTGTCTTTGCAAGCATGCGCCATGAGTTCGCCAAAACACTTTGCTCTCCCCGTTTCGTAAGTGTCGGCATACCCGAGATTTCAACAAAGTCGCCAATGTCCACCGCATCCATGAAAAGTTTGAATGCGTCATCACCGAGTTCGTCAGTTTTGAGATACCCCTGTATTTTTCCGGTGCCGTCAGCAATGTCTATAAACGCACTTCCGCCATGTTCACGGATCGCCATGATTCTTCCCGCCACCGTAACTTCGGACTTCATCGCCAACTCAAAATCGCTCCGCAAGTCGCCAATGGTCGTTGTGCGTTCCAAATTTGCCGGATACGGATTAATCCCGTGAGCTTTGAGTATTTCCAGCTTTTTCACACGCTCCGCGCGTATATTTTCCAGAGACATATAAATAGTATGCCGTATGCCTCCACAAACAGCAAATGCCCCAAAAGGCGCCGAGGGTCATGACCCTCGGCGCCTTCTTTCGTCTGCATTCTTAATGTTTTGCTCCTATTTCACCGATGTAATCGTATACGTCACCTTCGTCCCGGATGGTGTTTTTATTTCAGCCGTGTCGCCTTTTTTCTTTCCGAAAAGCGCTTGTCCGATCGGCGAGTGAAGTGAAATCTTCCCTGTCGCCATGTCAGCATCTTCCGAGCCGACAATTTCAATCGTGCGTTCGGTGCCGTCACTTTTTTTAATCACCACCGTTGCGCCAATGCCCACCGTACCGCCCGTGTGTTTTTCAGACACGATAACCGCATTTTTCAAAATGTATTCAATCTCCGAAATACGCGCTTCGTTTTTCCCCTGCTGTTCGCGCGCCTGGTGATACTCCGCGTTTTCGGAAAGGTCGCCGAATGAACGCGCATACTCAAGCGATTGTGCAATTTCGGTGCGACGCGTCGTCGTAAGCTCGGTGAGCTCATCCTTGAGCGCGTCATACTTTGCCTGTGAGATATATTCTGCCTGTGGGTCCATACTTTTTTGCATGAGCCGCCCCCCAACGCGTGGGGGGCGGCAACGCCGTTTAGTGTTATGTTTTCAGAGCCCTCATACTACCACAACGCCCTTCAAAACGCAATAGTCCCCACCACTACTTAAGAAGCTCTGGTACGGTCAGGTGCAATTTCTCCAATGTCTGCCGCATTGCGAACGTGGCACCCACCAAATTGGTCACCGGCCCGCGTTCCATCACCACCGCAAACGCATAACGTGGCGCCTCATACGGGAAAAACCCCATAACCCATGAGTTCACAAATTTCTTGGAAATCCCGAGCTCCGCGGTCCCTGTTTTCCCCGCAACCGCGACATACGGAAGCGAAAGCCCGCGCGCGGTGCCAAGCGTCTGGTCGGTGACCGCCATCCGCATCCCTTCACGCACAATACCAAAGTTTTCTTCCGTGACGGCAATCCTGCCATCCGCTTCATGCGTATCGTCGTGAAGAATTGTCGGGAGAACAAGGATGCCACCGTTTGCAATTGCCGCAACCGCGCGCGCCATTTGCACGGGAGTCACCTGAAATCCATACTGCCCGATTGACGTGTTGTAAGTATCTCCCAAGCGCCACGGGTCTCCGTTAAAAACTTCTTCTTTCCAGTCGGGAGTTGGAATAACGCCCGCAACCTCGCCGGAAAGATTGATACCTGTCTCACTTCCCAAACCAAAGAGGCGCATATAGCGATCAATCGCGTCAATCCCCAAACCTTTCTGCCCCTCAAACCCACCGCCAATTTCATAAAAGTACACATCGGACGACACCATCAACGCCTCGCGCATATTCACCCAGCCGTGCGCTTTCCAGTCGCGGAAAATTGAGGGCTTGTCGGGGAAATACGGATTCGGAATTGAAATAGAGCCGGTGCTCAATATTTTTTTTGACGGGTCAATGATGTTTTCGGTGAGCGCGCCGAGTGCCATAAACGGCTTCACGATGGAGCCCGGCGTGTATTGCCCCGCAATCGCACGATTAAGAAAAACATTTTCGGTACTTGCAAGATATTCGCGAATACGTTCCGGCTCATCCCTGTCGGAGAACACCTGCGGGTCAAACTCGGGGAAACTTGCCATTGCAATCACCTCACCCGTATGCACATCAAGAACGACCCCCGCACCACCCTCAAAATCAACACCCTCCGCGAGTTTTCTAATGGAATCATAGAGCGCTTCCTGCACTCGCGCATCTATTGAGAGCACAAGCGGTTCGCCGTTGATTGCCGGCTCGGTGAGCGCTTCAGAAACAATCTCCCCCTGCGCGGTACTCTCCACGAGCCGTCGCCCGTTTTTCCCCGCGAGAAGCACATTGAAATCCGATTCGGCGCCCGCGCCGCCCTCAATCTCTTCTTGATAATAAAACCCCGAACTATCTTTGAGCGGATAGTTCACATACCCGAGCACGTGCGCAAATCCGGGCGCGTCATAGTATCGTCGGCGCGCGATGAGGGTCTCATGGTCGGTGCTTGAGGCGGCTATCTGCGGCGGCTCATTCCACGCAAGGAGCATGCCGTTGCGGTCGGTAATGACGCCGCGTTCGGCAAAAACAATGGTGCCGTCCAAACGATTGCGCTCACTTTGCTCACGATACGACGCCCCCTCCACCACTTGCAAATATCCCGCACGCCCAAGAAAAATCGTGATAATCAAGAAACACACCATGGCAAGTCCCGTACCCGCGCCGGTCCCGATCGGTCGTTCAATGCGCCCTTCCATGTGATAAGTATCAAATGCCGGCGCATTTTGCGCGTCAAGAAAAATCTCATCGGGCGCAATGTCCTTTTGTAGTGAGCGTATGAACCCTCGTCGTTTAAAGCGCATAGCGTGTAAACAGTCGTCGCCGCACAAGGTGCACAATGGCATACAAGAGCACCGCATACAGTGTCATGCTAAATGCGAGATGCGGTATAATCCCCGTGCTACTCCCGTAGAGTGTATCAAAAAAGAGCGCCGCCAAAATCCCCTCCCAAAAACGCGGATAATACACCGAGAGTGTTGTTGCGAGTATCAGAAACGCCCACCACGGCAGTGCTGCCGCAAATACAAAAAGTATGAAGGTAAAAAGAAGGCGCATACAGATGCTATTCATCGGTGTCATTGCGTTCCACCGTAACCGTCGTAAGCGTTGCGATGTTTACCGGTAATTTAAACAGAATTGACTGGAATGCATCTTCTTCCTCCGCACGCACATGTTCAACAACGCCTAATATGCCACCATCAATGCCGGGTTCTCGCACCACCGTCCCCGAGTCAATCGTAATGCCACGCGGCACGCGAATAGAGAAGTTGCCACCGCCTTGTCCTTCCACGGTCACCGGAAGTTCCAGCCCTGAAATAATTCCTTCGCGTGTCGTGTGCGGCGCAGAGAAAAGTTCCACCCGCGCGGTACGAGAAAACACTTCCGCCACAGAACCGATAGCGACGGTGCTCCCCGCAAATACTCTATCGCCAACACTGATGCGCTCACGCACGCCGGCATCAATAATCAACGTGTCGTACGGCACAATCCCCACGCGCGACAATACGCCCGCGACAACAATGCGGTCGGCAACCGTACGCCCCAAGAGCGTTTTAAGTTCGGCATTTTCTTCAAAAAGACGATTGCGGTCAAGTAGCCGCAACCGCGCATCGGCAAGTTCTTCCGAAAGTTTTTTGTTCTCGGCTACGAGTGTCGCTTTTGGTGTGAAAAAAGCAAAGAGCGTATCGAGCGCATGCCGTGACGCGTCGCCACTGCGCCACAACGGGCGCGCAATCCAAAGCGATATGCCTGACGCGGCGCGTGGCGGTTCAACCGCAAAAAAAGTCACCCCCGCGAAAAAGAGCACTACCAGCACACCGGTGATGGGGGCAATAAAACGGCTTTTTGGTTTGCTACGAAACGGTCGGCGGGAGTTCATATTCTTCTTCAAGGATAATATCTCGATAGGCCGCCACGTCCTCCAGCACGACACCCGTACCACGCGCAACGGCGGTCAATGGCTCCGGTGCAATGCCCACGGGGACCTTGAGCCACTCGGTGAGAAATACGTCCAAACCGCGAATGAGCGCCCCGCCACCCACCAAGTAGATTCCACGGTGCATCACATCCGCCACCACCTCCGGTGGCGCCATCTCAAGCACTTCGCGGATGGTCTCAATCAGATTATCCATGGAAATGCCGATTGCTTGGCGCACATCGCTGTCGGTTACCACCACCTCGCGTGGAAGCCCCGTTACCAGGTCGCGACCGCGTACCGAAAGTTCAATCGCCTCTTTGCCGGGGAGAATCGCCCCTGCGGTGATTTTGATATGCTCGGCGGTTCTTTCACCGATTAAAATTTTAAACTCATCACGGATGTAGGAGATGATATCCGTGTTGAATTTGTCTCCGGCAATTTTGACATTCTTTGAGTGCACAATACCCCCCAAAGAAATAATCGCGATGTCGGTCGTACCGCCACCAATGTCCACCACCATACTCCCGACCGGCTCATCCACCGGCAAGCGAATGCCGAGCGCGGCTGCCATGGGTTCTTCAATCACGTGCACCTCGCGCGCGCCGGCGCTTTTTGCCGCATCACGCACCGCGCGACGTTCCACGTTTGTGGTGCCCGACGGCACACCAATCACCACGCGCGGACCAAGCAGTGTGCGATTCCCTTCAAGCGCCTTCCCGATAAAATAAGCAAGCATCTCTTCGGTCACTTCAAAATCAGAAATAACGCCGTCCACAAGCGGACGTACTGCAATGATGTGATTCGGTGTGCGTCCGAGCATACGCTTTGCCTCTTTACCAACCGCGACTACTTGTCCTGTTTTTTGATTGATTGCAACAACCGTCGGTTCGTTGATGATTACCCCTTTTCCGGGAACATAGACGAGTGTGTTTGCCGTGCCCAAATCAATGCCGATATCCCGCGAAAGCCACTTCTGAAATTTTTTCTTGAGTCGTTCAAACATAGCGAATACAAATCGCCCACGCATTGGGTATTGTACACCCAGTATACGCTAGGAGCGCACACATGCCAAAAATTTGCTTTTTATTCTGTTTTGTGTCATTATCCGCGCAGGAGGTACGAGGATGTATATTAGAACAGGTCTTGTGGTCGTTCGCTCACACAACCTTCCCAACTTGATTGGGAAAGCGACATGCAGAAAGTGTGGCTTCTCCGTCAGCGTCTATGTCTTCTTCGACGAGGATAGCGACACTTTCCGGCGCGCCAAAGAGGACGGGCGTTGCTATGTGGCTCAACTTCACCGAACTGCGTCGCGCTCATGCGAGCGTCGCCTCAACGTTGTGTGGGAGAAGAAGCGGTAAATGGCAAGAAATTATACATTCGCGCCCGGAGAATACTACCACATGTATGCGCGCGGTTTTGAAAAACTGTCAGTTTTTAGAAATAGGGACGACCATAATCGCTAATCTCCCAAGGTTTCCCAAGGTTTCCCAAGGTTAAACCTCGGCAACTTTGCCGAGGTTTTGCCGAGGTTTGCCGAGGTTTAACCTTGGGAGATTGTCTGGTACCATAAAGTAGATTGGGTGCGCCGAGAGCGCGCCCTTCCATTTTGTGACGTTCGGATGTACTCTGCCGTTTTAGAGGCGGAAGGAGGTGGCCATGCGTTATTGGCGAAACGCCCTTAAGGTACCAAACCAACTCATGATCGTGGGAGAGGCGCGGTGTGGCGGAGAGAGCGGAGATGGGTGTGGGTTCCGTGAAGGGTTCCATTTCACCATTTCTCCGTGGAGCATCGTCGTCGGGTTCTTGTGTCGGCGGATCATCCTTCGTCGGATGAACAAGCGCCACCAACGGCGCAACAACCGATGCCCGCACAAAACGGTCCTGTCGTTCCCCCGCTAGTCGCCCGTATGGGCGGCCGGCGGGGACCTTTTTATTTATGCAAACAATTCAAGAAGCGAACCTGTTGCCACCACCTCACTTTCTTTTTCGGTTCGATTTTTTATTTCCACACCACCACCGGCAAGTGACTTTTCAGACACCACGATTCGCATCGGCATGCCGAGTAAGTCCGCATCGTTAAGTTTCTCTCCAGCCGAAAGCCCTTCGCGGTCATCATAGAGCGCGGGCACACCTGCGTTTTGCAACTTCGCATACACATCATCCGCCACCGATACCACTGCGTCGTTATCGCCGAGTCGCACCACATGCACGCGAAACGGTGCCACGGATTCAGGCCACACAATTCCATCCTTATCCGAAAGCACCTCAACAATCGTGCCCATCACCCGCCCGGGGCCAATACCATAGGAGCCCATCACTACCGGCACGTCATTCCCCGATTCATCTTTATAGACAAGCCCGAGAGCGTCTGAAAACTTTGTCCCCAAACTGAAGATATTCCCTACTTCCACCGCCTTCGTGGCACGCATATCTTTTGAGCCGCACTGCGGGCACGTCTCTTGTTCGTGACGAATCTCTTCATTAACCGCAACCTTGCACGCGTCACACACATGGATGGTATCTTCTCCATTCTCTGTTTCCGTTTGAAATTCGTGCGAATATTTTGAAAAACTACCTCCGGTCGCGTACGTGAGATATGTGCGTTCACCGAGCCCAACCCGATTAAACACATTACGATATGCCTCTTTCATGCGCTCATAAATTTTTTCGTGTTCCTCCGCGGTCGCCACAAAAGAATAGAGGTCTTTCATCAAAAACTCCCGCCCGCGCATTATACCGCTTTTCGCGCGCAATTCATTGCGAAATTTTGTTTGAAATTGGTATACCAATCGTGGTAAGTCGCGATATGAAGAAATGTGGTCTTTCATAAGGCGCGTGAGCGGCTCTTCATGCGTAAAACCAAGACCGAGCGCGGTGCCGCTCTTAAGCGCCGTCTTAAACCAATTATCAACGACCGCATCGTCCCACCGCCCTGTTGCTTCCCACACCGCGGGGTCCTGAAGCGCAGAGAGGTGCACCTCTTCTCCACCGGCCGCATTCATTTCCTCACGAATTATGCTGACGATGTTGTTGAGCGCGATAAGTCCGAGCGGTAAGTAGTCATATACTCCGGCAATCTCCTTATGAATATACCCGCCACGAATCAGAAGTTCCGCATTTTTGGACACCTCGTCTTTTGGCGCATTTCGCCGTGTCTTTGTAAACAGTTGTGACTGCTTCATGTGCATTAGTGTACTACATCATCCAAACAACCTGCTAATGTCTCCAATCGTCACCACAATCATGAGAAGAATAAGGAGCACAAACCCAACGGTATTTATCCATCCAATAATGCGCGCGGGAAATTGCTTGCGGCGAATGGCCTCCAAGAGCACGATGAGAATCCTGCCACCATCAAGCGCGGGAAACGGTATGAGGTTTAGAATTGTGAGATGCAGTGAAATGATTGCCGAGAGCGACAACACCGAAGCAAATCCGATTGCCGACGCGTCCGCAAAAATCTGGCTCAAGCCGACCGGACCCACCACCGTGCTCACGTCCGCTTCTCCGCGAAACGCTTCGGCAATAAATGAACCCAACCCACGAGTGATTGTCACCAAAAGATGCCCCGCATCTCTCAATCCTTCAAAGAGCGCGCGGTGTATTGGCAATTTCACGATTGCAATTGTTTCCAAATACACACCAATTGCCTGTGATTCGGTGCCAACCTTTTCCGGTGTAATGGAAAGCGAGAACGGTTCGGTGTCTTTGCGTGAAAGCAAAAGTCGCACATCGCCCGTTGCGGTGTGTGTAAGCGTTGTGAGTGCGTCCGGTGTCAGTTCGTCTCCCTGCAAACTTTCTACCGGTGATTCCACAAAAAGTATTTCGTCACCCGGCTTGATACCGGCACGCTCCGCGGGAGAATCGTGCTCAACCGCAAGAATAGTCAATGCGGGTTCGGTGACAAGCCCCTGTGTTGTGGGGGTTACTGCCGTGGGAAGCCCCGAAAGGTAGCCGACCGTAATCAATCCCCACGCGAGGAGTGCATTGAAAAGCACCCCGGCAATCAAAACCCAAATCTGCTTGATACGCGACTGTGAGAGCAAACTACGCGGGTTGTGTGTCGCCCCTTCTTCCTCCGGGTCTTCACCAAAAATGCGCACAAAGCCACCAAATGGAATCCAGTTTATTGAATACGTCGTTTCGCCCCTTTTTGGCTTCCATCCAAATATGCGCGGCGGGAACCCAATACCAAATTCGTTTACGCGCACGCCAATACTTTTCGCGGCAAGAAAGTGCCCGAGTTCATGCACAAGGATAAGAATAACGAGCGCAAGAATGAAGATAACAATACTCATGGTCTATGCGGAGAGGTCTTTTTCCTTGTTTTCAGCGAGCAATGCCAGAGCATCTTGAGATTTCTTGTTTATCTCTTCCATTTTTTCTTTCGCGCGAAATTTTTCATCCTCGCTCATCTTGCCTGATTTTTCCTGCGTCTGAATATCTTGCCACACGTCATCGCGATGTGAACGAAGACGAATGCGCGCTTCCTCCAATTTTGTTCGCACCATTTTCGCGAGTCCTTCACGGCGTTCGGTGGTGAGCTCGGGAAATGAGACACGCACTCCTTGGTCATCAGAGCCAACCGACACGCCAAGATTTGCCACTTGAATCGCTTTTTCAATGTCACTCACCTGCCCTTTATCCCACGGCACGATGCGAAGTGTCCGCGCGTCTTCCACCGTGACACTTGCCACCTGCTTGATGGGCATGCGCGCGCCATATGATTCTACGGTAATACTGTCAAGAAGTGCCGGCGTTGCGCGACCGGTTTGGATTCCCACAAGCTCTTTTTTGAGCCACTCGGATAGCTCTGCCGTCTTCTGTTCAAATGTCGAAAATGTATATGCCATACGGGTACAGCATACCGTGTTTGGGGCTTACGCTCAAGGCGTGCTACTTTGCCCGCGGCCACCTTGTGGCCGCGGGCGGATATATTTTTGTGAGCGGGTGTGTCTCACAGGCGTGTTTCCTCGCGGGGCAAATTTGTCGTCCGTATTCAATCAAACGGTAGGTTATCGTATTCCAGTCCGCTCTTGGAAAGAGTGCCATAAAATCTTGCTCTATCTTTTTTGGGTCCTTTGAATCGGTGAGGTCAAAACGAATCGCGAATCTGCGCACGTGCGTGTCAACGGCAATCCCTTCCACTACGCCAAAAGCGTTTGCAAGAACTACGTTTGCGGTCTTTCGCGCAACCCCCGGAAGAGTGAGTATGTCTTTCATGGTGCGCGGCAGGCGGCCGCCAAAATCTTCCGCAACCATTTTGGCGGCCGCTCGAATATTCTTTGCTTTATTCCTGAAATACCCGGCGCTCTTGATGTCACTCTCAAATTCCTTTTGCGAAACGCGTATATAGTCATCAAGCGTACGATACTTTTTGAAAAGCGTTTTGGTGATTTCGTTTACGCGCTTGTCGGTGCATTGTGCCGACAATTGCACGGCAACCATGAGCTCCCACGGGTTTGATTGATTGAGCGCGATTTTCGCTTTTGGAAAAAGTTTTGTGAGCGCGCGAGACATCCGTCTCGCGCGCTCTTTTCGTTCTTTTAATTTTTTGTTTTCTGCCATACACACCAGAATACCATGTATCAAAAAACTGCCGCAGGTAGCAATCTACCATTGGCAGTTGGGGGGCGGGTGCCCCACGGCGACGTTGCCGTGGGGCACCCTGTCGGAGCAGGCGCCCTGCGAAGCTGGTGAGGCCGGCCAGGCCTCACAGACGCCGTAGGTGGAAAACTGCTTGCGGCACGCAAAAATCCCGCCGTTTTAGGCGGGATTTTTGCGCGCACTACTTTTTTGCTGAGCGCTTTTTTGAAGCCTTTTTGGTTGACTTCTTAGCGGCCTTCTTTTTCATGATATGAAAAGTTGGTCACTCGCATAGTGTCAACGATACTCGCCTGCATCGCTGCTCCCGAACGCGAGACGCTCGACAGGACACCGTGCACAAAGAAATGCACCATGACATTCACTAGTGTAAAACCAATTGCAAAAAGTGCACTATGTGGACAACTTATTTGCATCAAGTGGTGCGTCCGTTTTGAGATGCACGTGCCAATTTGTAATCGTCAAACGCTCTTCGTCGGGGATACCGTCAATTTGTTTCTTTGCGCCAAGTGTTCCTTCCGAAATAATCGTGCGGCCAAACAGGTCGCGATACTCCACGCGCAAAAGGCGCCCTTCCTCGGGAACCTCAAACAATTCCGCCATGCCAATATTTTCAAAAGAAACGAGGACGTTTTCTTCTTCGGGCGAAATACGCTCTACGGTTTGCGGCACGCGGTCAAACGGCGCATACACATTGATGTTTTGCGCGAGCCCCGTGCCAATGTTTCCCAAATACACGTCAATGCCATTCTTCGCTTCACCCACATCCACGCGCATCGTGATAATGGGCATGTATCGCGCCTTGCCCGACTGCTCTAATTCATACGCACTCTTTCGCGCCTGGCGCACATAATATGCCGTGAGAAAAACGAGGATAGTGGTTGCAAGCGCCTGTATGAGAGAGCTGTATCCGGTGAGTGTTGTTGTCATAATGAATGGCAATTATTTTCTATACTTCCAGTATAGCGTATATGTCCTATCGTCGTGGGAGGAGAAGCGCGAGCCCTTCGAGCACCGTCTTCACCGGCATTGACGGATTGTGGAGGAATTTTTCCGTGGCTACAAGCACCGAAAGTGCGCGTTTGGTGTATGGCGGATTTTCTGCCGCCCGTTTTAAAAGTGCTGTGGCAAGCGCCCGAGCACCGCTTCGCGCATTATCACTTTCCGCGATACGCGACACGTGCTTCAAGCGGGCGGAGTATGAAGCATTCTGAAATGAGTCCGCATCGGATGTGTCGGAAGTCGTTGTTGCTCCATACACACGCATGCGCGAAATGAGCGTGGGAACAAGCATGCTCGGTTCTCGCGCCACGAGAACAATGTGTGTGCCTTCAGTGGGTTCTTCACACACCTTAAGGAGTGCGTTTTGAGCTTCAAGCGTAAATGACGGTGCGGAAAGAAAAAGCACCTTGCCGCGATTGCCAAATGCCCGCCGTGATGCAAAGCGCACGGCGTCGTGCGCATCGTCAATACCAAACGCCTTATCAAACAACGTCAGAGCGTAAAAGTCGGGGTCGCCGGCACCGGGAAGATTCGCCGCCGTAAGAAGTTCCGCGCACCGCTTTGCGTGCTCATTCGGGTCTCCGATAACAAGATGTGCGTGATGCGTGGTATCAAGCATGGTCTTGAGGTGTGTTATGCGCGTTTTGAAATAATACTTTTTTTGTAGGTGTCCAGGTGGTCAAGCGCAATGCCGGTCCCTTTCGCCACGCAGTAGAGCGCGTCTTTGGCGAGTGTTGCCTTCACGCCCGTGCGGCGCAGGATGAGCTCCGGAAAATTGCGAAGCTGTGATGAGCCACCGGTCATAATCACGCCGCGGTCAATAATATCCGCGGCGAGCTCCGGCGGTGTTTCTTGGAATACGTCTTTTATCGCTTTCACCATTTCGCGCAACTCTTTACTGATTGCCTTCACCACTTCATTTGTGCCGATGTCTGCCGAGCGCGGAAGTCCGGTGATAAAGTCGCGCCCTTTGATGGTCATGGTGAGTTCTTCTTCCACGGGCACCGCGGAGCCCACCTTTATTTTTATTTCTTCGGCGGTTTTCTCACCAATGCCGAGGTTGTATGTTTTTTTGATGTGGTCGATGATTGCCTGGTCGATTTTATTTCCCGCAACTTTCACCG
>Ga0210057_1006098_pt1 | contig 15137 bp, 12 predicted proteins | sample CryGeyCG2114_010_2_FD_183968 | JGI IMG/M metagenome (GOLD analysis project Ga0210057, IMG submission 183968) | Groundwater microbial communities from aquifer - Crystal Geyser CG10_big_fil_rev_8/21/14_0.10 (SPAdes) (version 2) | ecosystem: Environmental > Aquatic > Deep subsurface > Groundwater ... | reverse complement strand
AATCGGTCATAAATCCGGGATGAGTATCGGTTTCCAGTTCAATCGGTTTCAGCTTGCCGGCTCTAAAAAATCTAATGCTATTTTTCTCAACTTTAAATTCTCCGCCGATTCTTCTGATTGTATTCAAAAAGGTAATTAAATTTATTTGCTGGGCATCTTCAACCACAATGTCTCCATCGGTAGCAATGGCCATAACCGCGAATGATACTGCCTCATTTCTGTCGGGAAGAATATGATGAGTGGCGCCGTGAAGCTTTTCTACACCTTCGATATAGATTTTTCTGTTGGCGCCCAACTCTATAATTGCTCCCATTTTCTGAAGCATTTTTATCAAATCCAGAATTTCCGGCTCAACTGCCGCGTTGGAGATAATCGTTCTGCCTTTAGCCAAAACTCCGGCTAAAATAATATTTTCTGTGGCGCCAACACTAGGATAAGAAAGCTCGATAGTAACCCCTTTTAATTTATCTGTTTCAGCGATATAACTGGAATCTCCCTCTTTTATTTTTGCTCCCATCCGCTCGAGAGCACTAACATGAAAATCAACCGGTCTCGGGCCGATTTTATCTCCTCCCACAATCGGCACTTCGGCTTTTCCAATTCTATGAAGAAGTGGCGAAAGGGCTAAAATAGGAATTCTGTTTTTTCTGCTCAATTCTTTAACCCGATGATTGGTAATTTTTGGAGTTTTGATTTTTAAAATACTTTTTTCGCGCTTAATTTTGCTGCCAACCATATTGCAAAGTTCAGCCGTGATTTGAACATCACCCAAATCAGGACAATTTTCTAAGACAACTTCCTCATCAGTCAACAAACTGGCAACCATCATTTTGGTTGCCGCATTTTTCGCTCCGCTCAATCTAATTTTGCCCTTTAAAGGATGCCCGCCCTGAATTATAAATTGTTGAGTTTCAGTCATAATACGCAGTGGAGATAGCCGGATTTGAACCGGCGGCCTGTCCGATGGCCATCGGACCGCCCTATGGACCGTACCGGACTTGAACCGGTGACCTCCTCGATGCCATCGAGGCGCTCTGGCCAGCTGAGCTAACGGCCCACAATTCGCTTGCCCTCGCGAGGAATTGGACCTCGATTTCCTCCTTAGGAGTGAGGAGTTCTATCCGTTGAACTACGAGGGCGATTACTCTATAATATACTATTTTAAATGAGTTCTGTAAATAATTTTAAATAATCTCTTAAAAGTCGGGGTATTAAAAATTTTTCTCCAACCGTTTTCTTGGCTTCTTTGCCTATCTGGTTTGCCATGCCGGGATTTTTAATCAATTGGACAATTCTTTTTGCCGCTTCTTCCGGGGAATTAACCAAAAAGCCATTTTTGCCATTTTTAATCTGAATTTTTATTCCTCCAACATTACCGCCGATAACCGGCCTTGCCTTCCACATTGCTTCGGTTACGGTCAGTCCAAATCCCTCCTTAATTGACTTCTGTAAAATAACGTCCGAAGCAACTTGAAAAGCATTAATTAAGACATCATTTTCAATATTAATTTTTCTAATATCAGAAAACATAAAAATATCCGGATCGCCAGAAGCGTGCTTTCTGACTTTCTTAAAAATTTCCATTGCCTCGGGATCGTCCCGGGCCAAAATTAGTCCGACTAAAGCAAGTTGTAGATCGGGAATTTCTTTTTTGGCCAAATAATATGCCCTGATAACGCCGAGGGGGTCTTTCCAGATATCAAAGCGGGAAACCTGGGTTATCAATGGCTTATCGATATTTATCTCCAAATCCTGAAGAATACTCTTGCTGGATTCCGGATTTAAAGAAATATTTTTAGGAGACAGGGGATCAATTGCCGGAGGAAAAATTTTTATTTTTCCTTTTGAAATGTCGCCATGAACAAAATCTTTGATGCTGAAAATTATTTTGTCGTATTTTTGCATATGCGGCAACAAAAATTTCCACGTTTCTTCCTGAGGTCTGGAAAGATCAATGTGCAAACGCAGAATTGCCGGTCTTAATTTCGGATAATAAGAAATTAAAGCCAAGGGCTGAGGATCATGAATTATCCAAATATCCGCCTTAATATCTTCTAAAAAACCGGCTATCTCTTGATTTTTTGATAAATAAAAACTTTTCTCTTCGCTAGTTAAAATAACGCCTTCACTTTGAAGGCTATTATGAATTTTTTTGGTGATGGTAAAAAATTTCTTATCCGGCGGAAGAACAAACCATTGGCATTTAATGCCCAAATCATTCGTTAAAGGAGCTAAAGTATTTAAAATTTCTGCCACCCCGCCACCCAAAGAAGTGGCGTTAATGTGGACTATTTTTAACCCCCTGAATTGTCCAGCTAATTCTTTAATCTCTTGATATAAATCGTCCTTAATCAATTTCCGGTAATCTTCAATTTTCTTTTTTGAGAGAGGAACTTGTAATAGCATAAAAAATACACTTCCCGAGAAGCTAAAAATTAGCATCCAAAAGTAAGCAGTATAACTGGATTATTTTACGTGAATAATTTGCACTGGGCAGGCGGATTCGGCTTCTTTGTTGCAGCCGGGGTCATCGACTTCCAGCTCAAAAATACCATTGCCAACATCTTTGGCTCCTTTGAGATTAGATTTTCCATCTTCGCCCATAGTCCAAAATGCCTGGCAGACTGCCACACAAGTGCCACAACCAATGCATTTTTCTCGTTCTTGGGTTATTTTCATACATTTTTATTATAACATTGCCTTAATTACTCTTTCAATTGCTAAAATCATGGCTGCTTTTCTAAAAGACATTTTTTCTCTGTTAGCGACGGCCCAAACTTTGTTAAAAGATTTTTCCAAATATTGTGAAAGTTCGCTCAATGTTTTTTCTCTCTCCCATAATTTTCCTTGTTTAGATTGAAGCCATTCAAAATAAGAAGCAATTACCCCGCCGGAATTAGCTAAAATATCGGGGATTATTTTAATGCTTCTTTTTTCCAGAATTTCCTCGGCCTCAGGAGTAATCGGGCCATTGGCCATTTCAATTATGTATTTTGCTTTAATTTTATGGGCATTTTTTTCGGTAATCACATCTTCAACTGCCGCTGGAACCAAAACATCAACATCCATTTCTAAAAGCTCTTCATTGCTAATCGGCTTACCAAATCTCGGATCACAAACATTGTCTCTGCAATAACATTTGGTTACACTGCCTTTTTCTTTTTTACACTCAAAAGTTTTTTCCGGATTGAGGCCCTCCAAAACATAGCTTCCTCCTTCATGCTCGCTCACCGCTAAAATTTTATAACCTTCCTTATAAGCAAAATCAGCGAAATAATAGCCGACGTTGCCGAATCCCTGAATGGCTATGGTTGTATTTTTTGGAACAAGCCCGAGTTTTTTAGAAAGTTCTTTAAGAATAACTACGCCCCCATAACCCGTTGCCTCGCCTCGCCCTTTAAGCCCCCATAAATCCTGGGGTTTGCCCGTAAAAGTCCCCAATAATTTTATTTTTTCCGCCCGAGGCGGACCAGCCTTGGGCTGGAATTTTTTTATATATTCATCAACCATCCAGGCCATAATCTGAGGATTAGTATTAACATCGGGCGCGGGAATATCTTTCTCGGTTCCAATATATTTAAAAACTTTATCAACATAGCCGCGGGAAAGTCTTTCTAATTCACCTGGGCTTAATTTAGAAGGGTCAACTTTTACGCCTCCTTTTCCTCCGCCAAAAGGCAAGCCAGCCAAAGAACATTTCCAGGTCATTAACATTGCTAAGGCCTTAACTTCATTTTCAGAAACATCAGGACTATACCGAATTCCTCCCTTATAAGGACCGAGAGTATTCTTGTGCTGGCAGCGAAAGCTGTCAAATTTCTTAATTTTTCCGTTATCCATCTTTACGGAAATTTTAAACTTAATCACTCGGTTTGGTTTTTCCAATTTTCGCACAACTGCTGGCTTTAACTTCAAAACCTTAGCAATTTCTCTAAATTGTTTTTTCGTATGAGAAAAAAAGTTTTGATTATTCATGCCTTAGGGCTTCAATTTGATTGTCTTTTTCTGCGTTTAATTATACAATAAAATTATGATTTCTCAAAATACCGAAAACCTACTTCAAAAATTTCAGTCTTATTTTAATTCAAAGTCAGTGGAAAAAGAAGCGGGACCTAAAATCCACGTAGATTATATTGCCAGCAGTGTTGCTTCTTTTTATGAAAAAATAAGGAGCATAGTTGATTACCAGGAAGAACATTTGCTAAGAAAAAACGCAATTGAAAGAATGATTAGAAGAAGATTGGCCATAAAACGAAACGGTCAGGATATTGCCAAGCCCCTTGTTTATGAACTAATACGAGCGGGACACTTTCCGAACGATACCATTCCAGAAGAAAAGATTAAAGACGTAGATGCAATAATACACAAGTACATCGTCGTGCTCAACAATTTATCTCTTTCTATAAAGAAAAACCAGAAAGAAGAGCTATCGAGCTGGGTAATCAGACTGGCTTCTTGCGAGATCGAGGAAAAATTAGCTCCCCCCTTAGAAGATGAATTTTTAGCTGATTATATGTATGAGGTGATGAAAGAAAGAATCGTGCTCAAAGACGGCGCCGCGTTTAACGAAAAAGAAAAAGACATTCAGCTTTTCATTGCCGTTCAAAAAACCCTGCTGAGAGCCGATGAATCTTTAATTACTTACCGCCTACTTAAACTATACTATCCCGACTGGCCCGAAGCTCAAGAAGGTTTAATCATTGAAATGGCTCAAAATCTTTATTCCCTGAAAATAGCCCTTAAAAAACAATTCAACCACCCACTGGCTTCTAAATTTTTTAATCTCTGCAATACTTATAACACTCCTTTTATAGTTTTAAGAGATATAATTTTAAAACACCCCGAAGAAATAAAAGAGACGATAAATCAACCGGAATCTTTGGAATCGCTTATTGACGAAGCATATCAAAACCGATACGAGCGCTCTAAAGCAGGAATAAGCCGAGCGGCAATTTATACCACTATTTCTATTTTTATTACAAAAATGTTGCTGGCTTTTGCAATTGAAATACCTCTGGATGCATACGTTGCTCATCAGTTTTCTTATATAAATTTATTTATCAGCATTCTGTTTCCTCCTCTTTTAATGTTCTTCATAGTTTCCACCATTAAGCCGCCGTCAACCGACAATGCCCAAAAAGTAATGTGGGAAGTAATGAAGATTGTTTATAAAAACGAGAAAAAAGAAGTTTATGAAATAAGAACGGGCAAAAAAAGAAGCTGGCTTCTCGATGGCATTATCGGATTAACTTACTTAATAACGTTTGTTGTTTCTTTCGGAATAATCGTCTGGATTTTATGGAAGAAGTTAAATTTCAGCGTAATAAGCCAAATAATATTCTTGGCTTTTATCTGTCTGATTGGATTTGCCGGAGCAAAAATTCGTCAAAGATCAAAAGAACTCAATGTAGAGAAAGAGAAAGAAAGCGGCTTAATCTTTTTAATGGATTTCTTTTTTCTTCCTTTTATCAGAACGGGCAGATGGCTATCTAAGGGACTCACGAAAGTTAATCTTATTATTCTGCTTTTAACTTTTGTCTGGGAAGTCCCGTTTCAGGTTTTTGTGGAATTCTTAGAAAACTGGAGTTCATTCCTGAAAGAGAAAAAAGACGAAATACATTAAAAAACCTGGGCAGTAAAAACGTAAATTTCTGTTTTCGGGTCTTTATAACAGTCGGTTGGCAAACCGGCTTTTTGATTGCATAAAACGCTTAAAAAAGTTTCCCTGTCCCAATTATTTTCCGTCGCTACCTGTGGAAGAAAAACTCCGCGATTTAATCCCTTAACAATTTCCACGCCATGCTTGCCAATTTCAATGTCTTTCCAGGAATTAACTTTTTTAAGAGGACTTAAAACAGAAATTTCGTAATCCACATCCTTGAGTTCATCCTGGGTGATTGGATCAAAACGACTATCCTTCACAGCTGCCGATATGGCCATTTCCGCCACCACTTTATACAGAGGCATATCCGAACCAAAAAGCCCTATACATCCACGTAGTTCGCCGTGTTTTCTTAAAGTAACAAAAGCTCCAAGATGTTCTTCCAGGGCCGGATATTCATTAATAAATTCCGGGGTTTTGCCGGTTTTTATATAAGCTTCTACTGATTCGCGCGCAATTTCCAATAATCTTTTTTGCTCGGCTTTGCCGAGCCCTGAGCTTGTCGAAGGGTTTTCACTACTAAAGGCGATTGCTGCATATCCCACAACTTGCGACTTGTCACCGACAGAAACATCTCCGGAATTGGCGTAATTCAATAACGCTATTTTTTTATCGCCGAATAAGGCCATTACCACTTCTATGGCATCATGACCGCAGGCGCAGGTTTGAAGATTGGGAATGTTTTCGCCCTCAAGTTCTGCAATGGTTTCTCTAAATTTTTCCCAGCTGCCACTTAAAATCGCCTCAATAACCTTATTATCAGAATACTGGGCATCTTCATATTTTGGATAATGAGATAAATCTGAACTGGCAATAATTAAAGTGTTTTCATCGATTAGTCCCTTCAAAGCATTAATTAAAATATCAGCTGCGCCAGGTTGATTGCCAATAATAATCGGCACAATCTTGAAGTCCTTCAAGATCCTCTGTAAAAACGGCAACTGAACTTCCAGGGAATGTTCTTTCTCATGGGCGCTTTCGCGGAAATATATCTTGTCGTTGGCATCCATTAATTTTTTGGCGAAATCTTTATCAATCTCAACATTGCCAAGTGGCGTTTTAAAATATCCTTCGGGATAAACCGAAACTCCATCAAAATATTCCTGATGACTATTACCAATCAAAACAACGGTTTTAATATCCTGGCCGATTAAAGTTTTATATCCGTAAGCCGCTACCCAGCCGGAATAGGAATAGCCGGCATGAGGAACAATTAAAGCCCGCACATATTTTCCAACTGTTGGAGGTTTCGCCTCGTTCAGATATTCATCCACTGCCGCGCTAAGCTCGGCTTTTGTGCCGGGATAAAATTGCCCGGCCACTGCCGGTTCCCTAACCGGCAACTCTTCTTTTTTAGAATCTTCTTTTTTCATAAATATGTCTTTATCAAAAATTAAAGCCGCTCCAACAACCAATATTATCAATATAACAAAAATTATTGCTTTCTTCATTAAATGGTTAAATAAAATTAATACCTCAACCTAAATGGCACTTCAAGAATTTGGATATGAGGTTTAGAACGAAGAGCGTAGTGAAGACGGCTTGCTGTCTGACCATGCAGCAAATGATGCCAAAGTTTTTTTGGAACAAATTCGGGAATTACAATAATTAAACAGTCGTGCTTCCATTTTTTATCAATTTCTTCAACGTATCTTAAAATGCAATTCAGTATATCGCGATACTGGCTCTCTATAATTGAAAGCTGAGTACGCGGAAAATGTTTGCGCCACTGTTTTTTAATCTCTCTTGTCTCTTCGTTACTTAAACTTACATGAAGAGCAAATAATCTTGTCGGCTTCAAATTTAACGCTACTTCATAGGCTAATTTTGTGCCCTGATGCACCTCGGAAACCAAAAGAATTACTGTTTTGTCCTTGCCAAAAGATTCATCAATCTTATGATCTAAGGCGAGCTGCCTGGCAACAGTGTCATAATGTTTTCTGATTTTCAAAAAACCTTTAATAATCAAAGGAATAACTATGATTACCAGCCAGGCTCCATGAATAAACTTCATAACCACCAAAATTATCAATACGAAACATGTCGCCAATGCCCCGAATAAATTTATGCCTGCTTTTAGGAAATAATGTTTTGTCCTCTTCTTAAACCAGTGCTTGACCATAGATAATTGAGAAATAGTAAAGCACAAAAACACGCCCACCGCATACAACGGAATGAGGGCGTGAGTATCGGCGCCAAAAACAGCTATCAATATGGAAGATATAATTGCCAATAGAACAATGCCGTTGGAAAATGCCAGTCTAGTCCCTTGGGATAAAAATTGCCGTGGCGCATATTTATCGGCTGCCAAAAAATACAGTATTCTGGGAAAATCATTAAAACTGGTATTTGCCGCTAAAACCAAAATCCCCATGGTCATAAACTGAATCATAAAATACATAAAGTTCTTATCAAAAACATTTCTTCCGATTTGCGACAAAACCGTCTCGGATGCTTGAGGAATAATCCCATAATAATTTGCCAGAATTGCCACTCCGCCAAAAAGAAATGCCATTAAAATACCCAGCCACAGTAAAGCAGCACGGGCATTAACATGCTCCGGTTTTTTAAAAGCACCCACGCCATTGGCGATTGCCTCAATCCCGGTTAAAGCAACGCAACCCGAAGAAAATGCGCGAATAATCAAAAATAAGGAAACCGAGGGCAAAATAGTATTTTCAAGCATGGAATAAGAATCAGCCGGTATTCCCAAAAACATATTTTTTAACCCAACAATAATCATTATGCCGATGCTGAAAACAAAAAGATAAACCGGTACGGAAAAAATCGCACCTGCCTGCTTAACTCCTCGTAAATTTATTAGAGCAATTACCCAAATAAAAGCCAGGGCAATCCAAACTTTAAACGGATGAAGAAAAGAAAACGCCGAAGTAATTGCCGCTACTCCCGCCGAGATACTGACACTAACGGTTAAAATATAATCTATCAGTAAAGCCGCAGCAGCGGTTAAAAATATCTTCTCGGGTAAATTATCTCTGGACACAATATAGGAACCGGCGCCAGTGGGATACTCTTTTATGGTTTGCCGATAAGAAATAATAACAATAAAGGCCAAAATTATGATTGCCGCAGTAATAAGAGGAGAATAAGACAGAATCCAGACCCCGCCGATAATTAAAATCAATAAAATCTCCTCAATTGCGTAAGCAACCGAGGATAGGGCATCGCTGGCAAACACCGCCAAGCCGGTAACTCGAGATAATCGTTCCTTGGTTTCTCGAATAGTTTTAATCGGCTTACCGATTAAAAAATTTCTTGTTTTTTTCCAGTTCATACTCTTTTATTTACTATCTTAAAAACTATCACATTTTAAGCCAAAATAAAAGATAGTTAGCGGAGGACTGTCCTCCGTTATTCTAACTCTACTTCATTCAACCCTGTAATCTCTCCCTTGAATTTCACCCAATCTTCAATAAAGTTTTTACAACCCAATTTTCCACCCATCACGTCCAAAACAAAATTGCGTTCCGTCACCGAAGAAAAATTTTTCTTTCCAATATAGTCAGAATAGCTTGACCATCTATAATTTTCCAAAAATTTAATCACTTCTCTTTGATTTGTAATTCCTTTCTCTTTCCATTTTGGCTCTACTAAAGATATGGGATTGGTATGAATATAAACAAATAGATTTTGAAACTGCTCATTGGTTTTAACATGGACTGCCTGAAATCTTCCTTGAAAAAGATGGCCCTTGCGACTATATTTCTTATTAAAATAACTGGCATAACCGGTTCCAAACTTTCTCATAAATCTAGTAATACCATTATCTTTCATCTGTTTTAGCCATAAATGAATATGATTTGGCATAAAGCAAAAAGCTAAAATATCCACTAACATATCTCGAGTATCGGCGGAGGACAGTCCTCCGTTAACTTTAATAGTTTTGCGTCTTTCTCTTTGTTTTCTGACTTCTATCGGCTCAACGGTATTAAATTCATAAAGAGAAAAAATTGCCCGATAGTAATCATTTTCGTCTTTAAAAATTAAAGAATCTCCCACTCCCCTAAGGACGATGTGGTAAGTTTCGTTATTTGCTAATTGTGGTCGTTTGATGGGCATAGTAATTAACGGAGAATTAGCGGAGGACAGTCCTCCGCTAATTAAAATAACATAACTGTTGCTAAAAGAAAAGGGTTGAATCAAAGATTCAGCCCTTTTTATTCTTTTCTTGTTCTTTTTTTAATTTCCTTAATCCCCTTATAAGTTTGCGCGTGAGAGCATCCGAGCGTTTCTTGTCATAAATTAGTATCTCTACCGAGGCAATTGCTATTTCTTTATGATTTTTGTTTTTCAGGGCTCTTTTCATTCTTTCTTTTGCCTCTTTTAAATTTTTGCTTAGTTTGGCCATTTTAAAGAACCTCCAAATTTCATCGTATCATTTTTCGGCAATAGCCACAAGCCACTTAACGTCTTGCCTCCCAAGAGGATCGGAAAAAATCTTCAGGAAACTTATCTTAAATCCGGATTTTTCCAAAAATCTTTTAAGTTCATTTTCGGAAAAATAGGTAAACATTCTTTTTTGTCCACCTGAAAGCTTATCGGTCTTATACTCAACTCCCTTGCCTTCTTTTACTGCTATACATACCTTGCCACGGGGTTTTAAAACTTTATGAAACTCTGCAAGTGCTTTCGGAATATCTTTCTTTTTGATATGCAATAAAACCGCACAGGCCCAGATGGCATCAAAACAATTTTGGGGAAAATCCAATTCAAGCAAATCCATCCTATAAAAATCGGCTAAGGGAACGTCTTTTTGGGCATGCTCCAAAAATTCATCAACTAAATCAATGCCGATTACTTTGAATCCCCGCTCGATAAATCTTTTGGAATCTCTTCCACCGGCACAGCCAACATCTAAAACTAGTGCGTTTTTAGGCAAAGTCTCAACAAATTCATTAAACCCATAAGGCGTAATCCCTGCCACGTCTTGAATATATTTCTCGCCGAGTTTTCCATACACCTCAATTGTTTCTTTATATCTGTCTTTTTTCAAATTCATTTCTCCTTTGTTAAAGTTCGAATCTTAATAATTTATACTATCACAATTAAAAAATTTGTCAATAAAAATCGCTGAAATAGCGATTTTTTATGGGGTGGCTAACGGGATTCGAACCCGCTCTGAGAGCTCCACAAACTCTAGTGCTGACCATTACACTATAGCCACCATCAATGTCTGTATTATATCTCAAAATCAAGAAAAAGTAAAGAAAAGAGAACGGATTAATCCGTTCTCTTTATTAATACATTCAAATTGTTTTGAATTGTTTCAGCGCTTAAAATGAAAATCGGATAAGGATAATCTCTGATGCCGCCCTCATTGACTATCTTATCTTCGATCTGCAATTTTATCTGGTAACAACCAGGAGAAAGATTTAGACTGGCAATCAAATCTTTGATTTTAAACCTGACAACGCTTCTGAAGCGATTCTCATCTTTTTCAATTGGTAAAAAACTATAGGTGAAAACTTCATTTCCTTTAACAAACAAGAGGGTAAGCTCTAAGCAAGAATTTCCATAAAGATTTTTCTGAAAGCCCGAGATGTCCAAAACGACAATCATTTCATCGTCATCTCGGAAATATTCGCCACTAAAAGCCGGATAGAACTTGCCTTCTTTGAAAGACAAATATCCAGACTTTCCTTGAACAATCTCTGGGTCTTCAGCTATCTTGCCAATCAATAAACCAGCTTTCAATCCCGGTATAGAAAAATCAAAAATAGTAATATCTTGCTCTACTCTTTTATATTTCTTGCCGATATTATCTCCCAGCTCAAGAATGAATTTATATTTCCCAGCCGGCAAACTGCCCCAAAAATGATAATAAGCTTTTGCTGTCTTCATCTTGTAGTTTATATTGTCGTCACAATAATAAACTACTGGCTGGTTATTAGCATTTCTTATCTCGCAATATAAAGAGATATCAGCTGAGTACTGCTTTTTTTTGGCGTTATAATCCAAAGATTCTTTATCAAATAAAATCCAAATCGCTATTCCTGCTTCTTGCGGCGCCTTAATGTCGAATTGATCAATAAGGACTTGCATTCCACCCTTCCATTCTTTAGAATACTTGTTCTTTGACACTTTAGGTTTTGGTTTTTCGTAAAAACGCTCCGCCCTATCTAAAACCTGCTTCTTCAAATCATCAATAATGTCGGGGGTTGGTTTTATCCGAAAATTTTCCTGAAAAAAATCCTGCAAAAAACCCGAGATGTCGGTATATCGCTCCGGGCCCATGTAAAAAATTTCATACTGAGAACTGCGAATTGAAAATAACAACTGAGCATCTTCTTGAGCATCCTCGGACCCTAACACTGTTTTGTTCTTCATTGATTGCAGCTGAAAGGAGCTGGCCTGGGCAAAGATTATTTGAAATCGTTGTCCTCCGAAATCGTAGCTCCAAATTTCTCCCCGGCCCATCCTGATGTTAATCGAAGAAGAAAAAGAAACCGGAACTACCTGCTCTGCGAAAGAACGCTTCAAGATTGATTCGCCAAGCAGAAGATACATATAACGCCGAGGATCACTAAAATTAGAATAATCTTTGCGAACTTTTTCCAGATTTGCTTGGTAAGTCAATCGAAACTCGTTTTTATAAGTGAAAGTATCCGAGTCTCGGGCCATATAAAATTTCTCAATAAACTCTTCTCTTGCCTGCTCTGTTTTTAATGTTTTCCAATCCGCTTTTTCGGCTTTTAACATAATCCATTCGTGCTCTTGATACCATAAGTCATAATCTATATTAGCATCAGCCAAAACCAAGATGGAACTGAAAACAGAATAAATAAACAGAAAAAGAATAAAATATTTTAATCTTTTCATCTCTTGTCTCCCAATTATTCAATATGTTAAAGATCAATCCTTAACAGTTTATTTTAGCGCTCAAAAGCCCAAATGTCAATCCCAAATCAAAAAGGAAGAATATTTATTCTATATTCTTCCTTTTAATTATTCAAATGATTTGCGGCTGTGATTGTTTCTTTCTTCGGTCGTCCCAAGAAACTTGGTTTGTTTTTAATCTCTTTTTCTAACTCAAATTTCGGAAGAGTAAGTCCTTGAAGCTCGGGCAGCTGCTTTAGAAATCTCTCCACGATTGCATCAATCGGGACAGCATAAATTAAATTTGATGGCGAATATTTCGAGCCGAATACGATACCAACAAGTTCTCTGTTCTGATTGAATATACCGCCTCCGCTTTGTCCCTCTCCGTTTAAACCTGCGGCATTTATCGCAGCGACTTTTGCCAAATCAGTATAGTAATTAAAGACGAAATTATAGAAATATTGAGAGATATTGCCAGGATTGACAACAGGAAGAATATCCGGATAGCCGCACAAAAAAACATCATCTGCCTCCTTATCAACATATTTAGCATCATACAGCGAAAGCGGTAATGCAACGGCAATTTTTGCTACTTGAATATTAAAATTATCTAACTCTTTTACAGGAATGTCCGCTCTGAGCAACATTGTCTCGGTGCCCCATTCCCAGGCCACTATTTGGGCTGGGGCTCTAGTATTTTTCTTGCCTAAAATATAAATTCTCACGTTATCTTCTTGATATCTCGCTAATTCGCCTTCTTTTCTGGCCCAGGATACTATATGGGGATTGGTTAAAATGTAAAAAGTGTTGTATTTAATAACCTCGCCAGAAAAATCATCTATCTGACCATCTGTTTTAAAAATTGCTACGCCGGAAGCGCTTACTGAGGCATCCCGACCTTCTCTTACAGGAGCTGTTACTATTATTTGAACTACATAGGACTGAATTTCTTTCTTCATCCGGGCTAAATACTGCTGATAAGTTTCATTCTGATTATCGGCTTTAATGAAAGTTGGACTGACAATCAACAGGCTGAACAAAATTAATACGGACAAACTAAACAAACGTCTCAAAAACAAACTAATCACCTCCTCTTTCTTTACCCTGTTAAATGCTGCTCTGCAGCAATTTCGCCTTTGGCGAAATTATTTAACGGGGTGAATTTTCAAAGAACCCAGCAATACAAAAAGGACAAACCTTCAAACTCAATTCTATCCCGGCTAGGAATAGAGTCGACACCTGTTTAAAGGTTTGCCCTTTTCTTTCCATAGGTTTTTACACCTTAATTATATGCGCTCAAAATAATTATGTCAACCCCATTAGAAGTTTTTATACAATATTGCCCCGGGCATCAAATATCTAATTATGATATTTTACAAATGAACACATCGAGCACAAATACTTCTAACGGGGTCAAGTGCTTTTTTCATTTTTCTGCACTTCTTTTTTTCTCCAAATAGGTCATGTAATCTCTGATAATTCTTTTTCTAAAATCAGCTGCTTTGACCATTTTAAACTTCGGATCGGTAATTTTAAGATAATCTGACACTAATTTTTTGCCGGATTCGGGTATGGGATTATTTTCAGGTTTAGCTATCACCCACATACAGAGTAACCCCCAATACTCAATTGCTTTTTTGGCTATTTCCTCGCCTTTGTCAACACATTTGATTGATTCGACGTAATTATCTTTATATCTATCCGGCGATTCTACCTGTTTTATAACTTCACAAAGCAAAGAAATTCTTTGAGCCAACGAGAGGTCGCAACGATTTCTCCAATTTAATCTGCGATTCCTGGTTTAAAATTTTAATAAACTCCTTCTTGGATTCGGGATTATCTAAATCATAAATATCTTTCCAAGAACATCATATAATAGCAAATTAAGGTCCGCTTGTCAATTCGGTTCTGGGCTGTTATTATAGCTTTGGAACAATGATTAATGAAAATATAAAAAAAATTAATTTGGAAGACAAAGATTATCCTGAAATATTAAAAGAAATTCATGATCCGCCCAAAACTCTTTATATCAGGGGCAATTTCAACGAAAAAGATAAAATTGCTATTGCAATAGTGGGAACCCGAAATTATACCGGTTATGGCAAGCAGATAGCTTATGATATTGCCGGAAGCTTGGCTGAGGCCGGGATAACTATTGTCAGTGGCTTGGCAAAAGGAATTGATACTTTCGTCCATAAAGCTACTTTGGAAAAAGGAGGCAGAACAATTGCTGTTTTGGGAAGCGCCATTGATTCCGGGAGCGTTTACCCCGCCTGCAACAGAAAATTGGCCGATAAAATTGCTCAAAATGGAGCAGTAATATCGGAATATGAGTCGGGAACAAAGTCAGAAAGATGGTTTTTCCCCCAACGCAACAGAATAATCAGCGGTCTCAGTTTGGGGGTTTTGGTAATTGAAGCACCCGAAAAAAGCGGGGCCTTAATCACGGCCATGCAGGCAGTCGAACAGAATCGAGAGGTATTTGCCATTCCCGGTTCAATCTATTCTAAAAACTCCATCGGCACCAACAGATTAATCCAAATGGGGGCAAAATTAGTTACCTGCGCCAACGATATTTTAGAAGAATTAAATCTCCCTCTGATAGAAGGAAAGAAGTTCTTCAAGCCGGAAACCA
>Ga0210057_1006093_pt1 | contig 15147 bp, 13 predicted proteins | sample CryGeyCG2114_010_2_FD_183968 | JGI IMG/M metagenome (GOLD analysis project Ga0210057, IMG submission 183968) | Groundwater microbial communities from aquifer - Crystal Geyser CG10_big_fil_rev_8/21/14_0.10 (SPAdes) (version 2) | ecosystem: Environmental > Aquatic > Deep subsurface > Groundwater ... | reverse complement strand
GTTGCTGTTGATATCTGCTGGTGGTGAGTGCGGTTGCTTTCTCAAGAAACAGCACGGCATCACTGAATGCGTCCATGGTGTAGTCAATGTCTTCCTTGCTCGTGTCTCTTCCCAGAGTAAAGCGCACACTTCCGTGAATTGCCTCGTGCGAGATGCCGAGCGCGCGAAGCACGTGCGAGGGAAGTAAATCATGCGCCGAGCACGCCGACCCCGTGCTCGCATACACGCCCTTCGCGTCCAAGAGAAGCACGAGCGATTCTCCCTCTATGTTGGGAACGCAGACATGCACATTGTTGGGAAGCCGTGCCACCCTACTTCCCGTCAGCACCGCCTGCGGCAGGCGTGTTTTCAACTCATCAATGAAATAATCCCGAAGCGAGGAGAGGCGCGCACATTCTTTTTCTTTTTTCTCCTCCGCGATGGCGAGCGCTTCCGCAAATCCGGCAATAAGCGCCACCTGCTCAGTGCCGCCACGAAGTCCGCGCTCCTGCCCCCCGCCGTGAATGACGGGGAGCAGGGGCGCCCCGTGCCGCAGATAGAGCGTTCCGACTCCTTTGGGACCGTACACTTTTGACGCACTCACACTCATCGCGTCAACGCCGAGGCGCGAGACATCAAGCGGAAGGAAGGGCGCCGCTTGGCACGCGTCGGTGTGAAAGAAGGGAAGCGGCGCGTTATTCTTCTTTGCTTCGCGAATGGCGCGCACGATGTCCCGGATGGGTTGTATGGTTCCGATTTCATTATTTGCGTACATGATTGAAACGAGGATGGTATCGGCGCGGAGCGCCTCAACCACATCCTGCGGATGCACCACGCCGCTCTCATCTACCGGAATATGGGTGATTTCAAATCCTTCGCTTTTCAGCGCTTCCGCCGAGGCAAGCACGGCCTTATGTTCAATCGCGGATACGATGATGTGGTTCCCTTTGTTTTTGTTGGCGCGCGCGATGCCGAGTACGGCGAGGTTGTCCGCCTCGGTGCCGCTTCCGGTGAAAATAATTTCATTGCTCTCTTCTGCGCCAAAGACGCGCGCCACGGCGCTCCTCGCCCGTGAAAGCGCCTCCGCCGCTTCGCGGCCCCTCGTATGCATGGACGACGGGTTGCCATACACCGCAAGATGCGCGGCGATGGTTTCAAACACGCGCCCGTCAAGCGGTGTTGTCGCGGCGTGGTCTAAATATATAGAAGGCATACGCATATAAATACGTTACCGGACGAAGCACTCATCCACATACGCGAGCATCTTTTGCCGGATGTCTGCAAACTCTTCGTCAGAGTACGTAACTTTTTTTATAAATTGCGGATTCAATATTTTTGTTGGAACAAACTTTTGCAGATAGTAGCGCGTGGCGCCCCGTATCAACGCACCGATTGCGTCAAAGTCATCCGGAGAGAGGAGCGGTTTCACCACCGTGGTTCTAAACTCGTACGGCACGCCGGAGTACAAAAGTAACCGCACGCTCTCCCGTATCAATTCTGTGTTCACGGGGTGGGCGACGAGCGCGGAATATGCGGCAAGCGGCGCCTTGATATCCATCGCGAGATAGTCAACGAGTCCTTCGTTAAGCGCTTTTTTAACCATTCCCGGATTCGTACCGTTCGTGTCAAGTTTTACCAGAAATCCTTTTTCTTTGATGCGCTTCAAGAAAGGTAGCAGGTCTTTATGCATCGTCGGCTCGCCTCCCGTTACGGTAACGGCGTCAAGTTTTCCCGTGCGCGAATCAAGGAAACCAAACACTTCCTCTTCATCAATCAGCGGTGCCGTTTCATCCACCAACTCCGGATTGTGGCAGTAGGGACAGCGAAAATTGCACCCGACGGTGAATACGATTGCGCATATCTTTCCCGGGTAATCAACGAGTGAACTTTTTTGCAATCCTCCTATGCGCATACGCTCGTGCCGGCGCCCTCGGCGTACACGCGCTCCTTGGGTATCGTATTTCTGACCGCATACTCCGCCTGCTTTCCTTTGTTCCATTGGTCAACGGGGCGCAGGTAGCCGACAATCCTTGTATACACTTCGCACGGTGCTTCGCACACGGGACACGAAAATACTTCACCGGCGTGGTATCCATGCCGCGGGCACACGCTGAATGTTGGGGAGATGGTGAAGTAGGGAAGCTTGTACATCGTGCAGATTTTTTTCACCAATTGTTTTACCGCCTCCGCATCGTCAATGCGCTCGCCGAGGAAAAAGTGAATGACGGTTCCGCCGGTGTACTTTGTTTGCAAGCCGTCCTGCAGGTCAAGTATTTCAAAGATGTCGTTTGAGTACTGCACCGGCAGGTGCGTTGAGTTGGTGTAGAAAGGGTCTTTAACATCTTTTCCGATTCCGTTTGCAAAGACGGAGTTTTCCAACTGCTGTTGGTCAAGAAGGGCGAGCCGGTACGATGTTCCTTCGGCGGGCGTCGCTTCAAGGTTGTAGTTGTTGCCGGTCGCCTCCTGGTAGTCGGACAGTTTCTCACGCATCATATCAAGCACCGCTTCGGCAAACGCGCGGCCTTCGGGCGAGCCGATGTCGGTGCCAAACATGTTTTGCACCGCCTCGTTCATCCCCACGATGCCGATGGTTGAGAAATGATTTTTCCAGTACGAACCGTACGCGTCTTTGATGGCTTTCAGATAGTAGCTCGTATACGGGTAGAGGCCGCTCTCGGTCATTGTTTCCAGCACTTTTCTTTTTATTTCCAAGCTCTCTTTTGCAGTATCCATCAGTTGTTCAAGTTTCGCGAGGAAGGCGTCTTTTGTTTTTGCGGTGTAGCCGATTCTAGGGAGGTTGATGGTAACGACGCCGATAGAACCTGTGAGCGGATTGGCGCCAAACAGCCCTCCTCCGCGCTTTTCCAGCACACGGTTGTCAATACGGAGCCGGCAACACATGCTTCGCGCGTCGTCCGGATTCATATCGGAGTTGATGAAGTTTGAGAAGTAGGGGATGCCGTACTTTGCCGCGCCTTCCCAAAGCGCGTGTATGTGCGGGTTGTTCCAGTCAAAATCTTTGGTGATGTTATAGGTCGGAATTGGAAAGGTGAATACGCGGCCGTTCGCGTCTCCTTCGTGCATGACCTCAAGGAACGCTTTGTTGAAGAGGTTCATCTCGCGCTGGAACTCCCCGTATGTTTCCTGTTGTGCGCTGCCCCCGCGTATGACATTTGTTTTTTTGTAGTATTCGGGAACGGTCAAATCAAGCGTAACGTTCGTGAACGGCGTCTGGAATCCGACGCGTGTCGGCACGTTCACGTTGAATATGAATTCTTGGAGCGCCTGCTTCACCTCTTCATACGAGAGGTGGTCGTACCAGATAAACGGCGCGAGCAGTGTGTCAAAGTTTGAAAACGCTTGCGCGCCGGCCGCTTCACCCTGCAGCGTGTAGAAGAAGTTTACAACTTGTCCGAGCGCGCTTCGGAAATGTTTCGGCGCCTTGCTTTGCACTTTTGCATTCACTCCGCCGAAACCGCGGAGCATGAGGTCGTACAAATCCCACCCAACGCAGTACACCGACAATAAGTTAAGGTCGTGAATGTGGAAGTCGCCGCGCACATGCGCTTCGCGCACCTCAACCGGATATATTTTATTGAGCCAGTATACTTTGCTTATTTCAGATGCGATGTAATTGTTGAGACCCTGTAAAGAAAACGACATGTTGCTGTTTTCTTTCACTTTCCAGTCGGCGCGCGATAAATACTGGTCTACCAAATCAACGGCGCCACCGCGCGCGATGTGGCGCAATTGCGCGTGCTGTTCTCGGTACAAAATGTACGCCTTTGCGGTGTGTGTGTAGTGTTGTTCCATCAACGTTTGCTCAACCACATCCTGAATATCTTCAACCGTTGACACCGACATCCCGCTCTCATGCATCCGCCTTTCAAGCGCGCCGGTTACGGCTTCGGCAACCGCCTTCGGCGCGTCGCCGGAAAACTCGCCGCTCGCGCGGAGCGCTTTCGCAACCGCTTTTTCTATTTTTGCCTCGTCAAATTGAGTAACGGTGCCGTCTCTTTTTACGACGGACACAAGTGTGCGGTTGATAGTTGGATGCATACGCGATGTATTTGTATTTTTTAAGGGCAGAAGACAACGCCTTCCGTTTCGGGAAGGCCGTGCTATTCTATTGATAAGCGTCTATTCATCATCACATAGACCGCAATCTATGAGAAAGAAATCGTTGGGGAAAAGGTCGGCGGCACTGGAAAAGAAGACAAAAAACGTCCCTTCGCAAGGGCGCACCTACGCACGGCCCAAATGGGTGCCACAGAACGTTTCCTCTGAAGAGGAGCTCTGCCCCGAGTGCTTCAAAGTGGTGGGGGTGCAGAGCCGCTACAAGCTCGTTTTGCTTTTGGGAAAAGAGGAGGGGGGTATGTCGGTTTCGGCATTAACCGACCAAGTACGGCTTCGTCAGCCGACTATCACGCACCATTTGAATATCTTGAAATCCGTAGGAGCCGTGACCAGCGCTCCGCGAGGGCGCGAACATATCTATCGTCTAAACAGAAACGCCCACTGTTTTGAGGAGTGTAACATCCCGTACTAGCGGGCATCCGAAGTCATTGAGAATGGCGTCGTAGTCAAATGCTCCTTCAAGGGCGTGGGTGATTTTTTGCGCGTCTACAAGCCCGTTGTATACGCTTGTTGTAGCGCCAGGCGACGGTGTGATGTTAAAGAGAACACCATTAGCGCATAATTTTGCTTCGCCAAGATTAAGCGGGTGCTTGAAGCGCGTATCAACAATTTGCGGGCGCACGCCGCCTTGGCCTTTCGCGAGAATTATTTCATTCCGGCGCAGTGAAGGAATAATCTTTTTTGCTTCGCACCAAAACAAATAGGTGCCGAGAAGCGGAATCTGAAACAGCACGTTGTGTTTAAATGCGTAGTAAAAGAAATCTTTGTTCAGCAGTATGCGCAGGTACGCGATGATTGATTTGAAAAACGGCGTGAGTGTCATGAGAAAATCAAAAACGGTTGCATAGTTTCGCCGCTCCAGCATAAACACGATGCGCGTCGTGGGACCGAAGCGCGTGCGGTCGGCGTGCAGAATGTCCGGGTCGCCGTGCACGGCGGAGAAGGGAAGTTTCGGATTTTGCACCGTGTATACTTTTGCGCTTAGATATTTCGGTGTGTAATAAAAATTCCCCGCAACCGGCAGAAGCGAAATGCATTTCGCATCCGGTATGTTCAGTTTTTTTGCAAAATACAAACTGTGTGCGCCGGCGCACACGGAGAGAAAACGCGCATGCACGGTGCGGTCTCCTGCGGAGAGTATCCACCCGCCGTCTTCGCGCCGTATGTTCTTCGCGCGGGCGCGGTACATCACCTCCACGGCTCCGCCGCGTTTTGATGCGATACGTATCGCGTCTTCCATCATTGATTGAGCAAGGCGCTGATAATTAATGGTGAGTCCGTCCGGATTGTAGAGCGCGATAATTTTTTTATTCGGGTTTCGTCCTTTGCAAATGTACGGCTCCGCTTCTTCCAGCGTTTCTTTTTCCCGTCGTTCAATGCCGGGGTAGTATTTCTTGAATGTCTCATACCGCTCGGCAATAAACGCATACTCCTTTTCACCAACCCCCAGTACCATTTTGGGGCTCCGTAGGTATAACCCCCCCCTGTTTTTTTGCGTTACATACGTCTTGGTAAAGCCGGACCGATGTTTGACGGTGAGCGCCTTTTCCAGAGTGTAATTGGTTTCAATATCGCCCTCGTGGAGCGTTTGGGAGTTATTAGTAGGGAGCGAGTTAACGGCGCCGGCGGTATCTTCTTTTTCCACCACCAATATACGCCCTATATTTGAATAGGCGGCAAGCGCATACGCTTGCGCCGCGCCGGACACGCCTGCGCCGACAATGACCACATCGTAGCAATCTGTATCTTTATGTGTGTTTTTCATGTGACCGGAAAAGAGACCGCCCCTCTTTCGTTTCGCGCCCCCATATTTTTTCATTACACTCTTCGTGTCAATACCGCCACGCTCTTACGGCGCGTTCGGCGCCGGACACTTTGTGTCTGAATATTCGCAGATGACACAGCAGTTGTCGCTGTTTTTTGGAACGGAAATGGTTTCTCCACACGCCTCGCACGTGTAAAAAGCCAAACAACCGTTTTCAGGTATCGCCGTCTCCTGCGCATGCGCGCAGGAAGGGCAGGTGAGTGTTGCTGTTTTCATACCATCAGTATAGCGCACCTGGTGCAAAAAAGAAAAATCCACATTTTCACTGTCTCAATTTATTTATACCGGTGTTTTGCAAAACACTAGTATAGATTTTTGAGTGTGTTTTGTGCCGAGACCGTTCTTAGCGTGTAGTCGCCGGGCGGAAACGGATACGGATACGTAAGCCCGTTGCAGTGTGCGCCACACTATCTGTTATACTGTCCCAATGGCAAAAATATATATAACGAGGAACATTCCCGAAGAAGGGTTGGAACTGTTGCGCGAAGCGGGGCACACGGTCATTGTCTCAGAAAAAGACGGAGTGCTTGCCAAAGAAGAATTAGTGACTGCGCTAAAGAAGGAATCGTACGACGCGGTTTTATGCACGCTTAGCGACACTATTGACGAAAAAGTGATGGATGCGGCGCCCGGCGCGAAAATTTTTGCGAATTTTGCGGTAGGGTACGATAATATTGACATGAGTGCGGCAAAAGAGCGCGGCGTTACCGTTACCAACACGCCCGACGCGCTGACGGATGCGGTTGCCGAACACACCTTTGCGTTGATGCTTGCGCTCGCGCGCAGGATTCCCGAATCAGACCGATTCATTAGGGCGGGAAAGTATACGGGCTGGGGACCGATGCTCCTCCTGGGTGTTCTTTTGAAAGGGAAAACGCTCGCTCTTGTGGGCATGGGGCGTATCGGTTCGCGCGTTGCCGAATTGGCGGCGTGTTTTGACATGCATATTACCTATTGCGACACAAAGAGAAATGAAAAGCTTGAGCAGAAAATGCACGCCGAATGGTGCGACACTCCGGAAGCGCTCTTTGAACGCGCCGATTTTATCTCACTGCATGTGCCGCTTTTGGAAACGACGCGCCATCTTATCAATGCCGAGCGTTTGGCGCGCATGAAAAAAACGGCATTTCTTATTAACACATCGCGCGGGGGCGTGATTGACGAGGAGGCGCTGGTCAGGGCGCTTCAAAATGGTGTTATTCGCGGCGCTGCGCTGGACGTATTTGAACACGAGCCGGCGCTTGCGCCGGGCCTGACCGAATTTGAAAATGTCGTGTTGACACCCCACACCGCCTCCGCAACGGAAGAGGCGCGGGCAAGCATGAGCCGCATTGCCGCGGGAAACATTCTCGCGCACCTACGCGGGGAAACACCGAACAATATCGTTACCTAAAAAGTTTTGCCGACCGGTTACGGTTATCCTTCCCTTGATTTCTTGATGATTTTTGCAAGACGCATCGGCATTGCCACCACCAGCGCCATCAGAATCGCAAAGAGCATGAAGAAAATCCCCGTCAGGATTTTTCCGACTCCCACCAATTTCAATTCAAGCAGTGACGAAGGATAGTTTTGAATGTCAACCAACCTCTGGTTGAGTTCCGCGCCTGTCGGCGCCGATTCACGCTCCGCTTTGTTAATAATGAAGTATTTCTGCTGAAGCGCGTGGAATTTCGCTTCTTCACGCGGGATGGTATTCTGCATCGCCACTCCCTGATACGCGAAGAAAAATCCGCTCGCCACAACAAGCACCATAAGCAACATCATGGGCATCATGTTTTTATTCATAGAGATAGTAGTAATCTTATAATATATGAACGTATGTTCATACACGAATTATATACCACGAATGTCAAAGGGATAGGTACGGGTGTGTATATGTTTCCGGTTAACCGTTGGCTCTGACCCAGTCAAGTATTTTTGACGCGTTTCCTTTGGTAAAGGCGAGCATATCTTCCGCCGGGGAGAGTCCCTTAGCGACCAGCGTTTCTATGGGCGTAAGGTACACGCTCTCATCTTCCCCGCGCGCGTTCAAGACGCGCATGTCCTCCAGGTTTTTTCGCGCAACCGCGAGCAGTGCTCCGGCGGTATCTTTGAGAGAAACGCCCCCCACGCTCGCGCGCAGTCCTTCGGCACATCCCTTCAGGTGGAGTTCATGGACGGTCTCTTCGCTCCAGGATGCAGTCGCCTCATCAACGGCATTGCATCCCCTCGGGTCAAATACCAGTCCCTTAACGAACGCAACCGCCGCCATCAAGAGCGGAAAAGGAAGCGTGTCAATCACGCGATATTCAAGGTAGCCGGGGCGAAATCGGATGTCGGTCCAGCGTGTTTTCAGGTGCTGGTCAAAGTCGGCGAATGTGGGAAAGCGGCCCTCAAACCCTTCTTTCATCCATGTCTTGAATGTCCAATCTTTCGGGACAACGATGTCCTGGTTAAACGGAAAAATAATGAGGTGCTGGTTGACATACCACTGCATCCATTTCGGCAGGGAAAATTCGTCCGAAATGATTCCTTCGGGTGCGCGCTCCTGACCGGGGCCGCCGCTGAAAATCAATTTGCGGCGCATGCCGATGCATTCCGCGGCCTTTCCTTTTTCAAACGGACTGTTGGTAAACATCGCCGCCATAACAGGCGCGAGTAGCGTCAGCAGTTTTGTCTTGCGAATCATATTTTCTTCGCTCAAGTAATCAAAGTTAATGTGGATGCCGGAGAGCGCTTTCATGTAGGTGTGCATCCACTCATGGTGGTCGGGGAAAATGCGGTCCCACAGGCGGTAGCGTTTTTTCGGCACGAGCGGGATGTCTTCTTGTCCGACAAACGGCTGGAGCCCCAACGGCACCCATGCAATGCCGAGCATCTCCGATATCTCTTCTATTTCCCCTGCGTGCGTTCGTATTTCCTCCGCCAGGTCGTGGAGCGACGCGTGCGCCGATGCACTGATTTCCGGCTTGCCGTCGCCCTCAACGGTGGTGCGAGATGCCCCGCGGAGCAGGGTGAAAATGTTTTCTCCGTCACCGTCTTCCACCTCCCAGCCCTTTTCGCGGTGGAGAAACTTCAGTATCGCCAAGTAGCCGCGCGCGCCTTCGTACGGCACCACCTGAAGCGTGTCTTTGTAAACGCCGAAGCGCTCCCACTCAACGCCGATACGGAAATCAGCCCTGCTGCGCGCTCGCTCGCGGTAATATATGCAAAGCGCCTCAACGGTTGTTACCGTATCGTTCGGCTGGTTCGTCGTGTTCATACAATTATTTTTTTAATTATACATTACGTGTCAAGTTCGTGTTCGAGTCCAGCACCTTTGGCACTTTGTATTTTTTATCCTTCCATATCAATACCTCGGGGCGCGTGTACACCTCGGGGTTGGCAATTCTTTCTTCTTCTATCGACTCGAATTTTCCCAAAACACCGGGTATCTGGCGGGCTATCGCATCGATGATAAGCATCGCGGGCAATTCGCCCTCGGTCAGGATGTACGGGCCCACCGATACCTTTTTTGCTTTGAGGATTTTCTGAACGCGCGCGTCCACCCCTTCGTAGCGGCCGCAGATACATACGATGTTCTTCGTTTTTTTTGCAACGTTTCGCGCGTCGGCGTTGGTGAACTGCTTTCCCGACCGGTCCAAAAAACCAAAAGTGGACATCCGATGTCCACTTTTGGCTTTAAAACCTAGAAGCGTCGCTTCTAGATTGACAGGTTGTCTAGAACACTTCTAGACAAAACACTTCTAGACAAAACGGGCACAGAGGAGGATGAACAACCATCCCCGAGCGATGCCAGGTTATGATAAACCCGATGAAGTTATGAACAGAATCGTTGCGTTAAAAGTTTGAAACCGCCAACAAAATTAATGCTATTATTTTACAATTATGGAACACAACCTCGGCGAGGAGCATACGCACGAAGAGGGGTTACACAAAAAAGAGCGTGCGGAGGAAAAGCGCATACTCAAAGAGAAAGCGCGCGCAAGCGCGCGCTCGGCGCGAAAAGTGAAAAAGATGGGTGTGCGGACGGTTATCATTGTCATGATAGTCGGCGTCGCCGCGCTTGTTGCCTATTGGGCATTTTCATCTTCCGGCGCGGCGCCGGCGCAAGACCCGTCGCGCCCGGGAACCGCCTATCCGATAGAAGGCACCAACCATGTCCAGTTGGGCGCTCCTCACGCGCCGTACCGCACGAATCCTCCAACGTCGGGGCCGCACGCTCCGTCGCCGCTGCCCTTCGGCATCTATGCAGACGAAGTGGTTGATGAAAGCGCGGTGCACAACCTTGAGCACGGCGGTATCTGGATTTCGTACAAAGACATTAGCGATGATGGTCTGGCAGTGCTTGAAACCATTGCCACAAATCACCCGGGCAGTGTGTTGCTTTCGCCGCGAAGCGCGAATGACACGCCGATTGCCGTTACCTCATGGGGACGCCTTCTCACGCTTGACGCGGCAGACGAAAACGCAATAGAAGCGTATATACAGGCGAACATCAACAAGTCCCCCGAGCCGTTTGCGTTTTAGATAAAGAAAAAATAACGCCGCTCACGGAGTGAACGCGAGTGCAAGGAGCGACACGGCGATGATGATAAAGAGCGCGCTCACGAACCGCTCAAGATAGCGTAGCGGGAGTTTCGCCGCGACATACGGCGCAAGTTGCCCTCCGATAATCACCGCCGGCACAGTCATGAGCGGGATGTTCCAAGGGAATACACCGGGGGCGAGCGAGACGGCAAGGAAAAAGTGAACCACGGAAGCGGCGATAGCTCCTCCCGCAACGATGAGGTGGCTGGTGCCGATGGCGATACGCATCGGAATGTGCGTCAGCATCATGGAAATAATTCCCAGCTCGCCGATGCCAAACCCCGTAGCGCCTTGGAATATGCCCCCGACGCCGTACCCGAGTGCTCTTTTTCTGCCTCCCGTTTTTGTGCGGCAGTAGGTGTAGGTGATGTTGTTGGCGCCGGTGAGCACTACCCGCTCTTCATTGGCGATGGAGAGGTCAACGTGCCCCGATTCAATTTCCGCCAGGCGTTTCTTTTTGAGCGTGTGTTCAAACTTGATTAAAAAGACGGAGAGAAGAAGCAGAATTGCCACAGCGACATACAGTATGGCCTTTGGTACGACAAACACAAACAGAACACCGGCAAATACGAATGGCAGAGCGATGAGCAATGCCCGCCGCGCGAGCACAGTGTCCACCAGTCCGAAACTTAAAAAAGCGAGCGCCGAGCTGGAGAGGCCGAACGATTCGGTTATCAGCCCCAGCTTCACCGTGTCAATGGGGTTCAGAGCGACCCCTGCAATCAGAGGAAAGATAAGGATAAAAAACGGGACGAACAGCGCGGCGCCGCTGATACCCGCCGTGTTGACCGAAAGAGCGATGATGAAAGCGATAGGGAACATCCACCAGTACGAAAACCAGTACGCGCCGTCGCCGGGCACCAAGGAAAACAATACGCCGAGGAACACAAGCACGAGCGCGAGAACGAAGTACCGTTGATGGCGTATCAGTATTGAAAAGCGCATAGACATAGATACATTGGTTGGCGTGAAGCGTGTTTCTATGAACGCGGATACTGCTTTGCATCGGTATATCGCACAATAAAAACGCCGGTACATTGCGTATGATACCATTCTCAACCCATGCTCATGCTTCGCAAGTTGTCGCGGGATTCCCGCAGGGGCGAATAGATTGCGGCAACGATGTATGTTAAAACAAAATCCGAGATATCCCGGATTTTGTTTGTTGGCTACTTTTGTCCTTCTGGTTCAGCGGCCGGTGTTTCTTCGGTCATTTGAACATTACAGGTCGGGCAGGTTCCCGCCTGTTCCGCCTCATGGCCGCAGTCCGTACATTTGTATTTCATAATTTTATTTCAAGATAATTTATGTCGTCTTCGTGTGCCGCAACTCACGACCATTGCCACGACCTCTTCATAGTAGCATTTCGCCCTATTTCAAACAAGACCGTCTCCGCTCACCCCTTATTTAATAAACTTCATATACATAGAGCAATTTCGGAAACACTTTGATGAAATCCCACAACGCCACTATGCCGCCATTGAGAAAGGCGCGCGGATTAAGCGCACCCGGTGCTTCGGATGCGTATTCTTTCTCGGCAGTTTTAATTCTGGCTCCCGAATCAAAACCATCGCAAACTTTTGAAATTATTTTTCCAAATCTGATACACAAATCCAAAAAGCGAAACCTGCGCTGACCCGCCGCCAGCCGTCCCGCCGAGGCGGGACGGCCTGCCTCGCAAAAAATTGCTTTTACATTTTTTGTTTTTGCGCGCGCTGGCAAAAACGGAAGTTTAAAGAAGAAACTTTTTGTCTACCAGGCAGGCAGCCGGCATATCGTGGCGGGAAAAGTTTTGCTGAAATAATCGTTCTGTTATCGAGAAGCTCATCTTCCTGATGATTTCCTGCGGTATAATATAAATCCGACACCAACAACAAGGACAAAACTAACAACAGCGAACGCCCAAAACGCAACGGACGTCTTTTTTTCTTCAGCGCCGCTCACGGCGAGTGCCTGCCGTTCGCGCCATTCATTCCCAGGAATAGCGGTCTTATAGACAAATTCGCCGCCCTTTTCAATTTCAACGCGTTTAATAGGTTTATCGTAAGACGATGAAAGAGCGACGGTTTTGCCGGTTTTTTCATTCGTCACTTCAATTGTTCCGTCGTATATTTCATAAACGGCAACATCAGTATCGAGATTGTACGCAACCCCAAAGTGCGTTCCTTGAACACTCCCGCTGTTGTTTCCTGCTCTGATCTGTACGTCAGCAGAGAAAGTGCCGGGGTTGACGTCTAGGTTCATGTCGCCCAGAAGCACGTCCAGAACCATCGCCGCCTTGGCCTCGGGGCGGTTCTTGATGAAGTTCTCAATCCCCACCTGGGTAAGTTCCTCAACCTTGACCACCGCAATGTCCTCGAAATCCAGGACGAGTGTGGAATCGAAGTCGGTCGAGATGATCGACCCGTGCGGGATCTTCATACCCACGGTGACGTCCTTCCAGTCCCTCTGGCTACGAAGCTGGAACTTCACGCTGCCGGTCAGCTTCTTGACCACGGCGTAGTCCAGTCCCTTGGGCGGGTTATCCCCATTAAGCTGCTCCCGTTCACTCTCTAAAAAATCATCTTGGTAGGACATTGCTTTTTCCGGTTTGGTGCCCGCAAGCGATTCTGTTTCTTCAATAAATTCGGAATCGTCAACGGTGTGAACGATCTGGTCGTCTTTCGCCACTTCTGGCGCTGTCGGCTGCGAAATTGCCGGTTGTGACGGTGTTGCTGGCGGAGGCGTAGAAGGTGGCGGCAATGACGATTTCGGAGCGTCCGACGGACAACTCGTTTTGGTTCGGCATGTCTGTTCGGCTGCCGAGGAGCACGCATTCAAACAACTCATGTCATAACCGTAGCAGGTGGCTCCCGGAGGGTCGCCGGGCAAGCAAGGTTTTTCCTTTTGCGGGCATGCTGCGCCGCAGGCATTGACTTCGGCAGTTTTCCCTTCCATGCAGACGCGGAATTCATCTTCGCCGCATGCCGCGCTCGCGCCACCGGGCATCACACCCGGAATTTCTTCCGCTTGGGCTGGCACAGGTTCTAAAAATTGAATGTTCAGTACCACCATCGCGAATGCCATGACGAGCAATACAGGGAAAAATCGCGAAATCATTTTTATTGGCATATTGTTTTTCATAGGCAGAGGAATGTGGCTCACATATGACTTCTTGTTTTACCAACAAATATTATATCGCAGAAATGGAAAATGGGGTCAGCCACCATTTTCAAAATGAACTCGTATCATCCAATTTGGCTCCGCGGGTAACCGTTCGCTACGCTCTCTAAGTTGCCCGCGTTCGCATCCTCGGAAATGAAAAAGCCCCAAGAGGGGCTCTTCATTTCGCTCGGATGCTCCGCGGGTAATAACATTGCCCGCGTTCGCAGACGACAAAAATAATAGCACCACAAGGGTGCTTTATTTTCTGTCGCTGCTCCGCGGGTAGGACTCGAACCTACAACCAACTCCTTAACAGGGAGCTGCTCTACCATTGAGCTACCGCGGAATATATAGGGCATAAGCCCTTTGTAATTCCGCGGTACTCAAAAATTGAGCTACTTCCGGAGGAGACGAGGGTCGCGGGAAAGTTCACTTTCACATGACCGAGACTCCAAACGGAAGCAAGACATTTTCCTAGAAAATGACTTACTGCGGAATGTACCTGGTATTTTAGCCCAAAAATGTCCACCATGCCACGGGGCGGCCCTGTGGCATGGTGATATACTTTATACATGAGGCGCATTGTTGCCATCATCGGGCTCGGCCTTCTTACCGGCGCGGGTGCCATGTTTTTAAGTGGTACTCCGGCTGGCGACAGTGTTTCTATGGACAACGACACTACTTTTACGCTCACAAGCGCCGCCTTTGAAGACGGCGGCGCAATTCCGACGCGCTATACGTGCGACGGCGAACGTGCGGTAACCCCCCCGCTTTCCATCGCGAATGTTCCCGAAGGAACACACTCAATGGTTCTCGTTATGGACGACCCTGATATTCCACAAGTATTCAAAGACGAGCGGGGGATTCAGGCATTTGACCATTGGGTCGTGTACGACATTCCTCCAAGCATCGCCGAAATACCGGAAGGCGGTGTGGTTGGTTCAAGTGGTGTGAATAGCGGAAACAATGAAGGATATACTGGACCGTGTCCGCCGCCCGAATATCAGCCCACCACGCACCGCTACATCTTCACGATGTACGCGCTCTCCGGTTCCGTTCAGTTTGCGAAAGCGCCGACAAAAGCGGAAGTGCTTGCCGCGATTCAGGGGATGATTCTCGCCGAGGCGACACTCATCGGCACTTACGACAGAGCCGGTACCACTACCAATTAAATTAAATAATCATCATGCTCACCATGTACGTAAAGACAGGGTGCCCGTATTGTGCGCGGGCGATTGCGGTTGCCGACGAATTGGATCTCACTATTGAATACAAAAACAAAAGAGACGCGGGCGTCCTGGACGAACTCATCGCACGGGGTGGGAAGTCGCAGTATCCCTATCTGGTTGACAGCGATCGCGCCGTTGAAATGTACGAGTCAAAAGACATCATTGCGTACCTTCGCGAACACTACGCTTCGGTGCAAGCGTAGGGAAGATATAGAGTATGTATATTCGGGTGCAGGTAACGCCGAGCGCGAAGCGCGAACGGTT
>Ga0210057_1006092_pt1 | contig 15149 bp, 8 predicted proteins | sample CryGeyCG2114_010_2_FD_183968 | JGI IMG/M metagenome (GOLD analysis project Ga0210057, IMG submission 183968) | Groundwater microbial communities from aquifer - Crystal Geyser CG10_big_fil_rev_8/21/14_0.10 (SPAdes) (version 2) | ecosystem: Environmental > Aquatic > Deep subsurface > Groundwater ... | reverse complement strand
CTATCCTCTTACTCGTACCGCTCACCACAACAATCGCCTGATCTACCACGACGCCATTTTTCACCAAAAGCGCTGTGTATGTTCCATTGGCTGCATAGGTATGTGATACCACGCGCGTAAATAACTGGCATGCATCTGCAGGAAACGGCTGTATCGACTCCTGTGTGTCTCCAAAGTAAATTGAATATACTCCTCCGTTACACCCACGAGCTGCATTAATATACGCGGTGAATTCTACCGTACGAGAACTCGTATTTGTTAATCGGTGAGAAAGCGTATCCTGATTAACCGTGGTACCTGGGTTATTTGTCGTACCAAAGTACTGATAACACTGCTGCGTACCGTACAGAATACAGTATTGCTGCGTACATGCAGCTGGCCCCCCTGCATATGACCGAGAGCAGGTGTTACATCCATCGGTCCAACTACGACACGAGTTCGAAATTGCAACTCCCGAAGTTGTAGGTGTGGGATTTTTGACAACCACTTCGCACGATTGCTCAGTAAAGCGTGCATTCGGATGAGCTTGCTGGAGTCGTGCGGTATAGGTACCAGCGGTGGTATACGTGTGCGTAAATTGCTCGTAATGTGAGTTTTGATCAGAACATGAACGCGTCTCACTTACCGTGCCATCACCCCAGTCCAGATTATAGGTGAGCGTGCCATCGCATAGAGTCCCTCCAAAAAGGATCCTCGCTCGCGAAGCAAGCGGTGCCTGCCCAGTATTTGGTTCAATAAAACAACTGCTCGTAGTGGTTCCGCCGCCTTGGTTCACTGTAATGCGCTGCTCAATAAGCGAAAGCTCTGCCACCGCGCCTCTCCCGGCACGCGCACGAATGGTATAGATGCCAGCATTTTGGTACGTGTGCGAAAATTGTCGTGCAAAAGATGCCAAGCTCGTGCATGCAAAGCTACTCGCTTCTTGTCGCAGCGGCACAGAACCATCACCCCAATCTATTTCAAAGGAAGTACACGATGCTGATGTGTCTGAAAGCAGCGTCGCTTCAACCTCAAGTGGTGCGTACCCATTTGCAGTAGAAACACGTAGTGTTGCGTGTGAACTCGCGGTTCCAATTCCCTGTACCACAACGTTTGTCCGCCCTACTATTGGAAGTGTGTAGACCGAGCCCTTCCCAACGCGAAGCGTCACCACATATGTTCCGGGCGTTGTGTATGAATGCGTAGCCTGTTTCCGGACCGTATCGTTTGTGCAGTTTGTGGTGCTTTGCGCTTGATGCGTTACCGGGGTCGAACCATCACCCCAATCGAGTTGATACGAAGTACACGAAGAACCTTTAAATTCAAAGGTCCCGCTCGCCGTAAGTGGTGCATACCCTGCAACAGGAGAAACAGCGAATGAGTGTGTCCCAGCTGCACCGCATGAATTTTTTATGGCGTGCCGCGTGCGTGGACCCACACGACCATACCCAGTTGCAGCACGATCGCCATAGCTAATTATTCCGTGTCTATCTTGAAAACGTTGTACGGCTCGTTCTGTCGCAGGACCATAATACCCGGTAACCAATCCTTCTGGGTATAAGCGGGGATCTTGCTGCAAAAACCGCTGAAGCATCCCTACCTCTTCAGCAACATTCGCGTCAGTATCTCCTAGCTCTAAGTCGTACTGTAAATTTGGACATCGACTGTATTGAAACGTTGCAAACCCAGTTGCTGATGCAGCCGTTGGCGTAATAGGAATACCATTTACTTGTGGGGTAATAGGAGCAGCTGATGCCGGCACGCTATCTCCTTGTAACTGCGCCCGGAGTGTATAGATTTGAGCGAGTATATCTGCTATTTGAGAGCGGAGCTGGTCCGCAGTTTGAGCATTCGCAAACCACGGTGTACTAAGTACCACAGCAACAAGTAGCGTCGCAATTACAGTGCGCTTCTTCATATACTTATTAGTATACGCGCCCTCGTGTCACAACAAAGTGCTCGAGTGGATTAACTACTGAGAGTAAACGATGGTGAATATGACTCTATGATGGTCGTTGGGCTCGTGCTTCCCGGTGCGCAGAACCCGAAGCATGCATCTTTTGGTGTGTAGATAACGGCGCGGATACGGTAGCGCACATTGCCCTTAAAGATATTGCCTCGTAAGTTCGCACAGTCACCATAGATACCGTCAGAGAAGAAGCCGTTACAGGAACTTCCTGTGTTAAAGATTGCCTGTCCCGTCCCACGGTCAACTTTCATCGATTTGTATCGCTGTCCTGTTACTTCGTCTTCAAGTACAAGGTACATACCGGCACTGTCACTCTGTACATTACTGGTCCAGCGTACCTGAATGTCGTCACCCATGTTGTAGAAGCCACCCGAAGGTTGAAACACGCTCAGAGATGTATTCACAGAATCACACTGCTCGTAAAAGCCAGCACCATAGGTACTCCCTCCTAAACAGGTGGGCTGGTAATATGTGGGAGCAGCGGAAACTGTAACGGCCATGGTGCCAACGACGTTACAATTTGCTCCCGTACAGTTTCCTTTGTTATACGCGTAATGCTCCCGCAGCTTTGCAGTATATGTGCCGGGTGACCCATACGTATGCGTTACGTTTACGGTAGACGACGTTGGCGTTGTTGGGCACCCTCCATGGCTACAATTAATGTCTCCCGAAGTAGATCCATCTCCAAAATCGACTGAGTACCCTGCACTATTAACTCTCCCGGTAAAGTGCACTGAGAGTGGAGCAGTTCCGGTTGTAGGAGTGCCAGAAAAGTTGGCAGTAATGACATCACTACGAACCGTGACAGTCGAAACAAACCGCGCATTATCGGTCCGTTTAAACTCTATCGAGTACGTCCCTGCATTCTGATAGGTGTGTGGCACAGTAACGATTCGTTGGGAACTACACCCCAAGCGTGTGGGGCGGCTTGAAGTGCCGTCTCCCCAATTAACCGTACCTACTTCAATTGGACCGCACACTTCTACTAAATCGAAGCTTGGTCGCGGTGAAAGTGTAATGGTGGCAGTTACATTGAGCGGTGCTGTACCTGAGTTTGGCGTTACGCTGAACCCTTCTTGTGCCTCTGTTCCACCTACTTGTACCGTACTGCTCGTCTGTGTCTGCAAACCTTGTTGGTCGCGAACAGTGATAGTAACAGTATACGTACCCGCAAGTGTGTATGAGTGTGTAAATGTTGTATTTTGAACAAAGCCTGAGCTTGCAAGAGCCGCGATCGTATCAAACGAAGTACCAAAACGTGTCTCTCCCCAATCTACTTTATAACTCAACGTTCCGTTTTGTGGGTCACTCGCCTTAATCTCCCACACTCCCGTCTCGTTACTTCCGAGCACTGTTGGCCCGGTAAATGAGTGGATTACCGGGGCGGTGCCGCCAGTGGTATCGCTAAAATATGCTTCACATTTAGGTGTGCCTTGTTGGAAACATGCTCGCAACGTACAGATAAGCGGACCACCAGGGTATGAGCGACTACAGGTGTTGCACCCGTCATTCCAGATACGACAACTGTCGGGCGCTGTGGTTGGGTTTTCGTCACGACACTGCCCGTTGTACAAATAAGTTGCGTTGTCTGCCCGTAGTTGGCAGAGGTTTCCATATGTTGTTTGTACCGGGTAACAAGGAGTGGTTATACACTGCACTTGTTTTTGTCCACACACAGGATCGTATTGCAGCGTGCACAGGGTTGGCTGGTCGGATCCAACATCAATTTGTATTTTTGAGAGAATCTGAGACTGAACACCTGCTAGACAGGTTCGTAACCCTCCACATGGGTCAGTTTCTCGAATCAAGGTCGCTGTATATGTGCCGTTTGTGGTGTATGTATGGTTTACTCCCCATCGCGAACAGTGGTATGACCCCAAATCATTCCCCGTTGAGCTAACACAGGTAATTCTTTCTCGGCTTGTTCCGTCGCCAAAATCCACGTAATGCTGTGGCTCAGTAGAGTCATTTGTTGCATGATATGGCGACGTAAATTGAACGCGTAGTGGTGCTGAACCACGTGTGACGGAGGCGTTAAATATATCGGTATTTATTTCTATTCTACAGATGCGTTGAATTGCTGCGCGTGTTGCAGGGCCAACTACGCCATAGCCGGTTGTTGCAGGAGAGCCCGAGCTTACGACGCCATTTTGTGCTTGCCACTGCTGTAGGGCAGACTGCGTCGCTGAGCCGAAGTAACCAGTAATTGTAGGGTATGTATACGTTCCCTGTGCTTGCAAAAACAATTGTAGTTCCTCTACATCATCACCACGCAGTCCAACATAGAGATCGCGTGTGAGTGTTGGACACGTCATATAGTGCGCTTGCGGAACCTGATAGTTGGAAATATCTTCCACGTATGTTTGCCCAATATAGGTGCACTTGCGTGGATACGACTCTTGCACAACTCCGATCACCGCAACACACGATTGAAAATCAGTTACTACGGCTGTGTTGTTGTTACCGCCGCCAAGGTTAGCGAGCTGTGCTTGCAAGCTCGCCACAAGCGCAAGCAGGTTTTGGATTTGCTGCAATAGTGTGTCTTGGAAGGAACCTCCGGTTTCCTGTCCACCTGTTGAAGATCCCGCCGGAGTGTAACTTGAACCGAGATCGGCCATGAGATTATTGACAGCATGTTGGTTCGACTCTTGGGAGCGATCGCAGCCGCCAATGTTTGCACGCCACTCGCCGTTTTCAAACGACGCATAGACAATATATTGTTTATCTACTTCGAATGTTTTACGAAATCCCCACGGATCTTGATCATCTCCATAAGGAGGTAGTCCTGACACAAGTGGTACGTGGTCAAAGATGGTAAACGGCGACGATATTTTGTTATCTGAACTCCACGCTTGCGATACATTAAAAGTTACTTGCCGTCTGTCGACTGCAGTATCAAACTCAAAAGTTGTTCCTGATGAGGCGTTTTGTGTGGTCACTCCGACAAATACGATACCTCCATTAGCAACAAATGTTTGTACGGGATCTGGCTGTATGCATGAGAGAGCTTCCGCACTTTGTGTGTGCGAAAATGCGAGCACGATGATAATAGTGAGAAATCCGATAGAAGCAACGATTTTTCTAAGCATGGTGACGTATGAGGTTAGCATGTGATAATAGACGATGAAGTAAGCTGCTACTTACAGCATACAAGCAAATGATACGTCCTTCGGGCGTGCGTGTGTATAAAAAACAGACGGAAGGTTTAGAAAGCACGCAAACCTCATTACTTCTCCTAGTACCGCAGTAGTACCTCCCGTGAGAAGCAGTTAACAATACTCCAGCCACATGAATATGCGCCTACTCGTTTTACATTCTTAGTCCGCCCTCCAGGATTCGAACCTGGGACCGCCAAGATATAAGCTTGGTGCTCTAACCAACTGAGCTAAGGGCGGGTCTGCAAATAGTAGTGCGTAGAGAGAGAAATCTCAAGCGAGTTTGTATTGTCTATTATAAATGCATCGTCGATATGAATGAGTGCAGCTTCGCGCTAGCTGTAAAGCTTCTACTGAAGAACTTCTATGAAAAACTAGGGAATCAATAAAAATATCAGTGACCCGCTCGTCTGTTTCATTAACTACTTCCGGAACTATCTCTTGCAACGCTCTCGTTTTGTCGTGCTCCAGATTCCCTTCCATATACACCAATTATACCCCTGAATGTTCGATGTCTTCTTTCTTTTTCACAACTATGTTGTGTTCCCGCAACAGGTCTTCAAACTCACCGCGCTCAAGTGTTTCTTTTTCAATGAGGCGCTTTGCAATTGCATTTAGTACACTACGATGCGTTGTAAGTACCTCTTCTGCCTTCTGGTACGCACCGTCAATGATGCTCTTGACTTCTGCGTCAATCTCAGCTGACACACGCTCAGAGTATTCTCGTCCGTTCACTCCGGCGCCAAAGAGTGCCTTGCCGTCGTCGCCGGTTAGCGCGATGGTGCCCAGCTTTTCGCTCATACCCCAGCGTGTCACCATGCTGCGTGCCAAGTTGGTAAGTACCTGTAGGTCGTTCGATGGCCCGGTAGTAACATCATTAAACACCATACGCTCAGCGATAAACCCTCCTAGCGATACCGCGATGTCGTCAAGGAATTCTTTCTTTGACTGCATTTTGCGATCTTCAAATGGCAGCTTGAGCGTGTAGCCAGCTGCACGACCACGACTAATGATAGATATCTTGTGTACCGGGTCGGCATACGGCAAAACTGACGCAACCAAGGCGTGCCCCGCTTCATGGTACGCAGTAATTTCTTTTTCTTTCTTGTTAAGCACGTGACTCTTTCGCTCAGGACCAAGCATTACTTTTTCGATTGAACGAAGAAGGTCGTACTGAGTAACTTCCTGGCGACTTTCGCGAGCTGCAAGAATGGCCGCCTCGTTCATCAGGTTCGCAAGGTCCGCTCCAGAAAATCCGGGTGTGCGCTCAGCAATTACTTTTAGATCCGTGTCTGAGTGCATTGGTTTCTTGCGAGAGTGAATGGCAAGGATGCCTTCACGTCCTTCGCGGTCTGGTAAGTCGATAGTAACGCGACGATCGAAACGTCCTGGACGCAATAGCGCCGGGTCAAGCACGTCGGGGCGGTTAGTTGCCGCCATTACAATCACTTTCTCGTTTGGCTCGAAACCATCCATCTCGACGAGAATTTGGTTGAGCGTCTGTTCGCGCTCATCGTTACCGCCGCCTACTCCGGTACCACGCACACGTCCGACTGCGTCAATCTCGTCGATAAAGACAATAGCTGGTGCCAGTTTCTTTGCCATCTTAAAGAGATCGCGTACACGTGAGGCGCCAACACCAACAAACATCTCAACAAACTCTGAACCTGAGATAGTGAAAAACGGCACCCCGGCTTCTCCGGCAACCGCTCGCGCCAAGAGTGTTTTTCCTGTGCCTGGCGCTCCCATAAGCATGACCCCCTTTGGAATGCGTGCACCGATTTGGATAAATTTCTTTGGGTTCTTAAGGAAATCCACAATCTCGGTCAACTCTTCTTTTGCCTCTTTGGCACCAGCAACATCACCAAACAAAACTTTCTGCGAGTTGTCTGCCGGGTCAATCATGCGCGCCTTGCTCTGACCAAACGTAAACGCCTGCATGCCAGAACCCTTCACTTGTCGTGAAAGGTACCAAATAATTATCAAGATAATGAAGATCGGAATGAGCAATGGCGCCAACGTCATGAACCAAAAACGAAAACCGCTCGGGTCACTAATGGTGATGTTTACACTCTGGAGCGCCTCGGTACTAACACCATAATTCGTAAGAGTTTCAGTAAGTGAAGCCTCTGCCTCCTTTTTAGACTTTTTGATCACTTCTTCGTCTTCTTCCCCATCAGGCACAGGATAGGTAGCTTCAAGGCTTTCGCCGCTCACATCGATATCAGATACTAACCCCGAGTTTATATCAGCAGTAAGTTGTGAAAGTGAGATCTCTTCCTTTTCATTAAAAAATCCAACAAACGAAGAGTACAAGGAGAGCAGCAGTACAAACACAGCAAAAGTAATCGCCATCTGTACCCAAAAATTGCCCTGTGGGATTTGAGGCATGCCGCTAAGCGGCGCTTTCCCTTTCCCCTTTCCCTTTTTTGGCTCTTTTTTATTTGCTGCCATATATAGACGGGCACTGTAACACAAGTATGTCAAGGATGCACTACTTTTCGGGCCTCTACAGAGCTGCATCAAGCGTGTATAGTAGTGCGTATGGCACTTATTGAGAACAAAAAGGTGCGCTTTGATTTCGAAATACTCAAAGAGTTCGAAGCAGGTATTGAACTACTCGGTATCGAAGTGAAGGCAATACGAGCAAAACGTGGCAGCTTAGCTGGGGCGCGTGTTCTTGTGCGTGGCGACGAGGCCTTCCTGGTTGGCGCCTCTATTCAGCCCTATCAACCCGAAAACACTCCCGATTCGTACGAACCCGAACGCGTGCGCCGTTTACTCCTTTCCAAGAAAGAACTGGCGGAATTAGCAGGAGCAGATGTGGCAAAGGGATTGACACTAGTGCCTATTTCGTTGTATAATAAAAATAAGAAGTTGAAACTCTCGTTTGGTCTTGCTCGCGGAAAAAAGAAACACGACAAGCGCGACGCAATAAAGGAACGCGAAACCAAAATTGCCGTTGAACGCGCGATGAAACGAGGGTAAACTAACTTCCCTGTTCGTTGAAAACTAGCCGATTACCGCCGAGCTTCATCGTCTTGCACGATGGAGCTCGGGGGATGATCGGCTTCGACAAAGAGTTTCCAATGTTTGTGTGCGTTGCGAGATTGAACGAATCTCTCAAAACGTTCAAAACCGATAAGTGCAACTAAAACTGCACGCGGAGTTCTCTCACCTTTACAGATGAAGGACTTCGGCTTCGCTTACGCGTAATACGTCTAAGCGGCCGTTCGTAGGTTCGATGTTCGATAGAGCCTAAGGAACGTCATTTTTCGGACTCGAGTAGTATGTCGCTTTGCGTACTCCTTTAAATCAAAGAAGATCGATTGTGTATGATTGCGTATTCTCTCTACATACATAGTTTAAATCTTAGAGAATACTACGCTTCGTAGATTCACTCACATTGTCTCTTCTGGACGGGGGTTCGATTCCCCCCATCTCCACATATAGTTAAAAACGCCCTACTCATGTAGGGCGTTTTTAACTATGCATTCTGGAGAATGCGAAGCATTCGAGGTGAATCGAAAAAAGCGAGTATATCGGAACGAAGCGACGATTCGAGCGGCGGAGTCGCGTCGCTTAGTAGTTTGGAGCGCGTAGTGCGAACAAAGTACTTAGCAAAGGTGACCGATTCCCCTGATAGAAAGTTGGAATCGAAGGGCGGAGCGAATAATTATACTTAGTGACTGGTGGTCGATTCTCTCTACGTTACCACTCAAAGACATCGACAATATCAATTATTGCATTCTTGATGCGGTCTATAATCCCTTGTCGTTTCAATACGCTTGGAGTTTCTGGAAGAAGTGCCACGATGTCGTCTCCAAGGGGCGTTTTTTGAGTATAGATGTATTCACCAATAAGCTCTTGGAATGCTTCAAGGTTTATGCTCTCATCCTCTGCCACTTTCCGCAGAGCTTCGGAGCGTTCGCTTTCCCAGAATTTTGCAAACTCAACTTCCACTTCATCGGAAGTACCAATCTTCGGTAGATTTTCCTCGATGAATTTTTGAATAAGCTCTTTCTTCTTTCGCAATTGAATATCTCGGTCAAATATCTTTAGAATCTCATCAGCCTTCTTCTTTCGTAGAGTATCGGAAGTAACATCCTTCAAGCCAGCAATCAGCTTGATGATGTAGTCGAAATTTATAATATCTTTCCCGATAAGCTCTAGCTCAAAATCAATCTGGTCGAGTACGGATTCAAGTTCCTTACTGTCTTTATTCTTTCGTTCCTCGTATACATCCAAGTACTTGCTTTGATAGTCATAAAATTCCTGTTCAGTAATACCGAGGTCGGCAAAATCAAATTCCGCAAATGTTTCAAGCGATGATTTTATACGCATCAAATCTCTGAAGGTCTGCACAAAGACAGCTTTTTCTTCTTCGCCTTGAATCAAATCAACATCGCTGACATTTGGCACTTTTTCTCTAAGCTCTGCGAGTTTGTTTTCAAAATCAACCTTCTGAGTCTCGTATGGTTTCTTAAATACAACTTCCTTTGCATTCTCATCACCAAAAAGAGCCAGTGCCTTATCTGTATTTGTTTTTAGATTCCTAAACGAAATAATGTTGCCGTGTGGCTTGTCAGAATTCAACAGACGGTTTGTGCGCGAGTATGCCTGAATCAAGCCATGGTAGCGAAGATTTTTGTCGACATAGAGCGTATTCAATCGGGGGCTATCAAAGCCAGTTAAAAACATATTCACCACTAACACCAAATCAACCTGCTTATCTTTAATCCTCTTTTGTAGGTTCTTGTAATAGTCATAAAAAGTATCTGTCGAATAGTTCGTGCCGAATTCCTCGTTGTAGTCTTTAATGCATCGCTCCAAGAAATCGCGAGAATGCTCATTGATTGCATCGCCACGGTCAGCAAACACATCAAGGTCAAGCATGTCCGAGCTTTCGTCCTCATTTGCTTTATAGGTGAAAATGGTCGCAATCGTAAATCCTTCTGGCTTTCGCTCTTTAAGCAAAGTGTAGTATTTTTTCAATACTTCAATACTTGTTACGGCAAACAATGCGTTAAACTTGCCGTTTTTTGTCTTGCGTTTCCAATCGGCAAGCACATAGTCGGCAATTTTTTGAAGTCGCTCGTCTGCTTCCAATACCTCTTTTGTATTGATGCCCTCAACCTCCATGTCAGCAAAGATATCCGCATCTAACGTGTCTGGTTCTTTTTGTTTGTATTTACCAACATACTCAACCGCAAAGCCAAGTACATTGCCGTCTGAGATAGCGTTTGTGATGATGTACTTGTGTAGACATTCCTCAAAAACATCGATTGTCGTAACGCCACCAACATTATTTTCCGCAAAAATAGGCGTTCCAGTAAAGCCAAATAATTGGGCTTTCTTAAAGAAGTTTTTTATACGCATGTGCGTTTGCCCGAATTGCCCTCTATGGCATTCATCAAAAATGACGACAACTTTCTCGTCAGACAAATCCTCAAATTGTTTGAGATATGATTCTCTGCCGATAGCGATGTCGAGCTTTTGAATCGTTGTAACGATTAGCTTTCGGTTCGGGTCTTTCAGTTGGTCAACAAGCGTCTTTGTGCGGTCTGTGCCGTCTACGGAGCCAGCAGAGAAAGAGTTAAATTCCTTTGTAGTCTGAATATCCAAATCCTTTCGGTCTACGACAAAAAGTACTTTCTTTATCTCTGGAATATCCGAAAGAATCTGGCTCGCTTTGTATGAAGTGAGCGTTTTACCCGAACCAGTCGTGTGCCAAATGTAGCCATTCTTGTTTGATTCTTTTACACGGCTGACAATACGCCTCACTGCATAAAACTGATATGGTCGAAGTATCATCGGAATGCGAAGTGCTTCCGCAAGCACAATGTACTCTGCAATCATTTGTGAAATGGCACACTTCTCTAAGAATGCTTCTGCAAATTCATCAAGCTTGGTGATTTTCTGATTGTTTTCGTCTGTCCAGTAAAATGTTTGTTCAAAGCTTTGTTTCGGGTTGTTTGAGAAGTATTTTGTATTGACGCCGTTTGAAATAACAAACGCTTGCACGAATTCAAAAAGCCCACCAGCAAATGAGTGCTTGTGATACCGCTGTATCTGGTTAAACGCCTCTTTAAGCTCCATACCACGGCGTTTAAGCTCTACCTGCACAAGCGGGAGTCCATTTACCAAAAGCGTCACATCATAACGATTTTTGTATGAGCCGATTTGCGTGATTTGTTGTGCAACTTGGTATTCATTTTTGCACCATCGCGCCATGTTGAAAAACCGAATAAAAGAGGTACTCTCATCATCTCGCTTTAGAGCAAATCTATCACGGAGTTTTTTCGCTTTATCAAAGCGGTCGCCTTTATTCAAATGATTCAAAATCTTTTTGAATTCAGAATCGGAAAATATCGTTTCGTTAAATTTCTCTAATTGTGCTTTTAGATTGCGTTCAAGTGCCTCGTGGTCGGGAATAACAACAAGTTCAAAGCCCAGCCCTTGTAGCTGTTTTAGCAGTGTCTTTTCTAGTTCTTGTTCTGATTGGTGTGTCATATAAATTCTTTTAACAGTCCTTCATTATCAACAACTTTAACAACTGGATTTTGTCCCAAGAAATCTATAACGATATGACCGTTGGATGTTTTAACACCCTTTTGACCTAGGCTATTAGCTCCTATGCAATAATCGTCGCTGTAATATCTTCCGTCCACATCAGACCTATTTTCGAGAGAAAACAGGGGCCTTCTTTTTTCAGAAATTATATTTAGCCTTTTGGTCTTGTTTATTATACGGAAGAGGCTCTCTGGAAATGATGTCTCCAACCCATGATGTGGTGCAACCAGAAAATCGACACCCGTTCTTTGCAGGTACCCTAACAAGTCGCCATTGTTATTTATAAGATATTCCATGCCTTCATTCATAATGTCGCCTGGAATCAACAATGTATGTCCATTGATTGAAATGAACAGAACCAAACTTGTATTATTCGAATAATGCTCTTTTAAGCTCTCTTCCTCTGCAAAACTATTAGCTGGTATGTGAAAGAGTTTTATTTCTTCGACAAGATTTAAGTGAGTAACTAAAGGCCTATCATAATCCTCCTGAATTTCCCTCCCATAGCCAGGAGAACGACCGCTCATCATAGCTAATACCTTGTCTCTGTTCTCGTTCTCATCTGTAAATAAATCTTTGATGATATTAAAAAGACTATTTTGCCTCGGATGTTCGCACGGAGCAGTTAGAAGGTCTGGCAAAAAGTATTCATCAAAATCATTTATCGCAGATATATGGTCGTTGTCTAAATGACTTAGAAAGGCCTGCTCAATTTGGTATTTATCTTGATTTTGCTGTGCCTTTGAGAACTTATATTTTGCTAGTGGCAGAAGGAAATCTAATACAGGATTAAAATCATCATTTTTACCAAGGTCAATTACGGCCTTTTTATCATCAATCTCTAGATAAGAGGAGAAAGCCCCTCCTACATTAAATATTGCTATCTTTTTCATTTTATATCTTCGATTATTTTACTAATTCGACTTGTAATGTATTTAGTCTGTTTTCTGTACGAAAACAAAAATATGACAAGCGAGACAACAAATACCCAAATATATAAATCAAAAATAGTTCCACCATTCTTTTCAAGAATACCAACAAACCAGTATGAAAAGAGAAGACAAGCAAACAACGAGATAAGTGTTCGATACATGTTATTTTCGGAAGACAAAATTTCCAACTTAGAGTCTTTGTCGGAAGCAACCACAAATTCTTTATGACCTGCGAATGTTACAAACTTTATTTTTCTAAGGATTTTCTCAATTACAATCGAGCCGATTCTACTAATTACAAGTCCTATAAAATAGGCTAAAAATAATGATGTAATTAAGTCTTGCTCAAAAAAACTCAATAAACTTGACCCAAGATATGCTGGGGCAAATACCATAAAAAGCACTCCTGGTAGAAGATAGTTGAAGATGTTATAACTCGATATTTTTTCAATAATTTTTTCTGTCATAAGCTATACAAACATTTTTTGAAGTAAACCTTTCTTCCAAGTTTCTGCATTTTTAACCTGCTCGGCTTTCATTGAAATCAGCTTATCTATTGCGATAAGAAAGCTAGCTATCTTTTCCTGCTCTTTTGTATCAGGAAAAGGGATAGGCATTTTCATAAAATCCTCGCCACGAATGTTCATACGGTCGTGCCTTGCTCCAAAGTTAGAAATCTTAAACATGTATCTGTGCCAAAGGTTTGTATCAAAATAATATTCATAGAAACTCAAATTGCCTTTGCTAAGCTTTAGGATTGTGTAGAGGGGGGACATTATGCCTCGGCCGTTTTTGTTTCTTTTGAATGGCCCCACAGGAGCAAACTTGGATATACGGGGGTTATAGATAAAATCGTCAGTCTCTACAACATAGTAGTTTGTTAAGTTATCTTGATTTGCTATGTCTTTGCTAAAGTATTCAGATTGATTCACAATGCCGTATTGAGCGGAATTTGTAAGAACATTTTTATATTCGGAATTGTTGTTCCTTACAGACCTTTTTTTGAGTACCTCTTTAAGAGGTACTTCTTTCCACTTAGGAAAATCTTTTCCATTTTCATTTTTGAAACGCACTTCCTGCGAGAAGATTTTTTGCATCATCCCTCGTTTATATTCTTCAAGCTTTTGTTTTTCTTTCCGAAGGTTCTCTAAGAGAGAGTCTGCACTTCCTAAAAAAATTGCAATTTTTTCTTGTTCTTTAATTTTTGGTAAAAACACTTGGACATTCTCGAAGTCATTTGGATGCACGGCCATTCTTTCGTAAACCGTACCTTGCTCAAATTTCCTAGCTTTGTTAATAAACTTATTTTGGGTCAATAAATAGCCGATAAAATCTATGTCTTGTTTTTCAATTTCATAAGTAATGTATATAGGTGAGAAAATACCATCACCTAGCTTATTGATAGAAATCACTCCAAATTTTAAGTTAGCAGGGTTGTAGCAAAGGTCGTTCATTCTTGTGACCTTATATGATTTTTCTTCATCATTTCGCACTAGGAAATCCCTATCATATCGTCTTGATTTTGAAACTACACCTTTAGTTGTAAGTGATACATGCTTTAACCCCTTTCCTTTAATAGAATATTCCTTTCTTTCATTTAGAAAATTACCAACAACCATTTCCTGCCACTCACCAAAGAATCCAGGGAAACGCAGTTCGGGTATGTTCTTTTTTGTAGTCGTCGTACTCATAGTTAAAATGGTTTTTTGATACCGAGCTCGTCGCATGAAGCATCAATCGCTTTTTCTAGCTTTTCTTCTTGTGCCTTTAGCTCTTTCAGTTCATTCGCTATCGCACTGATATCAATAGGTGCTTCTTCCTCAAAAGTATCTACATAGCGAGGAATATTTAAGTTGAAATCATTTTCTTTTATCTCATCGAGTGATGCATTGTGTGAGTATTTTTCAATTTCTTTGCGACCTTTATAAGTATCGAAAATCTTTTCGATATTCTTGCCATCTAAAAAGCTTTGATTTTTGCCTTTATAGAATTCTCTTGATGCTTCAATAAACAAAACATTGTCATCTTCTGTGCGACATTTCTTAAAAACAAGTATTGTGGCTGGGATTCCAGTACCATAAAAAAGGTTTGCAGGAAGTCCAATAACTGCATCAAGGTAGTTTAGTTTTTCAATTATATATTTGCGGATATGTGCTTCCGCACCACTATGAAACAATGCTCCGTGGGGCAGTACGACGGTCATAGTGCCATTATCAGATAGGTGATGAAGCATGTGGGTTACGAATGCGTAATCTGCCGTGCCTCTTGGTGCAAGTCGTCCATATTGAGAAAAGCGTTCGTCGGAGGAGAGTGTCGGGTCTGCATCACCTTTCCACTTAGCTCCAAAAGGCGGATTGGCTACAACTGCCTCTGCTTTTAGGTCTGGGAATTTATCATCTGTTAGCGTGTTGCCATTCTCAATTTTGAAATGAGAAAAGTGTACGCCGTGGAGAATCATGTTCATTCGAGCAAGATTGTATGTCGTTGTGTTGTACTCCTGGCCGTAGTAATCGACTATTTGCGCGTAATCACCGAGGCGCA
>Ga0210057_1006091_pt1 | contig 15150 bp, 22 predicted proteins | sample CryGeyCG2114_010_2_FD_183968 | JGI IMG/M metagenome (GOLD analysis project Ga0210057, IMG submission 183968) | Groundwater microbial communities from aquifer - Crystal Geyser CG10_big_fil_rev_8/21/14_0.10 (SPAdes) (version 2) | ecosystem: Environmental > Aquatic > Deep subsurface > Groundwater ... | reverse complement strand
GTGTACAGTCGCACCGCGCCCTCGGGCAGCTCGCCACCGCCGAGGATGACCGCGTCGATCAGCGCACGGATGCGCGCGCTCGCCGCGACGGGGGCAGGGGCGCGCGCAGGGCGCGCCCCATGCAGCGACGTGAGCACGTCGCTATGGTAGCGGATGCCCTTGCGGGCGAGGCGCCAGACGCGCCCGTCGCCGGACTCGACGAGTAGCGGCGTCCCGCGGGGGACGTCCGCCACGTAATCGTACCCGTCGAGGAGTCGCCTCACGCGGCTCACGACATCACCTCGTCGTCGTCGGCGGCCGCGGCGCGGACGACCGCCGCCTCAGCGGCGTCGAGGGCACGGGCGGACAGCTCCCCGTGCCGCAACTCCCCGGCCGCGTCGACTTCGGCTGCGATAACGGCCGCGAGGCCGTCTGCCGCGCTCCTCAGCGACGCCGATGCCTTCCCGCGCGCTGCGCGGCAGACGGCGTCGAACAGCACGCCTTCTGCCGTCGTGTAGGCCCCCGCGATCGTTGCCGCCGCCTCGTCGTCGAGATCGTCCTCCTCGTCGCCGAATGCGGCCGCGATGGTTGCGTAGTACGTCCCCCAGGTGGGGGTGTCGCCCCACGTCCGCTCTAGCTCGTAGGCTGCCCGCGCTGCCGCGCATGCGGCAGCCCCGTCGCCCTCGCGAGCGGCTTCGAGCGCGGCGCGGGCCGCGCCCTCCGCGGCGGCGGCGTCCTCGGCGGCAGCAGCGCAGGTGGCGCACGTGGCGCACGTGGCGCTGTCGCAGATGACGGGGGTGCCGTCGGCCTCGACGCTGCTCTCGTGCTCCCAGTCGGCGCCGCTCCATGCGCCCTGCGCGGCGGCATAGGCCGCCTCGACCCGCGCGAGGCGGGTCTCGGCGGCGGCGGCCAGGACGGCCTCATACTCGGCGTTGAGCTGCGCGAGCTCGAGCGCCACCTCCTCGCTCGTGCGCGAGTGGAATGGGCGCAGCGCGGCGCGCCTCACCGCCTCCATCCTCTTCTCAAGAGCGAATAGGGCCTGGGCTTGGGCTTGTTCCATGATCTTCCTTTGTTTCTTGGGTCTGGGTCTGGGTCTGGGTCTAGCGAGCGCGACGCTCAGCCTCGAGGCGGCGCCCCTCGGCGCGGTCGAGGGGCTTCTGCCCGAGTCTGCGGACGCGGACGCCGAGTCAGCACGACGCCGTCCTCGGCCGCCGCGCCACAGTACGCGCACCGCCATCCATCGCGGTGATAGATGGCGAGGCGGGTGCTCGGGCGACACCAATGGCTCCCCTGTCCAGCCTTGCGGGCGCGGGCGCGGGCGGGGGTGGCGGGGGCGGGGGTCGATCGCATGCCCGGTACTAGTGCAGGTCGCGTGCCAGTCCGGATCCTTCGCGACTGGCCGGCTAATCCGCCTCCCGCGCCCACCGATCCGCGAGCGATCGCGCCAGCCTGTCGCGCCCTCCACGATTTGCGCGGCGAATCGGCCGTGACGGGCTGGCGCGGTGAGTAGCGTCCTGCGCAGCTACCTCCCGCCCCACCCCTGCTCGGCCAGGCCCTCGGCGACGCGCTCTACGCCGTCATCGCGCGCCCTTCGATCGGCGCCGCAGGACGCGGAACGTCGCGGACACGTCTTCTGCATCACGATCCCGGTGTGCGTCGGCAGCATGGTGCTCGCCACGGCGCCGGATCGGACGGCTGCTGCGACGAGCAGCTACAAGCGCATCACCGGCACGCGGGAGGAGAAGCTGAGGGCCGCCGACGCATGGCCGAGCATCACCGACGTATTGGCGAGACCGCAGCGCTGCTGGAACGTCGGTGGTCGGCGTTGCTCTTCTCGACGGATCGTCCTGCCGCCTTCCGAGAGACCGGGGCATGGACCGTCGTCAAGACCTACAAGCCGCTGTTCGACGGCGAAACGCAGCCCGCCATCGCCAAGCTCCCCAAGTCCGCACCGTGCCCTCCCGTGATGGGGTACGCGTTTCGCTCCTTCGATCGACAGTGGGCGATCGCAGATGTGCGCCTTGGTGATCGGCTGCGTCCACCGCTGTGGCAGGTCGCGGGCGACAAGCAGGCGTACATCACGAGCCTCCTCTCGGGCGTTATTGGCGCGGGGCCTTCGCGGGCCTCGCGAGGCTATGCTCGAAGGATGTCTCGCCGAGCACGGCCAAGAGGATCCGTTTCGTCCTGGTAGGTGTACACGGAGAAGCCTTCTCCGTATTCCGCGTGTGCGTGCTTGCTGGCCTTGCGCACGTCATCGTCAGTGCCGTTGGTCTTCCACACCACGGCCCTCGGCACTTTTACCTCGCGCATCGTCGGGCGCGCACCAAGATCACGAGCGTACGGCTCCCCGTCGTACTCCTGCTCGTCGACGAGCCACGCCACTACGATCCAATCGTGCAACTGTTGCATCACGGCTTCCCAAGCCTGAGAACTCTCACGTGGTACGATCTGTCCAACCGGGCCTTGCCGTCGATGTCCAAGGCGTGGTCCTTGAGCGCTTTCCCGATCGCGTTCTTGTCCGGCGTGATCACCGTGTGTCTGTAGCACTCCGGTAGATCCGAAGCCTGCACCAGCACGACCACCGAGTCGGGCGACGCCACGCGCGCCAGCTTCCAGCGTGACCCCTCCACCATGTTTTCGTCCACCATCTCCATGGTGGACATCGCGTGTGCCCGGACAGACGCGATCACGTCCGCCACGCGCTTCTTGCGCTGGCCGATCTCGTCCGCCTCGGCCTTGAGCCTCGACGCCTCCGCGTCGAGAAACTCGATGAAGTCTCCCGCGAGATCTGCCAGATCTGACGGACTCGACGCCTCCGAGTCCAGCACCATCGCGGCGGCAACCCCATCCTCGATCCGATGCATCATCGCCTCAAACATGACTATCTCCTGACACGCGCTAACTTGCGCATGGACAACCTAGCTCAAGAGGATACATTGTCAACAACAAAAGTCGGAATGCGTCTCGAATGGCTTCGGGACGGGAAGTTGCTGCGCAGCCCCCCGCCTCCGCCGACGCGGTTCAGGAGCTTCGTCTCAGCCTCGCCGGGACCAAAGCTCGGCGAGTACCGCCCGTAGACCCGGTCCTGCGCTCGACGGATGAGTCTACTGGTTGGCGACGCCGACGTCTAACCCCGCGCCGTTCTTGCGGAGCCACTCTTTCCGTTCACGGAAGTCCGGCATCACCTTGTCGACCTCGTTCCAGAACACGTCGGTGTGGTCGCGGCGATGGAGGTGGCAAAGTTCGTGGACCACGATGTAGTCGATGATGGTCTGTGGAGCCATCATGCACTTCCAGTGAAAGGCGAGCGCCCCAGTGGGCGAACAAGAGCCCCAGCGATTCCCAAGCTCACGGACGTCAACAGCGGGGGCGCTCACCCCGACCTTTGGAGCGTAGTACTCCACACGCTGACGCAGCCACTCTAGGCCGCGCTCGATGTAGTAGGCACGAAATGCCGCCTTCGCGGCGGTAACCCCTCCCTGATCAACAAGATCTCGCCGCAGGGTGAAACGACCGTTCTTGATCTGGAGAGGCTCGTCCTGGTCAGCTACGAACAGCAAGCGGCAGGGACGCCCCAGGTACAAGAAGCACTCGCCATTCTTGTACTCACGCGGCACGCGTGCCGCGTTGAGATCGCGCCACTCGGCCAGACCCTGGGCGATCCAGTTGCGCTTTGACGTGACGATGTTGGCGATCTGGTCGTCGCCCGCCCACTCCGGTGCGCGAACGAGCACGCTGCCGTCGCGCTCGATGATGATGTCCATCGTCGCCCGTCGGCTTCTGACAACATGGTAGCCCTGCCCGCCGACGTTGCGCTCGAACATTGGTTGACTGTCTCCTAACACGCGCTAGCTTGATAGCACACGGGCAACCTAATTCAAGAGGATACAGTGTCAACAACAAAAGGCGGAACGCGTCTCGAATGGCTTCGGGACGCAATATCAATGGACGTCGTACGCATGGACGGAAAGGCGTTCGCCGCTCACGCCGCAGAAATACGCATGGTCACAGACGACCCGGAGCGAGACGAGCGGCTGCTCGCCGAGCACGAGGTGGAACTCGGCCCGATCCTGATGCGCGCCGCATCCAATGCCCTCAAGAACTTCTTCTAGTTTTCGTTGAACACTATTGACAATGCGCCGCGCTGTGCTACATAACCTACGGACGCTCCGGCTAAGGCCGGTGTTTCAAACCAAGGAAACCATGATCCGACTAGTCCATGCAGCGATGCGCGCCGATGTCCCGGTCTTGCTATGGGGCGCTCCCGGCGTCGGGAAGACTGCCATCATTCGGGCGCTGGCCCGAAAGGAAGGCGCGCATCTGGAGACGCTCATCGGTAGCACGCTCGATCCCACCGATGCCGGTGGCATCATGGTGCCCAGCGAGGATAACGTGCGCCTGCTCGCGCCGCCGTGGGCACAGCGCATGAGCGCCGCGCTGAAATCAGGCAGCCAGGCGTGGCTGTTCCTCGACGAACTCAACACCGCGCCGAGATCGGTACAGGCGTCTCTACTCCGCGTCGTGCAAGAGCGCGTCGTGGCGAATGTCGACCTGTCCGGGTGTCGCGTCATCGCAGCCGCAAATCCGCCCGCACTTGCGGCCGATGGCATGGATCTCAGCGCGGCGACCGCCAACCGATGGAGCCACCTGGATTGGGAGCCTGACCCGGTCGCCTGGTGCGATGGCATGCTCAACGGCTGGGGCAAGCCACAGCCGAAGGCTTTGGCTGAAGCGCGAGCGACGCTCGCGTCCTACATCTCGCGCAACTCCAACGAGTTGCTCCGAGTGCCAGAAGACGTGAGCGAGCAGGGCCGTGGATGGCCGTCTCCACGTTCGCTCGACAATCTGTCCAAGGTCATCGCCAAGATGCCCGGCGGATTTAAGAACGTGCATGCTCAAAAACAGTACGTCGCCTTGGCGGGCGCGGCTGCGGCTGACACATTCTTTGGGTGGATCGACGCCATGGATCTACCTGATCCAGAAGAAGTGCTCGCCAACCCACTGACGCATGAACTGCCCAACACGCGCGACGCTGTGGAAACCACCCTTTACGCTTGCATCTCCAACGTCTTCGGCGATGAGAAGCGCATGGCCGAAAAGTGGGATGCGCTGTGGACGGTCATCCGGCGTGCCCATGCCGACGTCGCTCTGGCGTCGGCCGGCGCAGCCATTCGCGCACGTGACGAACATAACCCCGGACTCCCCATGCCCGAGCTGGTGATCGAACTCAAGTCCAAGTTGGACATGGCTGTCCAGGCATGAACGTCGACGAAATCATAGAGCTGGCCGTCGTGGCGGCACGGGCCACGCGAAAATACACGGCGCGGGCAGTGCGTTCGTGTCACTTCGTCCCCACCGGTCTGCCTAAAGGTGCTATGTCGTGCGACAAGTATTGGCGCATCTACTACGACCCGAGCCAAGTCGCATCCATGATTCCGCTCGAAGCGGCCACGCTTGTTCTGCACGAATGCGACCATATCCTACTCAGGCATTTCGAGCGGGCCGTGCGAGCGGGGGCCGTAGGCACAGAGGAAATGAACATCGCGGCCGACTGCGAGATCAACGACGATCTCAGGGCCGAGGGCCATCCATTTCCGTATCGGATGTATTTCCCCGAAGACATCGGGGCCCAGGAGGGGCTGCTCCTGGAGGAGTACCTCGCGATCCTACGCATGCGTGAGCGTGACCGTCGTCCAGGGCAGAGGCCGAACGGCAGCGGGCCCAACGGTGATGAGGAGGGCCGACAGGACTCAGATGGCCATCAGGGCGAGCACGGGGATGGTCGCGCCACGGCACAAGACGACAGCGACGGCAACAGCGCTCCCGGCGAGGATGATCAAGTGGTGTCCGGAGGATCGGGATCCGACGGCATGCCTCGACCATGGGAACTGGGAGAGCCGTCGCCCGAGCACCCAGGCGTCACTGAGGAGAAGGGAGAGCGCATACGTCTCGCCGTAGCCAAGGATATCAAGGCACATGGTCGAGGCGTGTCTCAGCATTGGGGCACATGGGCCGATGCAACCATGACGAAGTCCAAGATTCCATGGGGGCAGCGCATCAGTTCTGCCGTGCGCAAGGCATGCATCAGCGCGGGCGCAGGTCGCGACGACTACTCCTACTCGCGCCGGAACAGGCATCAGCCTTGGCGCCAGTACATTGTCCCCGGCATGGTCAGGCACATCCCGAACATCGCGATCGTGCGTGACACGTCCGGATCCATGAGCGGAGAGACCGGAATCTTGCGCGGCGAGACCGAAGCCATCTGCCGCCACATCGGAGAAGCCCACCTCATCGACTGCGATTCAGCGATCCGATCACAAGGCAGGTCATCAACCGGCAGAGGCGATCTTCACGGCGGTGGAGGGACAGACATGCGAGTCGGTATCGAGGCCGCTCTCAAGATGACCCCGGCACCCGATCTAATCGTGGTCGTCACCGACGGCGAGACCCCATGGCCCATCAAGAAGCCCAAGAAGCCCGTGATCATCGCGTCCACGGGAGACGGCGGGCCGAAATGGGCCATCAACATCCACGTGGACATCAACCGTTGAACCAGATTCCGTCAGCGACCCGGTTCAGCATGTTCGACGACGAGAGCTGAGCCGGACGACTGGATCGAGGCGGATCGCGGGCGCAAGCCCGCGCGATGTCAGCAAAGCTCTCGTGGCAAGAAGCGACGCTTCAGGCGCCCCGCTGAAACAGTTGCATCCGGCTCTTGACAAGCCGTGCATATGCGATACGATGACACCGTGCTAGGCAACACCCACAACTCTGACGGAACGATGCGCGAGACGCGCGAGAGAGGAAGCGGAAGTGATGAAGGTCTCCGACTACAAGCTCAATCCACGCTGGGTGTGCTGGCTCGCCTCACGTGGCGAGGACCCGGCGAACCAGCCCGAGGGCAGCCTGGACGAGCCCGTCTACGTCGTCGATCCCGAGGACGGCAAGACCTACCCCCGCGCGCTCGTGTTCATGCTCTGGGTCCAGGCCCGCTGGCGCGAGTGGGGCACCGAACCGGGCTTCAAGCGGAGCACCTGGGGCGAGGCCAACCACACTGCACTCGTCCACGGGCGCACGCACGAGGAGTTCGACTCCTGGCTCCGCGCGAAGGTCGGGGTCGAGGCGTGAGCGTCCGTAGCAAGAAGCGGAAGCGCTGGGCCCGCGAGTGCAAGAAGGCGGGGGACCGTGCATATGCGATACGATGACACCGTGCTAGGCAACACCCACAACTCTGACGGAACGACATCGCATGCCTATCGACCGTACGTCGAGCAGGACGTCGTGTTCGTCCACGAGCACATCACTGAGCACCAGCACAGTCTGGCTCATCAGACTGCCCTGTCTGCATGGAAGTCGTACCGGGTGCAGTTTGGTGTTGCTCTGTTCGACCGCGAGGAAATCGATCCTAACCTGAGGTTCGGTCGCCACCGCCGCCCGAATCAGAAGAGGTACCTGGCGCGCGTCGCCATCTCCGTCCCGGACGTGTTCGGGAACAAGGTGTACACGTACATCTTCGACCGTCCATTCGACTACCAGGGCCGAAGTTCGAGCGCGCGCAAGAAGGCGTCTGAGATCTCAGCCATCGGCACCTTCTTCAGCAACAAGAAGAACATGCTCGCGGAAGCACAACGCCATGAACAGGCCGTTCGACTCATCGAGGGATGCGCCTACGCGCACCCTGACACGGTCGAGTCTGTCAAGCGCGCGTTCACGGACGCACACCGCGCGGCAATCCTCAAGGATTACAACGCAACCAAGCTGCACAACTTGTGCGACAAAATACGAATCTTGCCCCATGAGCCGGAAAACCGTGCGCAGCGCAGGGGACTAATCAAGAAGTGCAACGATATGGCTCTCGAAATTCGAGGGTTAGCTCAAACCAAAAAACAGCGAAAAAACGCTGCCATGTCCATCGGATCGGCAAACATCAAAATGCTCAGCAACGGGTGGATTGATCGTGTGCCCAATGATACGAGCCCGATCCTATTCATATGGGGCCGGTATCACGTGGCGACTCGCACGAATGATCTGAGCATCAAGCGACGCAGCGAGTTCTGCAAGTACATGCGCGAGTGGAGACGAGTCGGGCATCTTCACACGCCAGCGACCCAGGCTCTACGGAGGATGCAACTCCAAGCAATTCGCAACTTCAACTCGATGATCGCGAATCACTCCGACATCATCGGGTCCGGCCTATCGATCACGCTTCCTTCGCGTGAATCGAAAAGGATCTTCGAGGAGTTTAGCCGTCGCAACTATATCAAGACGAACAGCACGAACCCCATGTGCAAGATCCTCTGCCAGGACAAAGAGATGCGTCGGCTGTTCCTGCTGGCCATGCACGAAATCATGTACGCGAACCCCGAAACAAACGTCGTGTCCAGGGCCATCGGCCTCATGGACGACGTCTACGAATACAAGCGCCGCCCCAGGGCCGTCCAGTGGCTCCACGATTTCCACAGGTCACTACAGATCCAGAACGCTGCCAAGGAAATCTCCGCTACGTTCGACGGCGTATTCACGATCAGCGCCACCGTACGGGCCTGAACACGACCCAACCTGGTGCCCCGTGCAGGCAGTCCCGATGTCAGCCTGGAAGCGATTCTAGGGCCGTTGCCGACCCAAGAACGCATTCGACATCGAGACTATTGACAGACGCATATACGGCATTATCATGCATACATGAACACGAACAAGCCATATGGTCATCCAATCGACGCCGCCATCGAGGCGGCATTCTCCATCGCCTTGGACGAGGTCGACGACCCGTGCTGCGACAACTTCCGCGTCGCCGATGCGGCCGTCGCGGACGAGGTCACGGCGTACGAAAACGCGGCGCTGGCGGGGTGTTGCGGGTCATTCGATCGCGAAATCGCGGTTGGAGATCGCCGATTCCTAATCGGCTTCAACTATGGCCACTAAGGCCGTCGCGACCGGCGGACGACACTCACTCGTCGTCCTCGGTCGCGATGAGCCAGCCAGGCTTCGGCTCCATTGACTCGTCCGGCGTGATGTCGTCGGGGCCGAGCATGAGCAGCTCCGCGTCGGACGCCGACATGTCTGGCTTGTCTGGCTGCGGTTGCTCCCCGGCGACATCGTATCCGTACGCGAGCCGCCATGCTTCTGCGGCTCGCTCGACCGCCCGGTCAAACGCATCGGCACACGGGAGCTTGCCCATGCAGAACCATGACAACTCCGCGACGTCCGGGTCGATTTGGACACCCTTCCAACCCTCGCGATCTCCCTTGGGGGCAATCGTGAGGTGGCAACTAGAGCACGTGACCGACCCGTCGCTGTTCATCAGAAATCCTAGGCTGGATGTCGCGGGCTGGCACTTTGCGTATGGTTTTCGCTATGCTCGCCATTGTCGGACAACCTATCACAGGAGTAGCGATTGGCAAAAGTAGACTACAACTGGATCGCGACGGGACTCGCTCAGGGGAGCTACCCCGAGCCGCCCGCTGCTCTCCCCATCGCTCGTGCCGACGACGCCGGTGCGCTTCAGATCAATGGCGTGTCCGTTCCCCAGCGCCGACTGCTGGGCGCCTACTACACGCCGGACGGCGTCGCGCGCCTGCTCGCCGAGTGGGCCATCGTTGGCCAGGGAGGACGCGTCCTCGACCCGAGCTTCGGCGGCTGCGCGTTCATGCGGGCGGCTGCGTCCCACCTTAAGCGGAAGGGGCGCCGTCAGCCAGGTCGCCTCGTGTTCGGCGTCGACGTCGACGACTCCTGCATGCGCTACGTCCGTGAGAGCCCCGACCTGGTCGTGGACAATGTGGTGTTTCGGAATTTCCTCGCCATTCGCCCGAGCGAGCTTTCCGGCGCACCGTTCCACGCCATCGTCGGCAACCCGCCCTACGTGCGGCATCACTGGCTCAAGGATGATCTGCGGGTGGTGGCTCGCCGGCTCGCAGAGGAGAGCGGACAACGTCTCCCCGAGACCGCCAGCCTTTGGGCGTACTTCGTTCTGCATGGGCTCGCGTTCCTGGAGCCCCATGGCAGGCTCGCGATGCTGGTGCCGGAGGCAATCCTCCAAGCCGACTACGCGAGAGCTGTCCGCGCTGCGCTTCAACAGCACTTCGAGACCGTGCGGCTGATTCATCTGCGGGAGCGGCTGTTCGATGGCACCGATGAGCCCGTTGTCGTGATCGCTGCCGAGGGCTTCGGAAATCCGGGCGGGCTTGATGTACTCTCGGTCGAGACCGTGGATGATCTCAGCGCCGTTCTGCGCGGGAAACTGATCGCGACCAGGGGGACGACATTGCCGAACGGGCGCAGGATCTCGTCTGCCGCCCTCAAGGTCCTCACGGTCATCGAATCGCTGGAGAACACGCGGGCCCTCGGCGGACTGGCCACCACGCATATCGGCCTTGTTACCGGAGCCAATAGCCACTTCATCCGCTCGGCGGACGAACTGACGCACCTCGGCGTGCCTGCCTGCGCTCGCGTTCCCGTCCTGTCTCGAGCGCAGTGGCTCACGGGATTGGAGTTCACATCGGCGGACCACGAGGCTGTCGTCGAGGATGGGGCACGGGCATTCCTCGTTCGACCGACCCCAGCGCTCGAGTCGCTCCCTGGAGTACAGATGTGGATCAACGAGGGCGTGCGGTCTGGCGTTCACAAGGGACATAAGTGCGCCAAGCGCGAGCCCTGGTTTCGAGTGGATCTGCTGGAGAAGCCCGACGCATTCATCACGTCGACGCGGCTCGGCCCCCCGTTGCTGGTACTCAACCGAACGACGTACCGCTGCACGAACGCTCTCTACGCCTCGACCTGGAACGCTGAGTCCGACGTGCCGCCCGAGGTCGTGGCCGTCGGGTTCATGACAACATTCGTGGCTCTCTGGTCGGAGGTCCATGGGCGGCGGTACGGCGGCGGTGCTCTGAAGCTCGACCTGACGACCCTGGGCAAGTTGCCTGTGCCCATCGTGTTGGAGGCTGCCAGCGCTTTCGGGCCGGTGAACGACGCATTGCGCGGCGGTGACGAAGGAGCCGCTCGTTCCCTCGCGGATGACGCCGTTCTACGTGATGGTCTTGGCATGTCGCGTGGGGACATCACGTTGATGCGGGACGCGCTTACGGAGCTGACCCGGCAGCGGGTGCCCAAGGGCGAGGGGTCTTGACATATCACTGGTATAAGCTACGTTGCTAGCATGTCAAGCACATCATCACGGTACGTGGCGATCCCGAGCGATCGCCTGGTCGCGACACTCGAAGCCTTCGGCGAAGCGGCCAAGAGCGTAGGCGGCTCGTGGTCGTGGTCGCAGGCCGGTCGAGAGCGCGTGTTCCGCCTGGGTCTCCACGCGGGCAAGCCAGGCTTGGTTGCGATCTATACGTCGATCGGCGTGGGTGAGGCGCACGTAAGGGCATGCGGAAAGGACGCCGTGCGCATCATCGTCGGCGTCCTCAAGCCCGGAACAGAGAAGTTCGTGCCGGTCACCGGCCACCTCAAGTGGCGCAAGACCATGCATCGAACGTCGCCACATGGAGCGCCTGACCGCGTGCAAGTGTTCCTTGATCGCTTGCGCATTCATGTGCGCGATGCCTACAAGGCGGCTTCAAAAATCAAGAGCTGCCCCGATTGCGGCTCTCCCATGGTCGCACGCAAGAGCCGCGATGGTCACGAATTCGCCGGGTGCATGGGCTATCCCGAGTGCAAAACAACAAGAAGTCTGTAATGGGTGTCTACATCTACAAATTGCGCCAGCGGAATGCCACTGCGCGTCGAGCATGATCTGGCGGTCGCGTACATCGAGCATGCGGCATCCGTATTCAATATCCGCCGTTCCACGCACGAGGCCACGGCAACGGCCATCCGCCATGAACTGTCTCGTGAATTCGCGCGGGACGGCATCGTCTACCTAGACCGCATGGATGCTACGTCGCGCGAGTACTACGACAGGCTGGGCGACGCGGCATGCTTCATCGACGCGGCGACGCGCGAGGCGTCTAGGGAGATCGCCAAGATCAGGATGTAGTGGGCTTCGCGATGCTGCACGGTGGACCGAATACCACCACGTCTGACATCAGAGGCATGCGAGGGGAAGCTCGCGCGACCACGAGCCGTCGAAGCGAAGTAGGCATCGGCGCAGTCGTCGCAGACGTAGAGCGTCTCTGCATGTTCATGAGGCCACTTCGCTCGGTGGCCATGCCGGGCGGCGTCTGGAACCCACTCCAGGCATCGCGTCGCGGCCGCGCCCGCCGATCCGCCAGCCTGTCACGGCCGCTTTACGCGGTGCGTAGCTTCATGCGCAGCAGGACAACACCGCTACGCCATGGAGCGCGCGAGTCATCGGCCTAGGCGCGCTTCGTGCTCTCAAGACTGAGACATCGCTGCGATTTCACCGGACACCCTGTCCAGTCGCTTGGCGTCAGACGGACTCGACAGGGCCACGACGGCAGACAGCTCGTTGACCGCCGCCACCGCATTCTTGATGGCCTTGGCCAACCGAACGCGAGGATCCTGGCCCTGATAGCGTCGCACGTCACGCATGCGAGCTTCGACCAGGGCCAGGATCCCATCAGTGCAACTAGGTTGCATCTCCGCGACTAGGCGGACGCGCGAGCGGCGTTCAGGATGCTGGTGTTCTGGGCATCGGCAGCGATGGACAACGTGATGTCGCCCTTCTGCGCGAGCAGATCGAGACGCTTGTACGCCGGATCTCCGATGTCCTCACCATGCTCCATGTCGCGAATCGACACGCCGAGCGTGACGGAAGCGAGAGATGCGATGGTGCGACCCACGGGAAATCCGAGTTCCAGCGGCGCGGCGGTGTTGTTCGTGACAGTCAGAAGCATGAGAGTTCTCCTTGGGCGTGGTATGGCCCTGAATCACACGGTACCACGCCCACTATCATTCCCGCGTGGGTTTCCGCGCATCGATCTCGTCCTGGGCGATGGCCGCCAGGCAACCAGGACAGGTCACGCTGGTTGGGCTCAGGGCGACGAAATCGCCATCAGACGCATCGCGCGCCAACAGCCCACAGCGCATGATGAGATTGTGATCGGAGAAGGTCTTGAGAGCGTGTGTCGTTTCCATTCCATCAGCATATCCACCATTTTGGCGTTGTGCAAAAAACCGACAAGTCGTTGTCAGTACATAAGGAGTCACATGCAGATCTTCATCAACAAGCAAGTCGCGAAGTTTCTCAGGGCGGCAGAGATCTCAAGGCCGACCCCCCTAAAGGCTGCATCGTCCGCCTTGGTCTCCAACATGATATCGCAAGCGCCAGCTTCGATCAGACGGACCTGCGCGTGGCACTGGCCCACAAGCAAGGATCCTTTGCTCACCCGATCACGGGCGAGACGATCCAAGAGGGCAAGGATCAGATGGCCGCTTGACGGTCAGTCGTCGTCTAATCCCCAGTCGATCTTCAGCGCTCGCTTCGTAGTCCTGGCATGCGCATCACGAGCACGTTGAGACGCGACCTGCTCTTTCAGGATCGAGTGCTTCACCTTCACCATGCCCATCCTGATGATCTGCTCTACACGCTGCCGTGAAATGCCAGTCAGCTCGGCGATCGTCTGCATGTGCATCCCGTCAGGACATTCGTCCACGGCGATTCTGGCTACGAGGTCTTCGTCCCACGGGACATCCAACCTGATCATCACGTCCTGCTGAATCGGCAGGCCGGTCGGGTACCAGCCGTGCCCACGGCCGCGCTGCCATTCGACCACGCATCGGCGCCTCAGTCTCGCCAGAGCCTCGGACACACGGCGCGCAGGATGAGATGCAAGCTCCTGCTGGATCTCCTCGGTGAGGATTCCTGGCCGCGACACGATGATCGCCAGCACATCCTTCTCTCGCGCCGTGCGCACCGAGACGGGATGCGTTGTTTTGAGTTCCACGGCCCATCATGACAAAGGTTGCATCAGCGTTCAATCAACAACGTCGTCACGTTGTCGCCACTTATCCCAGCCTCGACTCGGCAGGAGTGGGAGTGTAGGCCAGCTTCACAGAAGGCCTCAGCGACGGTGAGCGTCGGCGTCTCCAAAGGACGGTCAAGTCCTTTAGGGCGTGGAGGATGTCATTGGTGACACCCGTCTTTGCCGCCGCAGATTGGACAGCATGCTCGGTAGCTCACGTCCGCTTCTACCTTTTGACAGGCTGCGCAGATATCGCCATTCCGGTCAATTCGCCATCCGGCATCGCGTAGCCGAGTACGGACGACGTGGGCGTGCTCGCGATCCTTGCCGACGCCGCAACTCACAACTTTACTGCATCCGTCGCAGATGATTTGCATGGCGATACTCAAGGCGCGTATCCTCCCGCGAACCCGCGCTCCGGGTCTCCGTAAAGGTCCACTAGACCCTCTGCTGGTGCCCAGACATCAAGGAAGGCACGCACGGTGATGGGGAAGCCAGACACAGTGAACTTCTTCCTCCCGTCAGGCCCCACGAGCGGCCCGGAGACGTAGGGGATCCCCAGACGTGTCGCAGCCTCTGGCAACTCCCGGATAGGCACAGACGACCGCATGTCCATGGCGAAGACATTGGGCGCCAACCGGAGCGTGCTCGCATGCGCGAGCATGTGCCCTGCGGCTTCAACATCCGCTAGGACCTCGGCCATCGTGCGCCCCTGGAATTTGGCCCGCGACGCCGCGCGCCAGCGCATCAGAACGTCTGGATTGATGCCAGGGCACTCACCCCGGTAGGCCGCGCCAAGGCAATGGTCTGCCGCAGCCGCTAGGGCGTCCTCGTACAGAGGCAAGAGGCTCAGAAGCCTGAACTTACCGACGATCTTGTCTGTCTCGCGCATGCGCACAGACCAGACTTGGCCACTGAGAATGAACTCCCCAGCGTCCTCGTACTCAGGGTTGGCAAGTCGAGCCAGCGTCGCATGGACCTGGCCGATCGATGACGCTGGCAGAAATTCCGCAGGTGGTCGACCGAACCCAAGATCACCGGGTCGGTGGTGGTCGATGTGGAACACGTCGGCGGTCTCACCCTCCCAGCCGCACTCGACGGCGTACACCGTCGAACCTTCCGGGATTACCGGATGGTCCGCACGGTAGGCGTTTCCCGGATGCACGCGTCGTCCATTCGCCGTCGCGTAGACGACGTGATACCGCGCCTGCGCCAAGAGCGCCTCGATGCGCTCCATCTCTGGGTCACTGGCCCCAAGGAGCCAGACGGTGTTGGTGACGGTGTTGGTGATGGTTGACACGACGCT
>Ga0210057_1006090_pt1 | contig 15151 bp, 18 predicted proteins | sample CryGeyCG2114_010_2_FD_183968 | JGI IMG/M metagenome (GOLD analysis project Ga0210057, IMG submission 183968) | Groundwater microbial communities from aquifer - Crystal Geyser CG10_big_fil_rev_8/21/14_0.10 (SPAdes) (version 2) | ecosystem: Environmental > Aquatic > Deep subsurface > Groundwater ... | reverse complement strand
CGAGCGTGCGGTGGTCGCCGACGGAGGTCTCGTATTGACCGAGATCGACACGAAGACGATGCAATCGCTCAAATATCCCAATCTGTATGTGACCGGGGATGTGCTCCACGTCATGCGTCCTTCTGGCGGCTATTCACTCCAACTCGCGTGGACTACAGGGTACGTGGCGGGGAGCAACGCCTGAATGTCGGCGATTGTGCTAGCATGCCACCATGTTAGTTGATGACGTACAGGTCAGGCTCGAGGCGGGGGCTGGCGGCCGCGGAGCCGCCGCTTTTAGCAAAGTGCGCTTGGTGCGAGGGCCCACGGGTGGCGATGGCGGCCGCGGCGGGAGTTTTTATTTTGAAGGAGTTTCCGACGTCAACGCGCTTTCTTTCTACTCCGGCCGCAAGGTCATTCGCGCCGAAAAAGGCAAGGATGGCCGCGGACAATATATAGACGGCAGAGACGGCGAAGACACCATACTCAAGGTCCCTGCCGGGACGCGCATCACGAATCTTGATACCGGATATTCGCAGGAAATAGCGGAGGTGGGGGAGCGCATACTCGTGGCCGGCGGCGGCAATGGAGGCCGCGGGAATTTCAAATTCCGATCTTCTACCAACACCTCGCCCAAAGAGTACGAGGAGGGGACGCCGGGCGACGCCGCGACCTTCCACCTCGAGCTCCGTCTCATCGCAGATGTGGGGCTTGTGGGCTTGCCGAACGCAGGAAAATCAAGCTTGCTTAACGAGCTCACGAATGCAAAGTCGAAGATAGCAAACTACGCCTTCACCACACTTGAGCCGCATCTCGGTGCATACCATGGGGGCATCATCATCGCCGACATCCCCGGCCTTATCGAAGGCGCGGCGGGAGGAAAAGGACTCGGTGTAAAATTCTTGAAACACATTGAGCGTACCAAGAAGCTCTTCCATCTCGTCTCTGTAGAGTCGGACGATGTCGTGCGAGATTACAAAACAGTGCGCGCAGAACTGGAGAGCTACAACCCCGAGCTTGCGCAAAAGGAGGAGTACGTATTTCTCACGAAGTGCGACGCTCTCCCAAAAGAGGCCATCGACGAGGCGCTGGCAAAGCTTGCAAAGAATGGAGTACAGGCAACGCCAATATCGGTACTCGATTCTGAGAGCCTCGAGGCTGTGAAGAAGTTGCTCGCTGAGTAAGTCTCGCTCTCCAAGTTTCACAAAAGATTGTATGTATAATGTGCGTGATGGAGCTCATCTCGCTTTCTTTTGAAACAGCCGGGACACTCATGATCGCGTGGGCGGCCCTGAGCGTGCACCACCGAGTACTCAACGAGCACAAGATCACCTCGAAGGTATTTCGCATCATGCGTCTCGAGCAGAGGCTCGGGATTTTGGGGATGGTATTCGTTGCGGCTGGTTATGCGTTGCACGTATTTCTGCTGTAATGTACACATCGTTCGCGCGTCGTATCGGAATATACCCTGTATAATTTCTGCATGAACCTCGACGCATTGAAGAAAATAGAGTGGACGCCAGTGAATATCTTGAAAGCCGCCGTGACGGCGCTCGTGGCGCTCGTCCTTATTTCTATTGTCTGGAGTTTGGTGAGTAAGCCCGTACAGTACGCGATGCGTGGTATCGGCAACACGGTCGCCTCGCAGGGTATGAGCATGCCTGCATCTCGGTCGGGATACTACGCCGACGAAGACTACGCGCGCTACGAGGAGATGATGGCCAGCGACGGCTACGGCGAAGGCGGGGGAGCGACGCTCTCGATGCGCAACATCGGCATCCCGAGCCCACAGCCACCGCGCGAGGGCACTGTGGGGGATGATGCGGAAGACTTTGAGGTGACGGACTATTCTGTCTCCATCGAGACGCGCGACCGCGAGCGCACGTGTAGTGAAGTGGCGGATCTCAAAGCACACGACTATGTCGTTTTCGAAAGCGCCAATGAATACGAGCGCGGATGCAACTACACCTTCAAAGTGGAGCACGAGCGTGTAGAAGAAGTGCTCGCGGTGCTCGAAGCGCTCGACCCGAAAGATCTCTCGGAGAACACCTATACGATAAAGCGCCAGCTCGACGACTTCACCTCAGAAACTGAGATTCTTCAGAAAAAGCTCATTTCTATAGATGAGACGCTTGAGAACGCGCTCGACGCTTACGACGAGATCACGCGGCTCGCGACCAACACGCAAGATGCCACTGCTCTCGCCAAGATCTTCGACAGCAAGATCAACATCATCGAGCGTCTCACCCAGGAGCGCATCACCGTGGCGGCACAGCTCGAGCGCTTGGAGCGCGGACGCGCCGAACAGCTCGACAGGCTTGAATACACGTACTTTTACGTAGATATCTACGAAAACAAATTTATCGACGGCGAGCGCCTTGCCGACGACTGGAAGCACGCACTGCGCGGCACGGTAAACGAGATCAACTATATCTTCCAGGAAGTAACGCTTGGGCTCCTCGCTCTCATATTCCTCATCGGCCAATGGCTTCTCTACGCCTTCATTCTCCTCGTTGTCGTGAAGTACAGTTGGAGTACCGCAAAATACATTTGGAAAAAATAGACATCCACACATTGCGCGGTTGCAATTGTGGAGTGAGTCGGTAAGGTAGGGCAATGGAAATTTTCAATAGAACTTTCGACGTAACAGCCTTCTCGAGCGTATTGATTGAGTGGATGCAGGCCCACGGAATCGCGGTGGTCGCGATTCTCTTTCTCGCAATTGTGGTGCGCATGTCTTTCGGATTTTTTCTTGAGCGTGTCATTCGCAAGCTCGTACCCTCTAGCCACTTCCACTCGCCGGAAGCGGAGAAACAGCGCGAGGACACGCTGATCCAGATCATACGCGGGACGCTCGGTGTCCTCGTGTGGCTCGTCGCGGGCTTGATGGTGCTCTCGGAGATGGGTATCAACATTGGCCCCTTGCTCGCGGCGGCGGGAGTCGCGGGGCTCGCCATAGGCTTCGGCGGTCAGTACCTCATTCGCGATGTCGTCGCTGGTCTTTTCATCATTCTCGAAAATCAGTACCGCGTGGGCGATGTGGTGAGTCTCGACGGGACAACGGGAACGGTAGAAGCGATTAGCGTGCGCATGGCGACACTGCGTGATCTCGACGGAACCGTGCATCACATTCCACATGGCGTTGTCTCGAAAGTTTCGAATCTTTCAAAAGAGTTTGCGCGCGTCAATCTCGACATCGGCGTCTCGTACGATGCCGATCTCGAGCAGGTGATCGAGGTGGTAAACATGGTGGGTGTCGAGCTCGCGGAGGACCCGGAGTGGAAGGGGGATATTTTGAAGCCGATAGAATTTTCGCGCGTCGATGAGTTTGCGGATTCTGCTGTGATCGTGAAGGTCTTGGGAGATACGAAGCCCTTGCGGCAATGGGCGGTTGCAGGCGAATTCAGGAAGCGCATCAAGATCGCTTTCGACAAAGCGAGCATCGAGATCCCATTTCCGCAGCGCGTCATTCGAGAGGCGCGTACGAGCAAGAGCAAAAAGAAGTAGTGTCAAGTCTCTTTGACCTTGCGCGCGGCGGGCGCTAGGATAAAGCTGTTGTCGAAAACACAATGGCGGAATATATTACAAACTCTGTGTACACGCTTCGCACCGAAAAGGGCCTGACGCAGGAAGCGCTTGCCGAGCGTGTGGGCGTGACGCGCCAGACCATTATCGCGATTGAGAAGGGGAACTACACGCCTTCGGTGCTCTTGGCGCTCAAGATCGCCTTCGTTTTTAAGGTGTCGGTAGAAAAAGTCTTTCGTATCAGTTATGCAAAATAAAATATTTCACATTGGTGTCGCGCTCGTGCTCGTGGCGCTCCTGGTGCTTTTGACCGACCCTTTCATGTATTGGATGCCGGCTCCTGCTCAGATGCTCGTGCTTCTGGGCGCCACCGTGCTCGCGGCATTCTGGGCCGGGTTTGTCATGCAAGAGCGCGCGAGTGACGAGCGCGAAGCTGTGCACACCATGTACGCGGGCCGCGTGGCGTACCTCTCCGGAATTGCCACTCTGACACTCGCGCTCATTGTGCAAGGCCTCAACCACGCACTCGATCCATGGATCCCGCTTGCACTCGGGGTCATGGTCGTCTCGAAGCTCGCCGCGCGCCTGTACGTAGAGTACCGCCAGTAATCCATACTTATACCTGGACCGTCCACTCCTTCACGTGTATCCCTAAAAATACGCCATAGCGTAAAGATAGGGACATGACACGCTACGGCATCATGGGTAGGAAGGATAGGGATCCAGTAATCCACAGAACGAGATTGTAAAAGAGACTTTACATAATAAAATATTGTCGATATCATAGAAGTAATTAAATAGTTAAGGAAAACGATATGGATACAACAAAAGTGTTAGTTAGCGTAGTCATCGTCTTGCTTCTTGGGGGAGCGGGATGGTATGTGCTTTCTGGAAAAAGTGCAGAAGATTCAATGATGGAAAAGGAAGACGCCATGATGGAGGAGGATGCAATGATGAAAGATGAGGAATCTATGACGGAAGATGAAGAGGCAATGATGGAAGACGACGCGATGAAGAGCACTGGCTCGTATGAGGCGTATGCACCCGAAAAGCTTGCCAAGGCAGATTCGGGCGACGTGGTTCTCTTTTTCCGCGCCGCGTGGTGCCCGACGTGTCGCGCGCTCGATGCCAACATCAAAGCGAATCTCGGCGATATCCCCGAAGGCGTTACGATCCTCGACGTGAATTACGACACCGAAACGGCGCTTAAGCAGAAGTACGGCGTGACCTACCAGCACACGCTTGTGCAGGTGGATAGCGAGGGCAACCTGCTGGCAAAGTGGGACAGCTCGCCGACGCTCGCTTCACTGCTCGGAGAAGTGAAATAGTCTCATGACACTCTTCATTGTTTCGTTTATCGCAGGAGTGCTTACGGTTTTGGCGCCGTGCATCTTGCCATTGCTTCCAGTGGTAATCGGATCTGCGGCCTCAGGGAGAAGCAAGTGGACGCCATACGTGGTGGTGGGCTCGCTCTCGCTCTCCATTATTCTCTTCACGTTTCTCCTGAAGGCCTCGACAGCGTTCATCATGGTCCCACCTCAGGTGTGGACATACCTCTCGGGTGGAATCTTGGTCATCTTTGGGCTCGTTCTTGTTTTCCCCGTACTTTGGGAGAAGCTCCCCGGCCTCTCGAAAATTTCCGCGAGCTCCAACCAACTCGTCGGCGAGGGCTACAGACAGAAAAATTTCTGGGGCGATGCGCTGATCGGTGCGGCGCTCGGGCCGGTGTTCTCCTCGTGTTCGCCGACGTACTTCGTGATTCTCGCTTCCGTCTTGCCAGCGAGCTTCGCACTCGGGACAGCGTACTTACTCGCCTACACAGCGGGTCTCGCACTCGCCCTTCTTCTCATTGCGCTCCTGGGTCAGCGCGCAGCGGATCGCCTCACAGGTTTTGCGGATTCGCGCGGGTGGTTCAAGCGCGGTATTGGTATCCTTTTTGTCGTCCTCGGGGTCTTGATTGCGACCGGTTACGAAAAGAAGCTTGAGGTTGCGATCCTCGACAGTGGCTACCTCGACATCACGAAGGTCGAGCAATTCCTCTTACAAAAAGTAGATAAATAATTATGCCCGGTAGTGAAATTTCGGCTAACTCTTCGAGTATGATAAAGACACATCTACAGTTTAAAAAAATTTTTATGAACTCGGTACTGTCGGGTACCGTGCGGTTGCACCAGCCGAAATTCTACTAACCGGGTATGCGTGCCGAATACATCGTAGGACTTCTCATTCTCGGCTTGCTTGGCGGAGGATTGGTGTATGTCTTTACTTCGCCGTCTTCCTCGAAGATTGCAGACCTAATGCCTTCAGCAATGAATCCATACAAAGAGATCGAGGGTCCTGCGGGATTCGTCAATGTGGATGAAATCACGATTGGTGAGCTTGTCGGGGAAAAGGTGATTCTCGTCGACTTCATGACCTATAGCTGTATCAACTGCCAGCGCACCTTTCCGTACTTGAATGCGTGGTACGCGAAGTACAAAGATCAGGGGCTTGAGATCGTCGGTATCCACACACCGGAATTCGCATTTGAGCGTGATATTGGGAACGTCCGCGAGGCGATGGAGGAATTTGGTATCAAGCATCCGGTTGTCCTCGACAACGACTACGCGACCTGGCGCGCCTACGACAACAGCTATTGGCCACGCAAGTATCTTATCGATATCAATGGCAACATCGTGTACGACCACATTGGCGAAGGGGCGTATGAAGAGACCGAAATGAAAATCCAGGAGCTTCTGGCAGAGCGTGCACGCGTGCTTGGGGCAGGAGAGGTGGAGATGAGTGGAGACCTTGCAGCATCGAGCGTGCCAGAGGTCAAAACGACAACGCGAAGCCCCGAGACGTACTTTGGCTCACTCCGGAATGAGTACTTTGCCAATGGCGCGCGAGGCCGTGTCGGCGAACAAACACTCACGATCCCTGAAAGTGTCTCAGGCAATGCACTCTATCTCGGTGGCGTGTGGGATGTTAAGCCAGAATACGCGGAATCGGTTTCCGATGCGTCGGTGGTGTATCGTTACAGTGCAAAAGAAGTGTATATCGTCGCCGAGGGGGACAGTGCTGTCGAAGTCGAGGTATGGCAGGATGGTGCTCTCGTGGGAGTATCGAAAGGAGTAGATGTAAACGAAAGTGGCGTTGTCAGAATGCAGGAGAGCAAGCTCTACAGGCTCATCAAAAACGCAGAGCCCGGCGAGCACACACTCGAACTTCGTGTGAAGGGCTCGGGACTCCGCTTCTACGCATTTACTTTCGGTTGATTGTTCCTCGGTACTAGGAGTATGCTTAGGGGTGTTCTATGAGTACCTCCGACATACAAGACAAATACCGCAACAAAGTAACCCTGTTCATTTATTGGGGCTTGAACGTGCTCGTGGTACTCGCCGCAGGTATTTTTCTTGTGTGGGGCGATTGGCAATCTGCCGCACTTACAGTACTCATTCTTTTGCTCATGTTCATACCCTTCGTCCTCAAGGGTCGGTACGGCTTGTACATTCCGTTCACACTAGAACTGTGGATCGTCACCTTTATTTTTCTCACGCTCTTCTTAGGCGGCATTGCGCACTTCTACGACTGGATCCCGTTTTGGGATAAATTCCTGCACTTCCAATCGGGCTTTCTTCTCGGTGTATGCGGGTTCGTCCTCATCTATCTCTTAAACGAGCATGAAAAGATACACCTCAATCTGAGTCCGGGATTTGTATCGCTCTTCGCTGTCACGTTCTCGCTCTCGCTCGGCGTTGTGTGGGAAGTGGTTGAATTTTTCGGCGACATGGTCTTTAAGACAGCGTATTGGCAGGGCGTCGGCGTCGCAGACACCATGTGGGACCTCATTGCCGATGGCTTGGGCGCGCTCCTCATGAGTATTGCCGGATACTTTTGGATGTACCGCTATAAGCGCCTTCCCTTTACCCCGTGGCCGCTCCGCCTTTTGCGCGAAAAGATCAAGGTCACACGGCAACGCATTGCACTCGAGAAGAGCGAGTCGCGCGAATAGAGGCCCAGGATGCGCCGTTTTCTGGCGTGTCCCTCAGGTGGCGCGGCTCCGAGGCGTGAGGTATACTACCGCGAAATGAACACCATCTTTTCCACTTTTAAGGGCAAGCCGCTTGTGTATGGCATTGTCCTCCTTGTCATTTTCATTCTCGGATGGATGGTTTTGGGTCGCGGCAATGGAGGCAGCGAGGAGCTCCTCACGGTGGAGCGGGGCGAATTCGTGCAAGAAGTGAGCGTTTCGGGGAAGGTCGTCGCATCGCAAAGCGTCGATCTCGCCTTCGACACGACGGGAAGAATCACCTCAGTGCCCGTCGAAGTGGGAGATAGAGTCTATGCCGGGCAAACGCTCGCGACGATCGGCACCGACGTGCTCCTCGCGGACCTTCGCGCCGCCAAAGTGGAACTCGAAGAGATTAAGCGCGAACAAGCGACTGTTGTCGAGAGTGCATACCAGACACTCCTTTCCGACGACCTCACGGCCGTTCCCGATTCATCCTACGGGGTTTCCGCTCCGGTTTTGACAGGCTTGTATCAGGGTGGAGAAGGCTCTTACCGGATACGCTTCCTCGAAGAGCACACGAATACAGGCGATTTCGAGCTGCGAGTGTTTGGGCTCGAGAGTCTCGGCCCCATCGAGGTCGAAGAGAATCAGCCGACGACACTTGGCACGCACGGTCTCTATATAGATTTCCCCGACGCACTCTCTACATATGAAGACACGATGTGGCATATTGCGATCCCCAATACCAAAGGAAGCTCCTACGTGTCAAATCGCAGGGCGTACGATGAAGCGATCTCTGCGCGCGAAAAGGCGATCGCGAACGCTGAGACAAAAATAGCAAGCATACAAACGGAAATCGCTGAGCGGACACTCCGAGCGCCGTTTACGGGAGTCGTTACTGTCGTTGAGGCCGAGCGAGGGGCGATTGCCTCTCCAGGTGAGCTCGCCATTTCGCTCCAGAGCGACGACACACTTCAGATCGAAAGCTTCGTTCCAGAGGTCAACATTTCGCAGATCGCAGTGGGAGACACGGCGAGCGTTACGCTCGACGCTTACGGTGAAGGAGTTCTGTTCGAGGCGAAGGTGGTCTCAATTGACCCGGCGGAAACGGTGCGCGACGGCGTTTCCACGTATCGTGCGGTATTGGAATTCGGAGCGGATGATATGCGCATTAAATCGGGAATGACCGCTAACGTGACCATCACGACCGACAAGCGCGACGGCGTTGTAAGTATTCCGCGCGGTGTCGTAGAAGAGCGCGATGGGAAGCAGTATGTGCGTATCAAACTTGGGGACGTGACGGAGGAGCGAGAGGTGATCACGGGAGCCCTCTCTTCGCGCGGCACCATAGAGATCGTAAGCGGCCTCTCCGAAGGCGATGTAGTGGTGATTTCGGCCTCACAATGATTCCCGTTAGAAGCCGCGGACGACTCGTCGATACAATGTCTATGCAATCGGTATTTATCAGCAGTAATCTGCTAGGGCACGGTTTCCGCTCCGGTTCCGCGTCCTGCTTCTAACGGGATGATCCCTCTCAACGTGCGCATCGGTTTTTTCCTCGCGCTCCGCGCCATCCGCCGCGCATCGCTATGGACCACGACGCTCATTATTTTTGTAATGATCCTGACCTTCCTCAACCTCGTCGTCATTTCGGGCATCTTGGTCGGACTTTTGCAAGGAGCAGTCGACGCAGTGCGCACCGAGTACACGAGCGATGTCATTATTTCGACATTGAGCGACAAAAGTTATATTGAGAATAGTCCGAGCGTCATTGCGATAGCGCGCTCAATCCCAGGTGTTGAGGCGTTGACCGCGCGCTACCTCGAATCATCGCGAATTGAAGCGGGCTACCAAACGCGTAAAGAATCGGATAAACCCAACCTCGCGAATGCGCTCATCGTGGGTATAGATCCGGAGGAAGAGGACGTCGTGACGGGGATTGCGGACAAAATCATCGAAGGAGAGTTCTTGGTACCCGGCGATTACGACATGATAGTGATCGGCAACTATCTATTGAAGCAATATCTCCCTTTTGATACTCCTGGCCTCGCAACTCTTGAGGGTGTTGGAATTGGCTCAAAGGTCCGAATACATGTGGGCGACGTGACGCGCGAGGTGACGGTAAAAGGAATTTTGAAATCAAAAGTGGATGAGATCGCACTTCGCGCATTCATGGTGGACACGCAGTTTAGAAGCATCGTGGGCAGAAATGACGGCAATGTAGACGAGGTTTCTATAAAAGTTGCTGGAAATTCAACGCCGGAAGAAGTGCGCGATGCGCTCATCCTGCGCGGTGCCGACCTAGACGCAAAAGTGCAGACGTTCGAAGAGGCGCAACCCCAGGCATTCAAGGACATTATCAATACTTTCAACATGTTGGGCACGATGTTCTCCTCTATTGGACTCGTCGTCGCATCCGTCACCATTTTCATCGTCATATTTGTGAACGCGCTCACACGCAGGAAGTTTATTGGGATAATGAAAGGTATCGGCATATCCGGACGCGCGATCGAGGTCTCGTATGTGTTCCAGTCCATCTTTTATGCAGCGATCGGCTCTGCTGTCGGGCTTGCGCTGGTGTATGGTTTTCTCGTTCCGTACTTTCTTGCGAATCCGATCGACTTTCCTTTCAGTGACGGCATTCTTGTAGCACCCGTCGAGCAGACACTCTTCCGCGTGGGTCTCCTCGTCGTCTCGACCGTCGTCGCGGGCTACATTCCGGCGTGGATGATAATCCGCAGAAACACACTCGACTCCATTCTCGGGCGCAATTAATGTATGTATGCTGAGCAACGATAAAGTATGATAGAAACAAAAGGACTCACGCGAACATTCACGACGGGCAGTGTCGTTACCCCAGTCCTTAAGGGTATCGATTTCAAGGCGGGTGATCACGAATTTATTGCGATCATGGGGCGCAGTGGCGCGGGGAAGAGCACCTTCCTCTACCAATTGAGTCTTCTCGATGATCCCACCCTGGGAGAAGTCATCATCGACGGAGAGAACACGCACGAAATGAGCTCGCTCGAAAAGATGGATTTTCGGCTCGCGAAGTTTGGGTTTGTCTTCCAGGATTATGCTCTCCTGCCGGAGCTTACGGCGCTCGAGAACGTTGCGCTACCGCTCTTAATGGCAGGTTACTCGAAAGCAGAATCCTACAAAAAGGGAGCTGCTGCGCTCGAGCGCGCGGGGCTCGGCACACGCATCAACAACTTGCCCAGCCAGCTCTCCGGAGGCGAGCAGCAGCGCGTCTCGATCGTACGTGCCGTGGCGCACGATCCCGAGATACTTTTCGCCGACGAGCCGACGGCCAACCTGGACAACGATTCGGCAAAGCTCATCATGGAAATATTTGCGGAGCTTCATAAGGGAGGGCAGACCATCATTATGGTCACGCACGAGGAGCAATATGCCAAACGTGCTGAGCGCATCATTCGCATCGATGATGGGAAAATTGTCTCGGAAGAAAAGAATTAATACGGAAATCTTCATGCCGCGATTGCACTTTCTTGGTAAGAAGTACATACTTTGACCGTCTTGTATGGAAGGAATTGAAGAGATGTTTCGGCAAGCGTTCGAGCGCCATTCCGATGAGCTCTTTCGCCACGCGGCCTTAAGGCTTTCGGATCGCGATCGTGCGCTCGAGATCACACAGGAGTGTTTCTTGCGTGCGTGGAAGTATGTAGGGCGGGGAGAGGAGATCCGTGAGATGCGGCTCTTCCTTTTTAGAACATTGCGCAATCTCATTATCGACGAATATCGTAAAACGAAATCGTTCTCGCTCGACAAAATGGTCGAGGATGAAGATGGCAATACGGAGTCCTCACTCCTGGCGTGCGACACCGACGAGCTCGAAGAGGCGTTGAATCGTTTCGAGATCGCGCGTGCCGTTGAGGCGATCCTTGCCTTGCCTGATCTGTATCGCGAAGTGTTTACATTGCGCTACATAGACGATCTCACCGTGTCTGAAATTGCACCCTTGATAGGAGAAAGTGAAAATGTCGTCTCTGTTCGCCTTCACCGCGGACTCAAAAAATTGCGTGCCATCCTCGAAGCAAAAGAAACATAATCCATCTATGAACACATTTTTCTCTCAATTAAAAAAGGAGGCACGGCATATCAAGCTCACAGTAGATGAGCGTAAGGGTGTTCGCACAGCACTCGAGCGCGCAATGCATGCATCCGCACTCCAGAGAAAAGAGGCGGCGCCGGTCGAAAGCCCGATTCGCGTTTTTCCGAGTCCTTTCTTTGTCTTTATGCCGCGGCTTATGGCACCACTAGCATTTGTTTTGATACTCGTGACCGCCCTCGGTAGCACCGCCTACGCCGCAGAAGGAGCTCTCCCGGGAGATCTTTTGTATCCGGTCAAGGTACGTGTAAATGAACGCATCGCGGTCGCATTGACGCGAACTCCTGAGGCGAATGCGGAAACTCACGTGCGGCTCGCGGAGCGACGCTTGGAGGAAGCGGAGGAATTGACAGCGCGCGGCTCGATGACTGCCGAGACTACCTCAGAGCTCGAAGAGCGCTTTGAGGCGCATGCGCGGACTGTAGAAGCGGTTGTTCAAACACTGGAAGAGCGCGATGCAATCGCAGCTGCCGATATCTCAGCACGTCTCGAATCATCCATCGAAGCGCACAGTCAGATTCTCGCACGGCTTTCGCAAGACAACGAAGATGAAGAGAGCCGAGAGGAGTCGAGCAAGTTTGCGCGTGCCTTGCGCGAGCGCGGAGAGCGCGCTGCCGCTGCACCGCGCCCGGAAACACTCGCAATGATGGAGTCTCCCACGATGTCATCTGACGAGGCAGAGGAAGACGCGGACGCGCTCGCGCAAACAGCTGAGCGAGCGGCCTTCGCGCCAGCCGCAAAAGCATTTGCCGATTCGAGCGCGATACGATTTGCGGAGAATGCTTCAACAACTCTACGGGAGATCGAGGCGCACTTCTTGCAGATTAAAGCGCAACTAAAAGTCAGTACAAGCGATGACACGAACGCACAGATCGAAAGACTTCGTGAACGTATACGGACACTTTTGCTAGATGCAAACGTTTCTTCGAGAGAGAATGATGCACAGAAGGTGTTTAAGGATGCAATACGCCTAAAGACTTTTCTCGAAGCGCAGAAGAAATTCCGCAATCAAATACTTCTCCCTGCACCCGATGATGAAGAGAGTGAAGATGGTGAGATGAAAGGAGACATTGACGAGATGGAAAATAATGAAGAGAAAACTGATGAAGTGCCACGAGATGAGGAAGAAGATGATGAAAAGGAGCTCAAGATAGATGCGACACATTCTCTCGACCGCGTCCTCCCTCTATAATTGCCCGAATGAGCGCATTCTCTGAGCAACGAAAGGGAGAGTTAATGATTTTCTCTGAACTATTTTTATTCAGCCTCTTTCCGATTTTGGTCGTCCTCTCGTACGCAAACCTCTCGAGCCTTGCTTCGCTCGCATGGAGCATGGTATTCGCGAGCGCGTTTTTTGTTGGCGTCGTGACCTACCGGAAACTGTGGTATGAGATGTTGAATCCGCAGCTATGGAAGTACTCATTTTATATCGCGCTGTTCGTCGGCGTGCTGTTCTACGGCCTATTCTTTGTTGGCCTCGAATACACGACACCGGGAAACGCCAGCATCATCATTCTCTTTCAAGTATTTACGACATTTCTCTTCTTCAACATCTATCGCGGTGAACACATATCGTTTGATCATAAAGTCGGTGCCATCCTCATGATTGCGGGGGCGCTCGTCATTTTGGGGAAGGGATGGAGTGGCATTAATGTCGGGGATCTTCTCATTCTTGGCGGGACGTTTTGCACGCCTATCGGAAACTTCTTTCAAAAACGTGCACGTGAAATAGCCTCCAGCGAAAGCGTTATGCTTTTGCGGAGCTTGATAACACTCGCGTTCATTTTCCCGATTTTGTACATTGTGGGTTCCGCGCCGACTTTTGGAGACATACAAACATCGCTTGTGTTCCTTCTCATAAACGGCATCCTACTCCTCGGTCTTGCGAAAATCTTGTGGATTGAGGGAATTCATCGCATGTCGGTCACGAAGGCGATCGCGCTCGCGAGCATCGCGCCGTTTTTCACACTCTTTTTTTCATGGCTTATCCTTGGGCAAATGCCTACACAATGGCAACTTCTCTCGCTTGCGCCGTTCATCATCGGCGTCCTCCTCTTGACTGACCAAATTCGTTTTCATAGGACGGAGAGCAGCTTGCGCGTGAACCCTTGACAACACTCTATCGTCTGGGGCATAGTGGCGACATCAGCACAAAGTGCTTAGTGTAATTATCCAGTATTTAAGCCATTTTATGAAGAGATTCGCACTGATTCCAGCTTTCGTTGTACTCCTCTTCGCGGGAACAGTTTCCTTGCCTGCACAGGCAGGAGCGCAGACGTACTACTCAAACTACACTCCGAGCTACTCGTACGCTCCATACAACTCCTACGGAAGCGGATGTGTCTCTCTCACGAGCAATCTCTCGTACGGTTCACAGGGGGGCGAGGTTTCTCAACTCCAGCAGTTTCTGGTCAATCAAGGGTATCCGGGCGGAGGAAGTTGGATGGTAACCGGCTACTTCGGCGACGCGACGATCCAGGCAGTGCGCTACTTTCAACAGATGGTGGGAGTGCCAGTAACGGGCTACGTTGACGCCGCGACACGCTCCGCGATTCAAAATCGTTCTTGCTTGTCCGGCCAGAGCGGAGGCTACGGGAGCCCATACTCGTATGGCTACGGATCTTACAACTACTACCCGTACTCGTACACTCCGAGCTATTCGTATCCTTCATACTCGACATACCAAAACTATCCGTATGCGTATCCTTCGTATTACGCGTACCCAGATCCCGAGATCGAAGATGTGGACGGACCGAGTTCACTCGACGAGAATGAGCTTGGCGTCTGGAAAGTCGAGATCGACGCGCCTGTTGGGAGTTCCGTCGCTATTTCCGTCGACTGGGACGATGATGGCTACTACTACCCGTACGGCGGCGCGTATGGCTACGGCTCGAACGTAGAGCAGAGCGTCCAGGTGCCCGCTTCGAAAGTCGTAACCTTCTCGCACGCCTATCGCAAAGAAGGCAGATACGAAATCAGATTTCGCGTGCGCGGGAGCAGAAAGTCGGATACGGAAACTGTCGACGTCCGCGTAAAAGAAGTCGAGAAGCTCAAGCTCGATTCGCTGAGCCCGGATGAAGGTGAGGTCGGCGACATGATCACGATCAAGGGCTCCGGATTCACGAACTCCAATACCGTGCACTTTGGCTTCGGCGGGGAGAGCGGTCTTCGTTCGCGGAACGACGGCACAGAGATCCGCTTCGAGATCCCTGAGTGGATCTCACAATGCGATCTCTTACAGTACGGCTACTACTGCGGCTCTCCTGTTCAGCCGGTGTACCCGGGCGTGTACCCGATCTATGTCTCGAGCGAGAACGGCACCTCGAACACTCTCTACTTCGAAGTCGAGGATTAAAGTGTAATCTGGTCTCATCTACACAACCCCGCCTCGGCGGGGGTGTGTTCATATGGAATAATGAGTTCTCAATATGATGTGGCTCACAACGCTCCTGTCGTACATTTTTGTGCAGACATTCGGTCTCGTGATCGCGTACGTGGCGGCAGGTGTCTTGATATATATCGTG
>Ga0210057_1006089_pt1 | contig 15152 bp, 13 predicted proteins | sample CryGeyCG2114_010_2_FD_183968 | JGI IMG/M metagenome (GOLD analysis project Ga0210057, IMG submission 183968) | Groundwater microbial communities from aquifer - Crystal Geyser CG10_big_fil_rev_8/21/14_0.10 (SPAdes) (version 2) | ecosystem: Environmental > Aquatic > Deep subsurface > Groundwater ... | reverse complement strand
TTATCTCTTCTTTACAAAGAAGATTGCCTTTTGCCACCGGACAGGAAACAGCAATTTGATGACCGGAAGACAGACTGTCAAAAACAACAACCTCAAAATTCTGCCGTAGAAGTTCTGCAACTGTATGTGAGCCAATATATCCGGCACCGCCGGCAACTAAAATTTTCATTTTTTAAACAGTAAGTTCCTTTTTCAGTTTTTCGGGCAGATATTTAACTAATTTTAACACAAAAAGCAAACCTCCAAGCGCGCCCAGGCTGTCTATCCCAATGTCGAAAAAACGGCCGGTGCGGCCGTTGACCATATTCTGGTGAAGCTCATCAGTAAAAGCATAAAAAATCGTCATTGCCAAAGAAATTATTAATCTTTTTTTAAAAGCCAAGCCAGAAGTAAAGGTCAACCCGCGGTATAAGAGAATATAAAGAATGGCGTATTCCAGAAAATGGGCGGTTTTCCTGATAACAAAATCCTGCCAGCTTATTGGCGACGCTTGAAGTTTATGAAACGAAGATAAAAAAAAGATCAATCCCATCCAAAGAACAACGGGCGACCAAACGAAAACCACCCTTCTGACTTTTTCCATAGGTAACATAGGTAAATTAAATAGTATCACAAAACTTATTTGTTAAACCAGTGTTTTATCTTCGGTCCTTTTGAAGCCTTTAGACTTAATAAACGAAAAGACCGAAAAACCAATAAATCCCAATCCCAGTATTCCCGCCGAGGCGGGAAAAAGATAATTTTTGTTATTTTGGGTTTCGAAAGCTTTGCTTGCTTCAGGATTGCTTAAATTTAAATCAGTATCTTGCTTTCCCAAAACAAACGGTCCGCTTTCGTTAATTTCCCCTGTTGACGAAGCCAAAACCTCCCTTTCTCCAAAAACTGTCGGCGTGGGAGTTAATTTTTTAGTTGGAGTTGGTGTTGGCGGTAAGGGTGTAGACGTCGGCGGAATAGAAGTTGGTATATTTGTTGGATCAGGAGGGGGTGTTTCCGTTGGTTCGGGAGTTGGGGTGCAAGTGGGCGTGGGAGTGGGAGAAGGAAAAGGCAAAGCATTACCAGAACCTTTGGTTAAACTTTGCAGTACAAAAAAATCTCCTGAACCGTCAGGGCTTCTTCCAATTGAAATATCCTTTCCCGGACTTTCTTCATAAGAATATGAATCAATAATATTACCTAATTGATCAAATAAAACAACATAGTCTGGACTTGAGTTATTAAATATTGCAGAAGACAGATCGTAATAAGGATAATTTATGTTTGATATGTTAATGTTTGATAAGCTTTTTTTGCCACTATTTCCAGAATCATTATCAAAGTCTTCGTCATCGTCAATAAAATATTGTTTCAAATATTCTGCGGAATCTGAAGCGTTGTGGAACTCAACCCATTCAGGAGAACCATCAATAACAAACTCATTAATCGCCACCTGAGCAAAAACATTTTTGGGAAAAAACAAGGCAACAAAAAATAAAGCGACAAGATATATCTTTAATCTATTGAACATGGAGATAAAAACTAACCAAATTATTCTCATGTTCTATATAAACAATGTTAATACTGCTTGACCCGCACATTTCAGAGGATTTAAATAAAGTCCCGTCCGCCGGCGCCCTAATCACATCGCTTGAAGTTGAAACCATATCGTAGCCGGTGTGAATTCCCCCGGAGTATTTATATCTCCACGAATACGGAGTTTGCCCGTAAAACTGGGTTAAGCGCACAGTGTCTTCAATCGGCCAAGGCCAATTTCCCAACCCTATATTAACATCTCCCTTGTTGTCTTGCTCATCCTTAACATTTTTGTTTGATAAATAAGGTCCGGGGTCGGTCCATGAACCGTCTTTTCTAATTTCAAAATGCAAATGCTTCCCGGTGGAACAACCCGGATATCCGGAATTGCCCACCAGCGCAATTGGATCTCCTCTTTTTACCGGACCAACTTTTACTCCAGAAATCAACGCTTGCTCAATTGCGGCTTTTTCTGCATATGCCTGCGCAAGAAGCTGCTGATATTTTTTCTCGTCTTGTTTTGTCTCTTCCAATAATTTTTTTCTATCTGCAACCTGGGAATTGAGTTTCGCTTTTTGACCAACCAACTGCTGATTTAACTTTTCCAAATCCGCCTGAGCTTTTTCTTTAAGAATTTTTTGTTCGTCATAATTGGTGCGAGTCTGCTCCATGGAGATAAGCAGTTCGCGGTCATGCAATTGCGCTGTCTGTAAAAAACGGTAGCGAAGAATAAAATCAGAAAAACTTTTAGACGAAAATAATAAAGTTACTCCGGAAGTTTTTTTTGCCTTATAACTTTCTTCTACTCTTGAAAGAAGCACCTTAGAAAGAAAGTCAAGAGAAGAATCCAATCTCACAATTTTTCCGGAAAGAGTCAAAATTTCCTGTTCTAAAGCTTTTATCTGACTTTCGGTTTGAGAAATTTTAAGCATGGCAATCTTAATTTGATTGTCCATAAGACCAATCTGCTGGTTTAAAGTCAAAACCTGCTGATGGGATTCGTCGGCCAGACGCGAACACTCATTGATAATCTGTTGAATTTCGTCAGATGATGCTCCGGAGGAAGGAAGCGTGCAGGAAACACCCAAGACCGGCCGGGAAAAGATTAAGATAAAAAAGAAAATTAAAGCAATCAGTCGCTTGTTAAAAATTTTCATCTCATGGTTCTAGCGGAGCGCAAAACGGCAAAGTAACTTCCCAAAAACCCAACAATAGTGCCCAAAACAATCAAGCCCCCTAAAACCTCAAGCATAAAAATGACCGGAACAGGGAACAGAGGCACTCCGTTAAGAAAATTAATTAAGAAGGGTGTACTGTAAAGTATGGCCAGATAGCTTAACCCCCAAGAAATAAAGGCGGAGGTAAGTCCGTAAAATATGCCTTCCAGATAAAGAGGAAGACGGATATAGGAAGAGGAAGCGCCCAAAAGTTTTAAAATCTCAATTTCGGTTTTCCTTTGAGAAATTTTCATGCCCAAAACCACTAAAACAGTAAGGACGGATATTATCAGTAAAAACACGGCAATTCCCAAACCAATTTTCCTTAGGGCGGAAACAAATTCAGTCAGCGAAGAAACAACGTCTTCTTCATAGTCAAAATCTTCAACTATACTTTCTTTTTTTAATTCTTCCGCCAGATCTTTTACTGAAGACAATTCATGGGGGGAGATTTCCAAACTCGCCGGCAGGATATTGGCGGTCACCATTTCCAAAAGCAATGGTTTGTCTTTAAATAATTCCTTGTAAAGCTTTAGGGCGTCTTCTTTGGAAACATAATTAATTTCTTTTACTTTCCCGGTTGCTTGGATTTTTGCCTGAAGCATTTCAATATCCTGGAGCTTGGCCTCATCTTTTAAATAAATAATCAGCTGGGGCCTGGTTTCAAAATATTTTAAAGCCGACTGGGAACCGACCCCCAGGAAAAAAAAGACGGCAATTAGAAAAAGCGAGAGTGAAATCACCAAAACCGCTGCCATTGTTTGGAACGGAGATCGGGAGAGATGTTGTTTTAAAATTTTAAACATTTTTAATTTTTATGGTACTTCCCTTCTTTTTCGTCCCTGACAACTTGCCCCTTCTTTAGTTCAATCACTCTTGTTTTAAAACTGTCAACAATAGTTTTATTGTGAGTTGCCATCAGAAGAGTAGTGCCCTTTTCATTGATCTCTTTAAAAAGTTTCATCATTTCAGCGGAAGTCTGCGGATCTAAATTCCCCGTCGGTTCGTCGGCAATAAGAATCTCGGGGGCGGTAATTAAAGCTCTGGCTAAGGCAGTTCTCTGCAACTCACCGCCGGCCAGCTGAGGAGGAAAAAGCTTAGCTCTTTCAGTTAAACCGACCAAGGATAAGATTTTATCAACACTGTGTTTTATTTCCGAAGCTGATTTTTTTTGTATCAATAAAGGCAGAGAGACATTTTCTTCAACCGTCCGGTCAGAAAAAAGTTTGTAGTCCTGAAAAATCACTCCCAGCTTTCTCCGCCAAAGAAAAAGTTTGCGTTTAGGAATTTTATTAACCTCTTCTCCGTTAACTTCAACTGTGCCGGAGGAAGGAAGATATTCACCTAAAAGAATTTTAACAATGGTTGTTTTTCCGGCTCCGGAAGGACCGGTTAAAAAGACAAATTCCCCTTTGTCAATTTTAAAAGAAACATTCTCAAGGGCGGTTATCTCACCAAATTTTTTGGTTACTTTATTAAAAGAAATCATTCTAAAACTTTTATCTTGCCTACGTCCATCAACCAACCCGCCTTTTGGGCCTTAAAGGTTTCCCCCCAAATTTGAACTTTCTTGCCCACAAATTGATCAAGGTCCAAAACGGAAGACGTCAAGTAAACGGTTTGACTGACCCCGCCTTCACGAATAAGTTTATGGGTTCCTTCTCCGTCTATACCGCCAACCTCAATTATTCCTGTGGCGATATCTTTAAACTGTGAGGTGTCTTTGGCGCCAAATTCACTCCCTTTAACAATATCTTCCGAAGATATCTCACCCACAACTCCAGACTTGAAAGTTGATCCTTTTTTACCGGAAAAATAAAAGCCGGTAAAAACGCCTAAACCCACTACCGCCACAACTGCCAATATTGGAACAATTTTACCTAATAGTTTGGGCTTGACTTTTAGCGGAGCCTCAGAAACAATTTGATTTTCGTTTACATTTGAAATTTCTTCTGCCATTTTTCTCCTCCTTGGAACTGCTCTATTAATATTCCCAGAATAACATAAAAGTTATACTTTAAACAAGTCAAGACCATTTAAGATAAATATCTTAATTCCGAATCAATAAATTCATCAATTTTCCCGTCTAAAACAGCAAAGGGGTCATTTGACTCAACACCTGTTCTTAGGTCTTTTACCATTTTATAAGGGTGCAGAACATAAGACCGGATTTGATTGCCCCAAGCGGCTTTTTTATACTCACCCTTAAGTTCTTTTTTGGCGACTGATTTTCTTTCTTCCTCAATTTCCCAAAGCCTGCCTCGAAGCAGTTTTAAAGCAATCTCCCGGTTTCTTTCCTGGTACCGTTCGCTTTGGCTGGTAATGATTATTCCGGTTGGTTTGTGTTTTAAACGAACGGCGGTGGAGACTTTTTGGACATTTTGTCCGCCGTGGGAGGAAGCCCTAAAAAACTCCCATTCCAAATCAGTTTCCGGAAGGGGAACAACTTCTGTTTCTTCAATTTCAGGCAGGACTTCCACCAAAGCAAAAGAAGTTTGTCTTAATTTGTCGGCATTAAAAGGAGATTGTCTGACCAAGCGGTGAACGCCTCTTTCACCCTTTAAATATCCATAAGCAAAATCTCCGGTTAAAGTCATGGTAACGCTTTTAATGCCCGCCTCGTCGCCGGCGATTAAATCAACAATATCGGTTTTCCAGCCCTTGCTTTCAGCATACCGAAGATACATCCGCTGAAGCATCTGCGTCCAATCCATCGCCTCAACCCCACCTTGTCCGGCGTGGATAGCAACTATCGCCGGGCAATTATCATATTTGCCCCCAAGATAGGCAACCGTTTCCAATTTTTCCAATCCTTTTTCCAAATCCCCGACTTCTCTGCTTAAATCAGTTAAAATCAACTCCGCATCGGACGAATTTACCATTTCTTCAAGAGAAAGAGTCTGGTTTTCAAAATCAGTAGTTTTTTTTAAATCATTTTCGCAGGAAGCCAGCAGTTTGGTTAGTTTTTGTGCCTCCACCTGATCATTCCAGAAACCTTCTGAGGAAATCTGCTGGTGAAGACTGGTTATCAACTGTTTTTTCTCGTCAAGTTTCAATTTCCCCTTAAGGATTTCCAGCCGAACTTTAAAATCTTGAATTTTCTTTTTTATCTCTTCCATTTGCAAAAATACTTTTTCATTCCTTTTCCTCGCTTCCGCTTGAAGTGGCGGGTATTTCATCCAAAAGCCATTGTTTGCAAATTTCCATTTGAATTATCTTGATTTCCTTGGCCGGCAGTTCTTTGGCCGACTGAAGCGTCTCGTCAATTTTTTGTTTGACATTTTCTCTGATATCCCTTGCCGGTTCCGCCAATTGAGAACTTTCAAAAAGAGTACTTCCTTTTTCAATAATTTTCTTTAAATTCCCCTCCTTGATTTTTTCCACTGCTTCGCCCAAAACACCCTCGGTGCCAGAAACCAGTTCCGTTTCATTTTTGGGTAGTTTTTTTAAAAAAGGGGCGAGCAAGGCTGACGCCTTAACCTTGCCGAAGATCAACATCCATATCAAAAAAATAAAGGCAATTCCGGAAAGAACGGTTAAAAAAGAAGATTTTGCTTTTCTAAAATTAGTTCTCATTTAGATTATTTTTCATTTCTTTCGGCTTCAATAGTTACTAATTTCGGTGGTTTAATTTGAGTTTGCAAGGTCAGTTTAAGATTTAAGCCGGATATTTCCAAGATTGAGTCACCTAAGATATTTTCCGTCTTTGATCCGGTTATTTTAAAATCTTGAAATTCACTTTGGGCTAAAACAATAATTTCCTCTCCTTTTTTGGGTTCGGTAATTTTCAAGGGCAAATCAAAAATTATTTCTCCATTTTCAACCGATAAATCAAGATTTTGCTTTAAAATTAGAATTCTTTGGGGAAAAAAGACCAGTTTTTCCTTCTCAACCTGAACAATTTCAGTTTTAGGCGGGAAAAAAATCGGGATAACATAAAAAAACAAAAGTGATCCGGCGATTAACAAAGAACCTAAGACAAGACACACCACCCCGATAATTTTTTTGCCAAAATATTTTTTAGGAGGAATTAAAACCAGCTTTTCTTTAACTTTAAAGAAGGATTGATGGACTTTCTTTTTAGCCATAAGACTATTATACAATTTTTAGCTACAGTTTAATAGAAAAATCCTGATCGCTTAAGATTGTTTTAATAATTGTTTTGCTTTTAACATTTTCGCCGGCTATATTTAGTTGATATTTAAAAGATTCAATCCCGGGCTGTCTTTTAAGATTTAAATTATATCTGTTGGCCGGTTTTGCCGGAAGAAAGTAATTTATCTGAACTGTTTTTTCGGAAGAAAAAGAAATAGTGACAAAAAAGCCAACCCCCAAAAGTTTTTCTTTTTCCCTGTAATCATAAAAAACATTTTCCGGGGCAACTTTCTCCCCGCCGGCGGAAATTTCTTTGATAACTGCCTCGGCAGGCAGATAAACTCTTAAAAAATTAATATAATTACCCCCCCAGAAAACCGGCGGTTGAGGAGTGGAAACAGTGCTTTTATTATTAAATTTAATTTTTAATTCTTCCTCAATTAAACCGGAATTGGTCCGAAAAACACCGTGTACAATTTCTCTGTCAATACAGCAATTCGCTTTATTCGCCCCCAAATTTGTTTCCACCATATATAAATAATCGTTAATTTCCCCGTCTTTTATCAGCCATTTTGAAGTTAACGATCCATCCCAGGCTCTTTGATGAAATGTCTGCTGCAATTTTTGATTTTGAAAATAAAACAGGGTTTGTTTTCTTTCAATTGATTTTAAAATTATTCTTAGAGCCCTAAGTTTCTCAACCGGATTAAGAGCTTTGGCTTTCTCAAAAAAAACCTCGGCAAACGCAGAAAGAATGTCTTTTTTCTGCGTTGAACCGGGAAAAAAATTAGTTTCCGAATAACCCTGTATTACTTGGTAAAAATTCTCTTCGTTGACAACCTGGTTGTAATCTATGAGTTTAACCGGACCAATCAACGGCAATATTTTTTCAAACAAAGACAGATTAACGGCAATGATTCCGTCCGCCCTCTCTTCACCGCCTTTTTCCAAAAACCAAGCAATCGTCTGGGCGGCGGTGGGAAAATCCGGATCCCAGTTGGCATCCCGAAGTTTCCACCATCCCTGTTTAAAAGCCTGTTGAATCGGCCAAGGAGGCTGGACATGGCCGGGCAACTGGCCATCAGGTACATAAATATCCTGAATTTCCATATTTAAAAGTCCGCCGTTAATAAATTTTAATTTGGCAAAGGAGCCCATAAAGCCACCGCTCGGTCTTAATTCTCTATTATTCTGCAAAATAATATAATAAGTTTTTTCCTCACTTTTACCTAACGTCTCCGGCAAAAAAGATATCAATGTTTTTATATCGCCGTCCGGAAGAAATAAATCAATATTTTTTTTGAAAAGAGAGTAGTTTTTTTCAAATTTTTCCGGTTGGTTTTCTAAAACAGAAAAAATAAGATTTTTGCCTGCCGCGGCAATTTTAAAAAAGAAAACAGAAAAGAGAAAAAAAGCAAAAAGCAACAGGAAAAAAAATGAACGGATAATCTTCACCCCTCTATCTTATTCGGTAGAATCCGTCTTGACAAGTTAATTAATAAATGTTTAACTTTATTTTAGATATCAAGAGTACGGGGAAGGAACTAGCCTATTGATCCGTCAGCAACCCCGCCGATGGCGGGGTGCTAAATCTAGTCCCAAAAAGGAAAGATATGTCCGTCCGCCGAATGGTGAGACGAGAAAAGCTAAACATAAGCTTCCTTTTGGGGAGCTTTTTTATGAACTACCAATATTTTACTTCAGAATCGGTGGCAGCCGGACACCCAGATAAGGTTTGTGACCAAATTTCCGACGCGGTTTTGGATGCCGCTCTTATCAATTCTCCAAAATCAAGAGTGGCGGTTGAAACGTTGGTTACTACCAACAAAATTGTCATGGCAGGGGAAGTCACCTGCCCGAAAGAAATTGATTATGAAAAAATCGCCAGAAGGGTTGTTAAAAGACTGGGTTACACTAATCCAATCTATGGATTTACCATTGAATCAAAAGTTTTTGTTTACATTCACCAACAATCGCCGGATATCGCAAGGGGAGCAGACAAGGACGGTGCCGGAGATCAAGGAATGATGTTCGGCTATGCCTGCAATGAAACCAAAGAGCTTATGCCACTACCGATCATTATTTCTCACCGTTTAGTAGAAAAAATGGATGAAATGAGGGAAACCAAAAAAATTCCCTATTTGAGACCGGACGGTAAAAGTGAAGTCAAGGTCAAATACGAAAACGGCAAGTCGATTTCAGTTGACAAAATTATTTTGGCCGTGCCCCATAATCCAAAAATTGAAAACGGAGAACTAAAACATGACCTTTATAAAAATGTTGTTGTTCCGGTGTTGGAAAAATTCGGTTATAAAATCCCGGAGGAGGATTTAATTGCCAACGGAACCGGCAGATGGGAAATCGGCGGACCAAGCACCGATACCGGCGTCACCGGCAGAAAAATTATTGTTGATTCTTACGGCGGCATGGCGAGAATCGGCGGCGGGGCTTTTTCCGGTAAAGACCCCACTAAAGTAGACAGAAGCGGAGCTTACGCCGCCAGATATTTGGCAAAAAATATTGTCGCCAATGATTTGGCGGATCGCTGCGAAGTACAGTTAGCCTACGTCATCGGCCAGCCGGAACCAATCACTAAAGAGATTGAAACTTTCGGTACAGCCAAAGTCTCTGATTTTGTAATTGAAAATTTTTCCTCCAAAGTGCTTGATTTGTCGGTTAGGGGGATTATAGAAGGGTTGGACCTGCGCCGGCCGATTTATGAAAAAACCGCCTCATACGGCCATTTCGGCCGAGAAGAATTCCCTTGGGAGAAGGTAGTTAAATTCTAAAAACCTTTCTTTTCAGATTAAATTAAATTCTTTTTTAAGATAAACAATTCTGTCTCTGTTTTTGGCGGCTTTTTCAAATTCAAACAACTTGGCATATTCTTTCATTTTTTTATTTAATTTGGCAACCAGCTTTTTCGCATCTGCCGGAGTCAATCCCTCGTCGTTTAACTCTTCCTCTTCTTCTTTCATTTTTAAAGATTCCCTGATCGGTTTTTGAATTGACCTAGGAATGATTCCGTGTTCCTCGTTATATTTAAGCTGAACCTTTCTTCGTCTATTTACCTCTTCAATCGCCTGCTTCATGGCATCCGTTTCTTCGTCCGCATATAAAATAACTTTGCCGGAAATATTTCTGGCCGTTCTCCCCATTGTCTGAATCAAAGAAACCCTAGAGCGCAAAAATCCCGGCTTGTCAGCATCTAAAATCGCCACTAAAGAAACTTCCGGCAGATCAAGTCCTTCCCGAAGTAAATTTATTCCCACAATCACGTCATAAGCGCCTTTTCTTAAATCAGCCAAGATGTCCGTCCTTTGAAGGGTATCAACGTCAGCGTGAAGATAATGCACCAAAACCTCTTCTTCGGTATTATTAATGTCAGCCAGATAAGCGCTTAAGTCTTCCGCCATTCTTTTAGTTAAAGTTGTTACCAAAACCCTTTCTTCCCTCTTTTTCCGTGCCAAAATCTCCGCAATTAAATCATTTACCTGTCCCTGCGTCGGCCGAACCTCTATTTCCGGGTCAACCAGTCCTGTTGGTCTGAGCAACTGTTCGATTACTCCGCTGCAGGAAGTTGAATTATGAATTATGAATTTTGAATTATGGGCAGAATCTTGCGCCTTTTCTATTTCCCAATCATCCGGAGTGGCGGAAACAAAAACCGCCTGCGGTACTCTTTCCAAAAACTCTTTAAAATTAAGCGGCCGGTTGTCTAAACAAGAAGGCAGTCTAAAGCCAAAATCTACCAAAGTCTTTTTTCTGGAAAAATCTCCGTGGTACATTCCCCCAATCTGAGGAATAGTCATGTGCGATTCGTCAACTACCACCAGATAATCGTTTTTGTATTGATTTTTAAAATAATCCAGTAAAGAAAAAGGCGGATCACCGGGAAGACGGTTGTCAAAATACCGTGAATAATTTTCAATCCCGTTGACATAACCCACTTCTTTAATCATCTCCAAATCATAGTTAACCCGCTGGTTCAACCGATTGGCCTCAAATTCTTTGCCTTCCTTGTTAAGTGTTTGCAGTCTTTCCTTTAAATCTTGTCTTATTTGTTTAAAAGCCTGCTCCATTATTTGTTTGTCCGCCAGAAAATGTTTAGCCGGATAAAGAAAATAATTTTCCAAATCAACTTCCTGGCCTTCAATGATTGGCCGAGTGGTAATTTTTAAAATAACATTATTTTCCCAACTGATTTTAATAATTTCATCACAATATGAAGGATAAATTTCTACAGTTTCTCCCCTTAACCGAAAATTGCCCCGGTCAAATTCCAAACGCGAACGCTGATAATACAGCGCCACCATTTTTTGCATTAAATCTTGCTTCTTGATTTTCTGACCCTTGTAAATATGTAAAATCCGGCTGCCGTAAGAATTAGGAGATCCTAAGTTATAAATACAGGAGACAGAAGCAACCACAATGACATCTTTTCTTGAAAAAATATGGCTGGTGGACAAAAGTCTTAACTTATCAATCTCTTCGTTAATGTCCGCATCTTTGGCAATATAAGTATCGGTTTGGGGAAGATAAGCCTCGGGCTGGTAATAATCATAATAGGAGACAAAATAGGAAACCGCATTGTTGGGAAAATACTGCCTGAATTCCTGATATAGCTGAGCGGCTAAGGTTTTATTGTGGGAAATAACCAACGTCGGCTTCTGAACATTTTGAATAACATTAGCTACCGTAAATGTCTTGCCACTGCCGGTTACTCCCAAAAGTACTTGATTTTGCAGTCCTTGTTCCACCCCGGCCGTTAATTTTCCAATTGCCTGTGGCTGGTCGCCGGTTGGTTTATAATCTGATTTCAATTCAAATTTCATGTTGTTATTCTACCACGACCAGCTTCATTAATGGTATAATGGTAGGTCATATCAGAAATAATTTTTAATCTTTAAATTTTAAAAAAATGCTAAACCAAGATTTTATTGAAATCCGCGGGGCACGCGAGCATAACCTGCAAAACATTACCGTCAAAATCCCGAAGAACAAACTGGTTGTTCTTTCTGGAGTTTCCGGATCAGGCAAGTCCAGTTTAGCCATGGACACTTTGTATGCTGAAGGCCAAAGACGGTATGTTGAAAGCCTCTCTTCATATGCCCGACAATTTTTGGGCATGATGAAAAGGCCGGACATTGACAGTATTGAGGGATTGTCTCCCGCAATTGCCATAGACCAACACAGATTATCGCACAATCCACGGTCAACCGTCGGGACTGTCACTGAGATATATGATTACTTAAGAGTTTTATTTGCCAGAATCGGCAATCCCCATTGTCCGAAATGCAACCGGGAGATTAGCCATCAAACGAGTATCAGCATTACTCAATCTGTCCTTAATATAATTACTCAGAAATTATATATTGGTTCGTATGCACGATATTATATTCTTTCTCCTGTTATTAGAGACAAACGGGGTGAGTTTACCCAACTCTTCTTAAACTTACAAAAAAAAGGCTTTGAACAAGTCCGTATTGACGGTCAAATATACTATTTAAGAGAAATTCCCTTACTCATTAAAACCAATAGGCACAACATTGAAGTGGTGGTAGACAAAATAAACCTGTTTAAAAAGTTTGATCAAAAAGAACTTGAGACCAGAATTTTAAATGACGTTGAAATTGCACTAGACCTGTCTGACGGACTGGCGATATTAACTGAAGTAAAAGACAAAGAATTTTCTTTTCCGGCAAAACCAAAGGAAATGAAAGATTTGCAGTATTCACGCCGGTTTGTCTGTCCAAGCTGTGACATAAACTTACCGGAAATCGAACCGCGGCTTTTTTCGTTTAATTCCCCCCAGGGAGCCTGTCCTGAATGTAACGGCTTGGGGGTAAAAATGAAAATTGACAGCACTAAAGTTAATCCGTGGCGGGCGGAAATGCTTGAAAGACAATATTATTCTACTTCTTCAGATGCAATCAGGGAGGAAATTGAAAAATTAATGATTAAAGAAACTTGTCCGGCCTGCGGCGGCACAAGATTAAAAAAAGAGGCATTAAGTATTTCCATCAAAGATAAATCAATTGCTCAAATTACCGAAATGTCCTTAACCCTGCTTTTTGAGTGGCTTGAAATTCTTGCCAAAGACCTAGTATCGGATAAAGAAAAAGGGGTGGCCGAACCTTTATTAAAAGAAATAAAAAGCCGGCTGAAATTTTTGATTGATGTCGGAGTTGATTATTTAACACTGGACAGAACCGCTTCCACTCTTTCGGTCGGTGAGGCGCAAAGAATCCGTTTGGCCAGCCAGATAGGAACGGGTTTGACCGGTGTTCTTTATGTTCTTGATGAACCAACCGTTGGTTTACACCAACGCGACACCCAAAGATTAATTGAAACCTTAAAGAGACTGCGTGATTTAGGGAATACCGTTGTTGTGGTTGAACACGATACGGAAGTACTTAAATCAGCTGACCATATTATTGATTTCGGCCCCGGCGCCGGGAAATCAGGCGGGAAAGTGGTTGCCGAAGGAACTCCGGCCGAGATAATGAAAAACCCCAACTCAATTACCGGCAAATACCTTTGCGGTAAGAAACAGGTAAACTATTTACCATCAGTTGCATTACCCTTTTCCTCTTCTTTTATATCAATTTCGGGTTGCAAGGAACATAATCTTAAAAATATTACTGTGAATTTTCCTTTAAAAAGGTATGTCTGTATTACCGGTGTTTCCGGATCAGGCAAATCAACCTTAATTCATGACACACTGTTTCCGGCAATAAGCAAATCATTAAATCCGTATTTTCAGGAAAGAGCGGGAAAATTTGAAAAAATAAGCGGGGCTCATCAAATTGATCAGGTGTTGATTGTTGACCAAAGTCCGATCGGCCGGACTTCACGCAGCAACCCAGCAACTTACTCGGGGGTATTTACCGATATCCGAGAGCTTTTTGCTCAAACCGAAGAAGCCAGGCTGCGCGGACTAAACTCCAGCCATTTTTCTTTTAATGTAGAAGGGGGAAGATGCGAAGCCTGCCAAGGACAGGGTTTCACCCGGGTTGAGATGCAGTTCTTACCCGATGTATGGGTGGAATGCGAGGAATGTCAAGGAAACCGTTTTAAAAAAGAGGTTTTGGAGGTCCAGTATAAAGATAAAAACATCCATCAGGTTTTAAAATTAACTATCGGCGAGGCTTTAGATTTTTTTACTTCCCTGCCAAAAATCCTTAACAAACTAAAGGTCTTACAAAAAATCGGACTTGATTATTTAGAACTTGGCCAGCCTTCACCAACTCTCTCGGGCGGTGAATCACAAAGATTAAAGCTGGCAAGAGAATTGGTTAAGCCAGCCAGATCGCATACGGTTTACCTTCTTGACGAACCAACTACGGGCTTACATTTTGCCGATGTTGAGAAATTACTTCAGGTTATTAGAGAACTAATAAGCCGAGGCAGTACGGTAATTGTGATTGAACACAATTTAGATATGATAAAAAATGCTGACTACATTATCGATTTAGGGTCGGACGGCGGAGAAAAAGGCGGCAGTATTGTCGCCGAAGGAACCCCGAGCGAGATTGCCAAATGCGACAAATCTTGGACAGGTAAATACCTGAAACATAATTTGAAATTTTAAATTTGAAATTTGAAATCAATATTAAATGTATTAATGTTAAAATTTATATATGCTTATCAAACCTAAGAAAAAAAGAAAATATAAAAAGATTGATTTCTTTAGTTTTGTCGGTACTTTTAGATCTAAAAAGTCGTTTGATGCCGTCAAAACCCGTGGCTTTATAGAAAAAACTTATAAAAGAACTTAATTAAAAAACTGTCCCCAAAAAACATCACTTAACTCGTTATTAAACGAATTGTGTTCTTGTTTATGTTAATAATTTGTATCTTATACGAATCTGTGATAGTCTTTCTTTAGTCAAATATGGCCTAAGAGAGTATTTTCTTTTAAAAAAAGTTATTTTGAAAAGCTTGATGTTGAAAATATCAAAAACTTTTTGCTTTATTCCGAAAACAGAGGAATATCGGCTCAGACACGCAATCTCTTTTTAAACGCCATTAAGTTTTACTACCGCAGTGTGGTTAAATCCAGCCAAAAAATTGAAATCAGATCGGCTAAAAAAAACAGGGGTTTGCCTGTCGTTCTTTCAAGAAACGAGATAGAGGAACTTTTGAGGGCAACCTCAAACACAAAACACAGATTGCTACTGGCGCTTTCCTACGCTTCGGGATTGCGTGTAAGCGAAATTGTTGATCTTAAGGTTCAGGACATTGATTTAACGGAACTGGTTATCCATATTAAAGAAGCCAAGGGTAAAAAAGACAGAATTACAATTTTCCCGAAAAAGTTGACCGCTG